>Ga0208766_1001654_pt1 | contig 11907 bp, 7 predicted proteins | sample ETN01SmetaG_3_FD_185792 | JGI IMG/M metagenome (GOLD analysis project Ga0208766, IMG submission 185792) | Marine microbial and viral communities from oxygen minimum zone, Eastern Pacific Ocean - ETNP2014F12-01SV263 (SPAdes) (version 2) | ecosystem: Environmental > Aquatic > Marine > Oceanic ...
TCTTTGTCAATCTTATCTGCATCATAAGCATGTAAAGGTCGATTTAAATCAAACATTACATAATTGGTGACATCTACAATAGCCGAAATAGGTCTCAAACCAATTGATAATAATTTTGATTCTTTAAAATTGGTTTTATTTGACTCATAAATCTTTCCAAATTCAAAGATTTTTATGTTTTTTGATTGTCTGTTATAATTATATTTTACTAATTCCAAACAGCCAGGAATTAAAGAGTTTCTTAACTGAGATAATTCAATACCCATTGGATTGATTATTTGAACAGGTTTTAGTTTATCTGTTAAGGCGTTATTTTTTGGCGAACTAATTGAGTTATTAATAGTTTCATTAAAACCTTGATTTACAAGAACTTGAGAAATATTTTCATTGAAATTATATATTTTTTTGGATTCATAATCATATGAATTATTAATAAATTTTTCTGGTATTTTAATGTTATTATAACCATAAAGTCTTAAAATTTCTTCAACTAAATCGGCTGGACGATATACATCTATTCTATATCTTGGTATAATGACCTTTAGACTATTATTACCATTTTTACTTACAATCATATCTAGAGAAGATAAAATTTTAATTATTTTATTTTTCTCAATCTTTTGGCCTATTAATTTATCTATATAATCAAATTTTAAAATTATCTCTTTCTTTTTCTTCTCCTTCTGAAAAGAATATATTTGACCTATAGTTCCACCAGCTAATTCTTGAATAAGAATAGCAGCTCTCTTGATAGCATAAATTCCTATTTCAGGATCTACTCCTCTTTCAAATCGAAAAGAAGCATCAGTATTTAAGCCAAATTTTTTGGCTGATTTTCTAACAGAAATAGAGTTAAAGCAAGCACTTTCTAGAAAAACATCTTTTGTTTTATCTCCAACAGCAGATTGCTCACCTCCAATAATGCCAGCTATGCATAAAGGCTTTTTATGGTCACAAATCATTAAATCATTTTCATCTAATTTTCTTTCAATCCCGTCTAAGGTTTGAAACTTCTTATGACCTTTAAATTTTTTTACTATTATTCCTTTATTTATTCGGTTTGCGTCAAATGCATGTAAAGGTTGTCCAAGTTCATGTAATATGTAGTTTGTAATATCAACTACATTATTTTTGGGAGTTATATTAATTGATTTCAATCTATTTTGTAACCAAGAAGGGGATTTTTTAATAGAAACATTCGTTATACTAACGCCATGATATGCATCAACTAATTTAGGTTCTTGGATATCTACAGGCATTGATTTATTACTTTTTTCAAATTTGAATTTTGTTACTTCAGGACAAGTCCATTCAAAACTAATTTTATTGAAACTTAATAATGCTTTTAAATCTCTTGCTACTCCCATGTGACTCATTGCATCAGCTCTATTTGGGGTTAGACCTATATTAAAAATATAGTCCTCCTCAACATTAAATACTTTATTGCAAGGAGTCCCAGGCTTAAATTTTTTATCTAATACAATTATACCTTCATGTGAATCTCCAATTCCAAGTTCATCTTCAGCACAAATCATCCCATTACTTTCTTCACCTCTTATTACAGTTTTTTTAATTTTAAATTCATTTCCTTTTTGATCATATAATGTTGACCCAACAGTTGCTACAGCTACTTTTTGATTTTTAGACACATTAGGAGCTCCACAAACAATTTGAGCTATTTCATCACCAAGATTAACTTGAGTAACCTTTAACCTGTCAGCATTTGGATGATTTTTACATAATATAACTTCTCCCACAACAACATCTTTAAGACCCCCTTTAACTGATGAAAATTTTTCAACACCTTCAACTTCTAAACCTATTGAGGTAAGCATTTCAGAAACTTTTAAATAAGGAATGGTTGTTTTTAAAAATTGATTAATCCAGTTGTATGATATTTTCATATATAAGGGAAAATTGCTATTTGCAAATATAATAATCTTAAGTCTAGGAGTTTTATTTTTAACTTATGTAATTCCACATATTTTTATATGCCTTCATTGCAAAAAGAGTTTTTTTTATAATTTTATTTTCAACTAACAAAAGATCTGAGTCTTTCGTTAGAATTTTAATAGCTTCATTTCTTGCATTTTTTAGCTTTAGATTATCAGTAATTAAATCAGCTATTTTTAATTTAAGGACACCGCTTTGTTCTGTTCCCATTATATTTCCAGGTCCCCGGATAGTAAGGTCGGTTTCAGCTATTTTGAAACCATTATTAGTTTGTGTCATAGTCTTTAATCTCTTTCTTGCATCTTGACTTAACTTCTTATCACTCATTAAGATACAATAGCTTTGTTTGTTTCCTCTTCCAACTCTCCCTCTAAGTTGATGTAATTGCGAAAGTCCAAATCTTTCTGAGCTTTCAATAATCATTACAGAAGCATTGGTCACATTAACACCAACTTCAATAACTGTTGTGGCAACCATTATATTAGTTTGTCTTTTAATAAATCGGTTCATTTCGTATTCTTTGTCAGAACTTTTCATTTTTCCATGTACAACACTAATTTGAAACTCAGGGGGAGGAAAATACCTACTTATACTTTCATATCCATCCATCAAATCTTTGTAGTCCATTTTTTCAGATTCTTGAATAAGAGGATATACAATATATACCTGAGCACCACTTTTAATCTCTTCTCTTATGAACTTATAAACTTTTAATCTATTTGAATCAAATTGGTGATAAGTTTTAACTTCTTTTCTTCCAGGAGGTAATTCATTAATAACTGAAACATCAAGATCTCCATATAGTGTCATTGCCAGAGTTCTTGGTATAGGGGTAGCAGTCATAACCAAAACATGTGGAGGAGTAATGTTTTTTTTCCAAAGTCTAGCACGTTGAGCAACTCCAAATCTATGTTGTTCATCAATTATTGCCAGACCTAGATTTAAGAAATTCACCTTTTCCTCAATTATTGAATGCGTTCCAATTAGTAGATTTAATTTTCCATTTTTCAGATTCTTGTTAATTAAATCTCTATGAGATTTTTTTGTATTACCAGTTAAAAGTTCTACAGTTATATCAAGATTTGATAAAAATTTTGATATTGATTGAAAATGTTGTTGGGCTAAGATTTCAGTTGGAGCCATTATACAAGATTGATAACCATTATCAAAAGCAATTAGCATTGACATTAATCCAACTATAGTTTTCCCAGAGCCAACATCACCTTGTAATAATCTATTCATTTGTCTGCCACTACCAAGGTCTTTTCTTATTTCCTTTATTACTGTTTTTTGGGCATTTGTTAGCTCAAAGCTTAAATTGTTTTTAAAAAACGAATTAAAACTATCCCCAACCTTTTTAAAGACTAAACCTTTTATTTTCTTCTTTCTTCTATTATTCTTTAATATTAATTGGAGTTGAATGTAAAATAATTCCTCAAATTTTAATCTTTCTTGCGCCACTGAAAGAGTCTTTTGATTCTCAGGAAAATGAATATTTCTAATTGCCTCATGTTTCCCTATAAAATTGTATTTTTTTATTAAATAATCTGGCAAGCTTTCACCTAAGTCAGTTTTGAATTCATTAAATAAATTAATTAATAAATTGAGAATTACCCTTTGGGACATACCTTTTGATAAAAGATTTTCAGTGCTTGGATAAATTGGTTTTAGCTTTTGAGAAGGCCTTTTGATAAATTCTGATTCAAGATCCATTTCTGGATGTGGTATATTTGGTTTGCCTTTGAACCAATTTATTCTTCCAAATATTATGTATGGAACATTTTTTTTTAGACTTTCTTTAATCCATCTATACCCTCTGAACCACAAAAGCTCTATTGTGTTTTTACCATCTGAAAAAATTGCCACAAGTCTTTTACCTGATTTTTGAGAAATTATTTCAACGTTAGTTATTTGACCTTTTAATTGCACTTCGGAATTGTTTTTAGGTAAGTCAGAAATTTTATAAAATCTGCTTCTATCAATGTATCTATTTGGAAAAAAATAAAGTAGATCTTGGAAAGTAAATATTTTGAGTTCTTTATTTAATAAATCAGCTCTATTAGGACCTACACCTTTAAGATATTCAATTGAAGTTTGTAATGGATCCATATTTATCTAATAATGTTAATTAATTATTTAAATTCAATTTGAATTCTTAAAAACTTCTTCTAATTTAGGATAAAAACAATATATACTTTAAATGCGTGCTCTAGTAATTTCAGGCGGAGGAAGTAAAGGTGCTTTTGCAGGTGGAGTAGCTGAGTATTTAATTGAAAAAATGGATAATGATTATGACATATATATTGGTACTTCTACTGGAAGTTTATTAATTACGCACCTCGCATTAGGAAAAACTAAAATTCTTAAAAAATTATTTACTCAAGTCACTCAAGAAAAGATTTTTGATAATTGTCCATTTAGAATAAAAAAGAAGGGTCAGATTGAATCAATCAGTATAAATCACTTCAATGTTATTAAAAACTTTATAAGAGGTAAGAAAACCTTTGGAGAAAGTAATAATTTGAGAAATACTATTCAAGAAGCAATTTCAAATGAAGACTTTAATAAGCTTAAAGAATCAAAAAAGGAAGTTTTTATTACTGTATCTAATCTCTCTAGAAATAAAGTTGAGTACAAAAGACTTAAAAATTGCACATATTCTGACTACTTGGATTGGATATGGGTTTCTTGCAATTATGTTCCATTTATGAGTTTATCAGTTAAAGAAGGATGTGAATATGCAGATGGAGGACTGGGCACAATAATTTCAATTGAAGAAGCGATCCGAATTGGATCTAATTATGTAGATGCTATCATTTTAGACACTGAATTTCAATACACCAACAGGGTGCATTCAAGAAATGCTTTTCAAGCATTGACCTCAGTCTTTAGTTTTATGACAGATAAAATCGAGTCTCAGAATATTAAAATTGGAGAGCTTATGGCAGATAAGGAAAAAGCAAAAATTAATTTGTATTATACTCCAACAATTTTAACAAATAATTCGTTAATTTTTGAGAAAGAAAAAATGAAAAAATGGTGGGCTGATGGATTCAATCACGCCAAAAAATTAAACAAGTCCTTTAAGGTTTAATATGGATAAAGATTTTAGTCATCTATCAGAACTAAATGAATCACAATTAGCCCCTGTAATTCATGAAGAGGGTCCTATGATAGTTGTTGCCGGAGCAGGATCTGGTAAAACAAGAGTTCTAACTCATAGGATAACAAATTTGATGTTGAAAGGAGTAGATCCTTTTTCTATTCTTGCCTTAACATTTACAAATAAAGCAGCTCGTGAAATGAAGGAGCGAATTATTTCTCTGGTTGGAAGTAGTGAGGCTAAAAATATTTGGATGGGGACTTTTCATTCAATTTTTGCAAGGATTTTAAGAAATGAAGCTGATAAATTAGGCTATAGTAGTAGATTTACAATTTATGACACTCAAGATTCGGATCGAATTATTTCATCCATAATTAAAGATTTTTCTTTAGATAAAGATCTTTATAAATACAAAGAAATAAGGAATAGAATCTCTATGTTTAAAAACAATTTAATAACTGTTAATGCATATCAAAACAACTCAGAATTAGTTGAATATGATTTGGTTTCAAGGAGACCTAAAATGGGTGAAGTTTATAAAGAATATATTGAAAGATGCTTTAGATCAGGCGCAATGGATTTTGATGATCTTCTTTTAAAAACAAATGAGTTATTAAATCTTTATCCAGAAGTACTTGCAAAATATCAAAATCAATTTCGTTTTATTTTGGTTGATGAATATCAGGACACCAATCATTCTCAATATATAATTATCAAATCGTTATCTGATAAGTTTCAGAACATATGTGTAGTAGGAGATGATGCTCAAAGTATCTATAGCTTTAGAGGAGCAAATATTCGAAACATAATAGATTTTCAAAAAGATTATACTGACGCTAAAATATACAGATTAGAACAAAATTACAGATCAACAAAAAATATTGTTAATGCCGCAAATTCTTTAATTAAACACAATAGGAATAAAATTGATAAGGTCGTTTGGACTGCTAATGGTGAAGGTGAAAAGATAAAAATAAGAAGATGTTTGACAGATGGAGAAGAAGCTAGATTAGTGTCAAAAACGATTAAAGATATTATAAATAATAATAATAAAAAGTATAATAATTTTGTTATTTTATACAGAACAAATGCCCAATCAAGGAACATTGAAGATGCTTTTAGAAAATCTTTAATACCATACAGAATATATGGGGGGTTGTCTTTTTATCAAAGAAGAGAGATAAAGGATATATTAGCTTATTTAAGAGTTGTCGTTAATCCAAATGATGAAGAAAGTCTTAAAAGGATAATTAATTATCCAACTAGAGGGATTGGTTCAACAACAATTGACAAGGTCCTTGTTGGATCAAGGGACAATAACATTTCATTTTTTGAGGCTCTTGAAAAAAGTAAAGAACTTAAATTTTCTATACCCGATAAAACACTTCTTAAAATAGAGAATTTTGTAACATTTATTAAATCCCTTCAATTTCAAAATAATAAGTTAAACGCTTTTGAGATGGTAGATATTATAGTGAAGAAAACTAATTTCTTGGAAGAATTAAAAAAAGAAAGCACTCTTGATTCAATTACTAAAACAGAAAACGTTCAAGAATTAGTTAATGGGATCCGTGATTTTGTTGAATTACAAAAAGAGATTGTAGATTCAACAGGAGGTTTAGATGAATTTCTTGAGGATATTGCCTTGGCGACAGATTTTGATAAAAATATTGAAAATGAAACTGATAAAGTTTCTTTAATGACCATTCATTTAGCGAAAGGATTAGAGTTTCCAATAGTTTTTATAGTTGGTTTAGAGGAAGATCTTTTTCCATCGGCTTTAAGTTTAAGCTCGAGATCTGATCTTGAAGAAGAAAGGAGATTGTTTTATGTAGCTCTTACTAGGGCTAAATCAATGATTTTTATATCCTTTGCTCAATCAAGGTATAGGTGGGGTAAATTAATTGACTCTCAATCTAGTAGATTTTTAAAAGAAATAGATTCTAAACATGTTGAGTATGAAGAAAAAAATGATTTTCATTTTTACAGAAAAAATCAAAAAAAACATATAAGAAAAGAAACCTTAAAGTTTATAGGTTTAAATAAAAAAAAGAAATTATCAAGAATTGTCTCTTCAGAAAATATTTCAAATGACTTAAATAACGGTATATCTATTTCAGAGGGAGATAAGGTAGAGCATGATAGATTCGGAATAGGTTTGGTAATTAAAATAGAGGGTAATGGAAGTAATAGAAAAGCACTTATAGATTTTCAGAATTCTGGCTCAAAAAAATTATTATTACGTTATGCTAAACTAAATCTAATTAAATAGCCATAAAAAAAGCTGCCAAAAGGCAGCTTAAAAGAACATTTCTTTTTTTAATTTCCCATTCCTTGTTCTATTAAATCATAGAATTGATCAAGTTTTGGCAGAACAACAATCCTAGTTCTTCTATTTTTTGCTTTATTTGAAGGAGAATCATTTTCATATAAGGGAACATAATAGCTTCTACCTGCAGCAGTCATTCTCTCAGGCTTTACATCAAAATCATTTTGTAATATTCTAATAACAGATGTTGCTCTCTTCACACTTAAGTCCCAGTTGTCATCTATTCCTTCAATTTTAATTGGCACATTATCAGTATGTCCTTCTACCATGAATTCAATTTCAGGTTTATCATTTACTACTTTTGCTACTTTACCAAGAACTTCTTTAGCTCTTTGGGTAACAGTATAACTTCCACTATTAAATAATAATTTATCAGAAATAGAAACGTAAACGACTCCTTTTTCAACATTTATTTCTATATCATCATCACTAAGATTACCGAGAACACCTTTTAAACTAGTTACAAGTGCCAAAGTAACAGAATCTTTTTTAGTAACAGCCTCTTGCATGTTTTGAATGCGAAGATCTTTTTCTTTCATGCTTTCTAATGATTTTTCAAGATTTTCGGCACCTTTTTGAGAAAGAGTAGTTAAGTTTCCAATATTATTTATTAGATCTTGATTATTTGATTTTAAAAATCTAACCTGATCTTGGACTGAAGATAAATTAGCAAGTGCAGCTTCTTTTTCTTCGTTACAGGTATTAAGTTTTATTGTGGCAGTGTCTAGAAGGCTTTTAGTATTTCTTTGAAGATCTTCAAGTTCAAGATATTTTTTTTGAGAAATACATGAAGTTATCAATACAAAAATTGTAAGTAGTAGTAGTAGGGATATTTTTCTCATAGTATTTTTATTAATAGGGTTTAAAACAATCGCAAAATTAATATAAAATTAGAAATTCTTTTAAAGAGAGCTAAATTTCTTTTTACCAATTATAAAATATTTAATAGGGAGGTTGTTAATCGTAAAATATTGTTTATTGGTTGAATTAAGATCTTTCTTATTTTTAATTTTATTTAATAAGTTGAAAAAAGACAAATGTGCTCTTAAAATAGCAAATGCATCAAGAGGTTTTAATTTTATTAAAAAAAACAAAAAAGCTATATAGTCCCAAAACAGTCTTTCACAAATTCTTTGAGTCTTTTTTTCAGGAAGATTTTTTAAAAGAGAAAGAAGACTGTTTCGAAAATTCAAGAAAGTTTTTTTTGGGGAACTTTGAAGTGTTCCCTTTCCTAAATGAAAAACTTTAGATTTTCCAATAGAAACAATATCTAGACCTCTATTAAAAGCCCTCCAACAAAGATCAATCTCTTCTTGATGTGCAAAAAAATCAGAGTCAAATCCATTTAAAGAGTGAAATGTTTTTTTTCTAATAAAAAAACAGGCACCACTGGCCCAAAATATTTTTTGAGTTTTATCAAATTGACCAAAATCTTTTTCTATGTTATTAAAAACCCTTCCTCTGCAATATGGATATCCTAACCGATCAATGAATCCACCTGCAGCTCCTGCATATTCAAAATATTCTGGGTTTTTTAGATCTAAAATATGAGGCTGAGCAATAACAGTTTTTGGATTTTTTTTAAAATGATTAATTATGGGCGGAAGCCATTTATTTTTAACAGTTACATCATTATTCATAAAACAAATCAGTTCTGCGTCAATTTCATTAACAGCTTTATTATACCCATCACAAAAACCAAGATTTTTTTTATGTAAGACTAGCTTTATTAGAGGAAAGTTTTTTTTAATGTAGTTAATTGAATTGTCATTAGAGCCATTATCAATTAAATATATTGAAGCTTTAGGAGAATTTTGAACTATAGACGGCATATAGCTTTTTAAAAACTTTTCTCCATTATAATTAAGTATCATCAAAGCTATTTTCACTTCACTTTTGAATTGTAATTTGGCAGCTCATCTATAAACAGATATATTTTTTTTTCATAATCCATTTGACAAAAATAGTGCTTTATTCCATTAGTAATCATTAAATATTTACTTGAAACTGCAAGATTATATAATGCAATTTGATCAAATACTTTTCTAGATATTTTACTTGTTGGAGATTTGCATTCTATCAAAATATCAATTTCATAATTTTTATTATATGCAATAATATCATATCTCTTTTTTATATTATTTATAGTGATCGACCCCTCAACTTTTATATGACTTTTTGGATATTTTTTTAATTTGATTAGATATAAAATTGTATTTTGTCTAACCCATTCTTCAGGGGTTAATAGCAGCCATTTTTTTCGTATAAAATCAAAAATAATTTTTTTATTTTCCCTATTTTTAATAGGTATTTTAAATAGGGGAAAATTTAGCCTATTCATATTACAAAAATGCATATAATTTTCTGACATGGATAACTTTAATAAATTAATTTCTAGTATAAAAGATGATAAATTCTCAAGCTTTTACCTATTATCCGGAACGGAACCATATTTTATAGACAAATTTGAATCTTTTGTTACTGATAAACTTATAACCGATGAGAATAGAGAATTTGACTATTCAGTTTTTTATGGTAAAGACGTTGAAATTTCTCAAATCATAGAATCTGCAAAGCGATATCCTATGATTGGCACCTATAATCTTATTGTTGTTAGAGAGGCTCAAAATATTAAGTCTTCTCATGATGTGCTGGCCAATTATGTTTTAAACCCTCAAAAGAATACAATTCTAATTTTTTGTTACAAATACAAATCATTTGATAAAAGGAGCAAATTATATAAAGCTGCAAAGAAAAATGGAGTAGTTTATGAGAGTAGAGAACTATATGATTCTGAAATCAAGAAGTGGTTAGGTTTTGAAATTAAAAAAAACAAACTTGACATTGATCAAAGTTCAATAGAAATATTATATAATTCAATGGGTAATGATCTCTCAAAGATTATGAAAGAAATTGAAAAGCTTAAGATTATTCTTTCAGAAGGAACCTTAATTACACCCGAAATAATAGAAAAGTACATTGGATTCAGTAAAAAATTTAACAATTTTGAACTATACAAAGCTTTGGGTGATAGAAACTTTAGTAAATGTTTTCAAATAAGCAATTATCTTTTTTATGATTCAAAAAGCACTCCAATTACAATGACTATAGGAGGGATGCATAATTTTTTTAAGCGACTTATGATATATAAGGCAATTGAAAATAAATCTAATGCTCCTCAAATAATGGGAATAAATTCTTTTTTTGTAAAAGATTATTATTCTGCATCTAAAAACTATACAATGAAACAGATATCTAAAATCCTTCAATATATTTTAGAAGCAGATTTGAAAACTAAGGGAGTTGCTAATAGAGCATTTAATCAAAAAAATTTATTGCAGGACTTATTGATTAAAATTTTAAAATAAATTTTAGTTATCCATTAAAGGATATTTATTGGGATCTACTTCATGCATTATCGAAATTATCTTTTCAAAAATATCTTCTTTAGAGGGTTTAGAAAAGTAATCTCCATCTTCAGCGTAAGGGGGTCTATGTTCTTTTGCAGTTAATAACTCAGGAGGACTATCTAGTAGATTATATACACCTTGTTTTTTGAGAAGTTCTTGAAGTATATATGATGATCCCCCCCCTGGGACATCTTCATCTACTATTAGTAATCGATTTGTTTTTAAGAGACTTTTTCTAATCCCTTTAGATTGATCAAAAGGTATTAAAGTTTGAATATCAATTACTTCGCAGTTAATTCCAATTTCTTTCAATTCATAAGCTACAGCACTAACAATTTTAAGGGTTGATCCATAAGAAACTATCGTAATATCAGTACCTTCTTTAATTATTTCTATTTCACCAATAGAAAGACAAAACTCTCCTAAGTTTTTAGGCATTTTTTCCTTAAGCCTGTATGCATTAAGGGGTTCAACTACAATAGCAGGTTGATTACATTTCATTAAGGTATTATAGAAGCCTGCAGCTTTCAACATATTTCGAGGTACAAGAATAAGAATTCCTCTTAATAAATTTGTGAGGGCTCCCATTGGAGATCCAGAATGCCAGATACCTTCTAAACGATGTCCTCTAGTTCTGATGATTAATGGAGCAATTTGTCTACCAACAGTTCGATAACTTAAAGTAGCTAAATCATCACTTAGAGTCTGGATACAGTATAGAATATAATCTAAATATTGTATCTCGGCAATTGGTCTGAGTCCACGTAAGGCTAAACCAATACCTTGTCCAATTATTGTAGACTCTCTTATGCCAGTATCAGAAATTCTATCTAAACCATATTTTTCTTGCAATCCTTTTAAACCCTGGTTAACTCCACCTATTTTACCAGTATCCTCTCCAAAAATTAGTAATCTATCGTATTTTTTTAAAAGCGCATCAAAATTGTTTCTCAGGATTAAACTACCGTCTGCAACTAAAGGATCCTTATTATAAGTGACTGAAACCTCTTTAACTTTTATGGGTGAGTTGATACCCTCGCTATAAAGTTTAGATGAATATTTTTCATTAAAACTTAATTTAAGATCATTCAGCCATTTTTTAAACAACAATA
>Ga0208766_1001661_pt1 | contig 11882 bp, 10 predicted proteins | sample ETN01SmetaG_3_FD_185792 | JGI IMG/M metagenome (GOLD analysis project Ga0208766, IMG submission 185792) | Marine microbial and viral communities from oxygen minimum zone, Eastern Pacific Ocean - ETNP2014F12-01SV263 (SPAdes) (version 2) | ecosystem: Environmental > Aquatic > Marine > Oceanic ...
AAATAATTAACATTTTCTTGCCTCCTTTTGCATTATAAACAATATAAGAAAAATATGAAAAATTATTTAAATTTTGAGTCTGAAATTAAAAATTTAGAAGTAGAGCTCGACAAACTTAAAGATCCTTATAATCAAGAAGGTTTATCAGAAGTTGATACTCAAAATATTTCCAAACTACAAAATGAAATAGATACAAGACTGAAAAATATTTATTCAAACTTAGATCCTTGGCAAACAACTCTTGTTGCTAGACATGAAGACAGACCCAAAGCAAAGCATTTTATAGATAATCTTTTTGAAGATTTTATTTCTCTTTCTGGCGATAGATTTTATGGTGAAGATCAATCAGTAATATGTGGATTTGCAAAATTTGAAAACAAATCAGTTTTGGTAATTGGACAAGAAAAAGGAGAGAATCTTGAAACAAGAATTGAAAGAAATTTTGGAATGATGAGGCCAGAAGGCTATAGAAAAACAATAAGACTAATGAAGCTAGCAAATAAATTTAAAATTCCAGTAATATCTTTTGTAGATACTCCAGGAGCATACCCGGGTGTTGGAGCCGAAGAAAGAGGCCAAGCAGAAGCAATTGCTAGATCAATAGAATGTTGTATGGAATTAACTGTACCAACAATATCAATAATTATTGGAGAAGGTGGATCGGGAGGAGCAATAGCTTTGGCTTCTTCTAATAAAGTTTTAATGTTAGAAAATGCAATTTATTCAGTAATATCACCAGAGGGATGTGCCACAATATTATGGAGAGATCCAAAAAAAACATTAGAAGCCTCTAAAGCAATGAAATTATCTTCTAAAGATCTTTTTGATTTAAAAATAATTGATGAAATTATTTCAGAACCTTTAGGTGGAGCCCATAGAGATAAAGATTTAATTTTAGATAATGTTAGAAATTCGATTAGGAAAAATTTAGATTTTTTTTCAAATATGGATAAAGAAGAGATTTTATTACAAAGAAAAAATAAATTTTTGTCTATAGGCAGAAATGAAGGTTTTGCACCTAGTTCAAAATTATCAGATAACTTGCTCATGAAAACTAATATTATTGATAAATTTGTTAACAAGTTTTCTTTTTTGAAAAAATATTTAATTTATTTTTTATTTTTAGCAATATTAGTTACTATTTTTTTTGCCGTATCATAGAGAGCCATGGCAGTGCTTGTATTTTTTTCCTGAATTACAAGGACACGGCTCATTTCTTCCAATTTTTTTAAAAGAAACATCATTGATTGTATTATTTTCAATTGGCTCTTGTTTTTCTTGAACAACTTCAAGATTTAATAAGACAGTAACCAAATCAGATTTTAGTTTAAATAATAAGTTTTCAAATAATGAATAAGCTTCTTTTTTATATTCTACTAAAGGATCTCTTTGACCATATGATCTTAGGCCCACAACTCCTCTCAATTGTTCCAAGTATTGAATATGGGATTTCCAATTTTGATCAATAAGTTGTAACAAAATTCTTTTTTCTAATTCTAAAGTTTGATCTTTGCCTAATATTTTTTCTCTTTCCGATCTTTTTTTAAAAAATTTGTCTTTAATTTCATTTTCAAAATTTTCTTCGTTTAAATCTAGAATTGAACCAATTTTATTATCGTTAAACGATTTTCCTAAAATCGATTTTATTTGAATTGAGCTTTCGTTATTTTTATCTTTTGTTAAGTTTAATTTTTTTAATTCTTTTAATTTAATTATAATTTCATTTAGAAATTCATCTGAATAATCAAATGAATTTTTACTAACAATTATATTGTTTCTTTGACTAAATATCACTTTTCTTTGATCGTTAAGCACGTTATCAAATTTTAACAAAGTTTTTCTAATATCAAAATTTCTTGCCTCAACTTTTTGTTGCGCTCTTTCCAGCGCTTTATTAATCCAAGGATGATCAATACTTTCACCGTCTTTTAATCCAAGTTTTTCAAGTATGCTGTTCATGGACTCAGAACCAAAAATTCTCATCAAATCATCTTGAAGACTTACATAGAAAATTGAGTTTCCCTCGTCTCCCTGTCTTCCAGAACGTCCTCTTGCCTGATTATCAACTCTTCGACTTTCCATTCTTTCAGTTCCAATTACATATAAACCACCCAAAGATTTAATTTCTTCCTTTTCATTATTATTTTTAGAGGATTTTCCTCCTAATTTTATATCCACACCTCTTCCTGAAATGCTAGTTGTAATTATTATTGAATTTTTCTTACCAGCATTTAAAATAATTTCTGCTTCCTTTTCATGATTTTTAGCATTTAACACGGTATGATTTATTTTTTCTTTATTTAGCAAATTAGAATAATGCTCAGATTTATTTATGTTTGCTGTAAAAACTAACAAAGGTTGTCCCGTTTTATTACATTCAAGTATTTTTTTTATAATTGCATCATCCTTTTCTTTTGAGGATCTAAAAATTTGGTCATTCCAATCTTTTCGTATCATTTTTTTATTTGTTGGAATTATAATTACTGGAAGTTTATAAATTTCAAAAAATTCTTCAGATTCAGTTGCTGCTGTTCCCGTACAACCTGCAAGTTTAGAATAAAGCTTAAAATAATTTTGATAAGTTATTGATGCAAGTGTTTGATTTTCGTTTTGTATCTCAACTCTTTCTTTTGCCTCTATACTTTGGTGAAGTCCGTCTCCAAATCTTCTTCCTGGTAATTGCCTTCCAGTTTGTTCATCTATTATGACAACCTGCCCATCTTTAACAATATAGTCTCTGCCATTTTCATACAAATGGTTTGCTCTTAGGGCTTGATTTACATGGTGCACCAAATGCAAATTGTCTGGATCATAAAAATTATTATTTTTTAGAATTCCTGCATTTGATAAAATTTTTTCTATATTATCTATTCCTTGATTAGTTAACAAAACATTTTTATCTTTTTCATCAATTTCAAAATCTTCTTTTTTTAAATTTTTGGTTAGTTTGTCTACAGCAAGATATTGATTTGTTTTGTCTTCTACTCCTCCTGAAATAATTAAAGGCGTTCTAGCTTCGTCAATTAAACACGAGTCTATCTCATCTACAATTGCATAGTTGTGTCCTCTTTGAACCATAGATTCAAATGAAAATTTCATGTTATCTCTTAGATAGTCAAAACCTAATTCACTGTTTGTTGCATAAGTAATATCACAGTTATAATTTAATTTTCTTTCTTCATCAGTTTGATCATTATTAATATAACCAGCTGTTAGACCTAAAAAATTATAAATTCTTTTCATATTTTCACAATCTCTTTTTGCTAGGTAGTCATTAACAGTAACTATGTGTACACCTTTTTTTGATAGTGCATTTAAATATGCCGCTAAAACGATCGTTAAAGTTTTTCCTTCTCCAGTTTTCATTTCAGCAATTTTATTTTCGTGAAGGACAATTCCTCCAATAATTTGAACATCAAAGTGTCGTTCATTAGTTGCTCTTTTTGATGCTTCCCTCACCAAAGCAAATGCCTCAGGCAGTATTTTGTCTAAAGAGACTCCATTGCTAATTTGTTCTATTAATTCCTTGGTTTTTTGTGGAAAAGATTGATCATCCAACTTAATTATTTCTTCTTCTAAATCACTAATTTTTTTTGTAGTTTTTTTTAGTTTATCCAGTTCTTTTTGGTTACTAGATTTAATGATCTTTGATAAGAAATTTAGTGGATTGAGCATTTAATAAATATATTGTTTTATAATTTAAATATAGAGTTTAATATAGTAACTAAATTAAATTTTTAAATAGCATGGCAATTAATCTAAATAATTTATTTAGTTCAATAAATAAAAACTCAAAAATGGGTGATTTTCAGGACCTTGAACATATTGATGGTTTGTCGATATCAACTACAAGTGCTAATTTATATTCAAAACAAAGAGATGATTTAGTTTTGTTTTATTTTAGAAACGGAGCAAATCATGCATCAGTTTATACACAATCGAAATTAATTTCAGAAAATATAAAGTGGAATTTAAAAATTAATAAAAAAAAAATTAAAGCCTTGTTAATTAATACGAGAAATGCAAATGCTTTTACTGGAAAAGATGGTTTTAAAGCTTTAAAAATTTTAGCTGATGATTTGTCGCAAGAATTAACTCAAAAGCAAAAAAGTGACGAAGAAATTCCTGCAAAAATTGAATCAGGTGAAATTTTGTTTGCATGCACAGGAACGATAGGAGAAATTTTTCCTACTGAAAAAATTAAAAAAAGCATTCCAGATTTAATAAAAAAAATTAGATACACACAAAATAAATACGTATGGATGAAAGCATGCATGGGTATTTTGACAACTGATTTAAAGCCAAAACTTGCAATGGAAGAATGTTATATTGGAAATAAATTGGTAAAAATTTACGGAATTGCAAAAGGTTCAGGAATGATTTTTCCAAATATGGCAACAACATTAGGATTTGTATTTACAGATGCAACAATTTCTTCATCAATTTTAAAACAATTATTAAAAGAAAATATACAAAAAACATTTAATGCAATTTCCTGTGACGGTGATACAAGCACCAACGATATGCTTTCTATTTTTGCAACAGGAGAAGTTGCAAACTCAAACTTAAACAGCGTTAAAGATAAAAAATTATCTCATTTTAATTCATCTCTATTTAATGTTCTTCTAAATCTTGCAAAAAGAGTCGCTGCAGATGGAGAGGGAGCTTCAAAATTTATTTCAATCAAAGTAAAAAATTGCAAAACAGAAGAAGATGCAAAAAAAATAAGCTTTTCAATTGCGAACTCACCACTGGTAAAAACAGCTATTGCAGGAGAAGATCCTAATTGGGGAAGAATTATTATGGCAATTGGTAAAGCAAATGTAAATTTAAATCCAAATAAAATAGCAATTAAATTTGGAAATATAACAATTATTGAAAATGGTAAATTATCAAATTCTTATGATGAAACTGAAGCAGCAGATTATATGAAAGGAGAAAAAATTGATTTATTAGTAAATTTAAATTTAGGAAAAAAAGAATTTACTTCTTATACGATGGATTTAACAAAAAAATATATTGAAATTAATTCGGACTATAGGACTTAGAAGAGTTGAAATTATTAATTTAATATTTAAATTACATAGCATGATAAAATATAAATTATTATGTAAAAATTGCTCACAAGATTTTGATAGCTGGTTTGCATCATCAAAGGAATTTGAGAAACTAAAAAAGTCAAAGTTTATAAATTGCTCTAATTGTAACTCTTTTAAGATTGATAAATCTTTAATGGCTCCTTCAATTGTCAACAAAAAAAATGAAAATAATAATTTAAATTCAAAAAAACATTCAGAAGTTAAAAAAAAATTAAAAGAATATAAAAATTTTATCAAAAAAAATTTTGAATATGTTGGTGATAATTTTACCTATGAGGCAAGATCAATTCACTATAACAATAAAAAAAAAGATAAAGGTATTTATGGAAATGCATCAGAAAAAGATATTAAAGAGTTATCAGAAGAAGGAATTGAAACAGAAAATATACCTTGGATAAATGATAATGAAAATTAAATTTTTTTGAACTGAGTTATATAATTTACCGAGTCATCTTTGGTAATAATCCATTCATTTTTCAAAACATTGAAATTAACCCCGTCGATTTTTATTAATTTTAAGTTATTTTTTTTTCCAAATTCAATTAATTCTTCAGGTTTTACAAACTTATTCCATTCATGTGTCCCAATTGGTAGCCATTTTAAAATGTATTCTGCTCCAACTATAGCAAAAATATATGATTTAAGAGTTTTATTTAAAGTAGAGATAAACATCAGACCATTTTTATTTAAAAGCAATGCACTTTTTTTTAAAAAAAGATCTAAATCATCTACATGTTCTACTATTTCCATATTTAAAATTACATCAAATTTTTTTTTTAAATTTATTTTTTCTGGAGAGGAGCACAAATAATTAATTTTTAAGTTATTTTTTTTAGAATGATATGAGGCAACATTTATATTTTTTTGCGAAGCATCAATTCCAGTAACTTTTGCACCCAGTCTACACATTGGTTCAGACAATAAACCTCCACCACAGCCAATATCTAGAAGCTCAATATTTTTAAGAGGCAGAAGTTCAGACTTTATATTAAAGTGTGCAATGACTTTTTTCTTAATATAATTTATTCTTAAGGGATTAAACTTGTGTAAAGGCTTAAACTTGCCCTCTGTATTCCACCATTCATCAGCTATTTTTGAAAATTTTTCAATTTCTTTTTTATTTATAGTGCTCATAATTGATTGATAGTTGACATTACAATTAAGATGTATTTTATCAACATAATTTATTTAAATAAAAAAATTAAGATCAATGAAAATTGTAGTACTAAAATTTGGAGGGACCTCTGTAGGCTCAACAGATAGAATAAAAAAAGTTTCAGAAATAATTGTTTCATACGTTCAAAAGAAATATAAAGTGATTGTTGTTTCTTCTGCAATGAGTGGAGTAACAAATGATTTAGTAAAAAAATCAAAGAAAATTTCTAATGAATTTGCATCAGATGAGTATGATGTTTTGGTTTCTGCTGGAGAGCAAATGTCATGTTCATTGATTGCAGGAAGGTTAAATCATTTAGGATATAAATCTAGGTCATGGCTGGGTTGGCAAATTCCAATTTTGACAGAAGGAAAGCATTCTTCTTCAAGAATTCAAAAAATATATAAAAAAAATATTATAAAATATTTAAAATTAGGTGGGATTCCTATTGTTGCAGGTTTTCAGGGTATTAACTCTAAAAATAGAATAACTACCGTTGGTAGAGGAGGAACTGACGCTAGTGCTATAATGCTTGCAAGATTTTTTAAAGCAGAAAAATGTATAATATATACAGATGTTGATGGAGTTTATACTACCGATCCAAATACAATAAAAAAAGCAAAAAAAATAAAAGTAATTTCATATGAAGAAATGCTTGAGATGGCTTCTAGTGGAGCAAAAGTCATGCAGCCACACTCAATTCAGGATGCTAGATTAAATAGAATTGATATTGAGGTTAAATCCTCATTTAAAAAAATTTCAGGAACTTTAATTACAAAAAGAAAAAATATTTTTAGCAGTAAAATAATTCGAGGAATATCTTTTTCAAAAAATGATGCAAAAGTAACTTTGATTGGAGTAAAAGATAAACCGGGTATTGCAGCCGCTATATTTGAACCTCTTTATAAAAACTCTATAAATGTTGATATGGTTGTTCAAAATATATCGCCTAATGGAAAGGAAACAGACTTAACTTTTACAATTAAATCTGAAAATTTAAATAAAACTCAAAAGTTATTAAAAAAAAGCAAAAAAATTAGTTTTAGAAAAATTATTGTAGACACCAAAGTTTCAAAAGTATCTATTATTGGAGTTGGAATGATTACTACTCCAGGTGTAACTTACAGAATGTTTAATGCCTTAGCAAAAAAAAATATAAATATTATTGTAATTTCAACATCAGAAATTAAAATATCAGTATTAGTGAATAGAAAAGATTTAAATAAAGCAATAATAGCTTTACATAAAGAGTTTAATTTAGAAAAATAAATCAAAATCATGAGTATTAGGCCTTTTAGAGATATAAAGCGAAGAGTCACAAAAGTTATTAAAGTAGGGAATGTTAAAGTCGGTGGAAACAATCCTATTTCAGTTCAGTCTATGACAAACACTTTGACAAAAAATGTTAAAGAAACTTTAAATCAAATTAGTAAAATCTCAGAAGTTGGAGGTGAGATTGTAAGGGTTTCTTGTCCGGATGAAGAATCAACTAGTGCTTTAAAAGAAATCACAAAGCATTCTCCCATTCCAGTAGTTGCCGATATTCACTTTCATTTTAAAAGAGCCATAGAGGCTGCAGAGAATGGTGCAGTTTGTTTAAGAATCAACCCTGGTAATATTGGTGATAAAAATAAAATTGCACAAGTTATTTCCGCAGCAAAAAATAATAATTGTTCAATAAGAATAGGAGTAAATTCTGGTTCATTAGAAAAAGATATCTTGGAAAAATTTAAAGAACCCTGTCCTGAAGCTTTAGTAGAAAGTGCAATTAGAAATATTAAAATTTTAGAAGATTTAGATTTTTTCAATTTTAAAATAAGCGTTAAATCTTCAGATGTATTTTTATCTATAAAAGCATACAGAGAGCTTTCAAAAGTTACGGACTATCCATTACACCTAGGAATTACAGAAGCAGGAAGTTTTATTCCTGGCAGCATAAAGTCTTCTATAGGTTTAGGAAATTTATTATTAGATGGAATTGGTGACACAATTAGAGTTTCGCTTTCAGATGATCCAGTTGAAGAGATTAAAGTAGGTAATGAAATATTAAAATCACTAAATCTGAGGAATAGGGGAATTAAGATAATTTCTTGTCCATCGTGTGCTAGACAAGGTTTTCATGTTATAGACATTGTTAAAATTTTAGAAGAAAAGCTGTCTCACATTAAAGCTCCAATAACTCTTTCGATCATAGGATGTGTTGTTAATGGCCCTGGCGAGGCTACACAAGCGGATATTGGAATAACTGGAGGTGGCAAAAATAGCAACATGCTTTATTTAAAAGGGGTTCAAACTGAAAAATTAAGTAATAAAGACATTATTTCAAAGGTAGTCAAATTGGTTGAAAAAAAATCTGAAGAAACCGAAACAAAGTAAAAATGATTCCAATAAAAAAAGTTGAAGAATTAATATTAAGGCACAAAAGTCTTGAAGGAGAATTATCTTTAGGGAATATAGATAAAAAATTATTTGCTGCAAAATCAAAAGAATATTCTGATCTTAACGAAATAATAAATCAGGCACAAAAATATCTAAGTTTTGAAAAAAATAAAAAGGATTTAGAAAAATTAATTGAGGATATTAATAGCGACAAAGAAATAAAAGAAATAGCGAAGATAGAATTAGATCAGCTGATCAAAGACAATGAATTAAATGAAAAAAAAATTAAATTATTTTTACTTCCGAAAGATGATGCAGATTCAAAAAATGCAATAATTGAAATAAGAGCTGGAACAGGAGGATTGGAAGCAAGTTTATTTGCATCAGATTTATTTAAAATGTATGAAAAGGTTTCTCACAAAAAAAAATGGAATTTAGAAATAATTAGTATTTCAAAAAGTGAAGCTGGAGGCTTAAAAGAAGTAATAGCAAACATAAGGGGAAAGAATATTTATTCTCTTTTAAAATACGAAAGTGGTGTCCATAGAGTTCAAAGAGTACCCGATACAGAAACACAAGGAAGAGTTCATACATCTGCGGCAACGGTCGCGGTATTGCCAGAAGCAGAAGAAGTTGATGTAAAGATTGAAGAAAAAGATTTAAGAATTGATGTTTTTAGAAGTAGCGGTCCAGGAGGACAAAGTGTAAACACGACAGACTCTGCTGTCAGAATAACTCATATTCCAACAGGAATTGTAGTTAGTCAGCAGGATGAAAAATCACAAATCAGAAATAGAGAAAAAGGATTAAAAATCCTTAGATCTAGAATATATGAATTGGAAAGACAAAAGATAGATGAAGCAAGATCAAAAGATAGAAGGAGCAAAATAGGAACAGGAGACAGATCAGAAAGAATAAGAACTTATAATTTTCCCCAAGGAAGAGTTACGGATCATAGAATAAATCTTACTTTGCACAAACTTGAAGAATTTATGCAAGGAGAAATATTTGAAGAAATGATTGAAAGTTTAACTATACAGGCTCAAGAGGAAGAATTAAGTAAATTAAATTAAAATGAAATATCAAGAAATACTTAATAAAGGATCAAAAATATTAAAATTAAATAATATAAAATCTTATAATTTAGATAGCGAAATTTTATTATCATTAACTCTGGAATTAAATAGATCTCAATTACTTTTAAGCTTAGATAAGAAAATAGAAAATCAAGAAATTTTTTTTTTTTTTAATTTTATTGAAAGAAGAAGCAAAAATGAGCCTATAGCTTATATTGCTGGTTATAAAGAATTTTGGAAAAATAAATTTAAAGTTGATAAAAATGTATTAATACCTAGACCAGATACAGAAACTATAATTGAGCAAGTTCTAAATGAATTGGACATCAATTCTTCAAAAAAAATTTTAGATATTGGCACGGGATCTGGGTGTATTATAATTTCAATACTTAATGAAAGAAAAAAATGTTTTGGAGTTGGTATAGATATTTCTAAAAATGCAGTAAAATTAGCAAAATATAATGCAAAAATACAACACATTGACAATAGAGTTAAATTTTTAAACTCTGATATTGACAATTTTTATGGAGACAAATATGATCTAATCATATCCAATCCTCCTTATATTAAGCATCATAAAATTAATGGTTTGGAAAAAGATATTAAAAACCATGAGCCCAAAGTTGCTTTGGATGGGGGAATTGATGGTTATGATAAAATTAGGCTCATAATAGAAAAAAGTTCAACTTTGATAAAAAAAAGAGGCAAGTTGTTTTTGGAATTAGGAATAAATCAAACAAGAGAAACTATAAAAATTTTAAATTTAAATGGTTTCTATAAAACCAAGGTAGTTAAAGACTTGGCTAGAAAAAATAGATGTATAGTTTCTACAAAAATTTAGAATATAAGCTTAATTAATGAGAAATTTTAAGAATAATTTCAGAAGAAATAGATATAAAAATCATTTAGATAGAAATAATCATAGAAATGAAAATGGAAAGATCATAAATGATCTACAAAATGGTTCAAATTTTGTTAGAAAAAATGCTGGCAAGAATAATCATAATGCTTCTAAACTTATAGAAAAGTACTCTAACTTAGCAAGAGAAGCTCTTTCTAGTGGCGATAAGATTTTGTCGGAAAATTATTTTCAACATGCAGAGCACTTTATAAGAGTTCTTGAAGAAAAGGATGCAAAATTTAATAAAGGCCAAATACCAAAAGAAATAATTAAAGTTAAAGAGAAAACATCTCAAGATCAAAATAACACAAATGACATGGATTCAGAATCATTAGAATCATCGGCTTCTACTGAGAGCTAATTAATTTTGATTTTAATACATTTAATTTAATTTTGTTAACTTCAAAAAGTTCTCTTTCTTTTTTTTTAAGAATTTTACCCGAAGGTAGCTTTAATTTTTGTGAATTTACTTTTTTTCCATTAACAATAACTTCATAGTGCAAATGTGGACCAGTTGACATTCCTGTTGATCCGACATATCCAATTATTTGACCTTGTTTAACTCTTGCGCCTTCTCTTATACCTCTTGCAAAACTTTTTAAGTGTGCATAAACAGTAGAGTAAGTTGAGTTATGTCTTATTTTTATACAATTTCCTCCACCACCACACCATCTAGATCTTATAATTTTTCCATCTCCCGAAGCCATAATAGGAGTTCCTTCGGGCGCAGCAAAATCTGTTCCTCGGTGCATTTTATTGTATCCAAGTATTGGATGTTTACGAACTCCAAAGTTTGACGAAAGTCTTGCTCCGTTAATAGGGGTTTTCATTAAACTTTTTTTTACACTCTTTCCTGCGGGATCAAAATGTTCGTAGCCATCTTTTGTTTTAAAAATATATAAATCATTTTCCTTACCTTGCAAAATTAAATTGGCGTATAAAATTTTTCCAGTATCTATAACTTTATTGTCCGGATCCAAATAGGTTTCATATATTATTTGAAAACTATCATTTTTCCAAATGTCTCTTTGAAAATCGATTTGAAATCCATATATTCTTGCAAATTCAATTATAATATTTGGCTCTATTCCCTTATTAATTGCGCTTGCATATAAACTATTTTTGATGATTGACTCCTTATAAACAATTACTTGGTCTAAATTTTTACTTATTTCCTTATGTTCAAACTTGTCTGAATCATCTTTTCTATAAAAAACAAAAGTTTTTTTTTTTGATTTTTCAATTGATATTTCAAAAACCTTAATTGGTTT
>Ga0208766_1001663_pt1 | contig 11876 bp, 12 predicted proteins | sample ETN01SmetaG_3_FD_185792 | JGI IMG/M metagenome (GOLD analysis project Ga0208766, IMG submission 185792) | Marine microbial and viral communities from oxygen minimum zone, Eastern Pacific Ocean - ETNP2014F12-01SV263 (SPAdes) (version 2) | ecosystem: Environmental > Aquatic > Marine > Oceanic ...
AAAGCTTAGCACCAGTAGTTGAAGAAAGCTTAGCACCAGTAGTTGAAGAAAGCTTAGCACCAGTAGTTGAAGAAAGCTTAGCACCAGTAGTTGAAGAAATTCCTTTCAATAAAGAAATTTTAAAAACTGATTTAGTAGGTCAAATGAATTGGGTTGTTCAGGTAGGGAGTTTTTCAAGTAAAGATAATGCAGAAAAATTAAATCAGAAAGTAAAGAAAGCTGGTTTTCGTTCTTTTGTCAATCCGATAACACAAAATAATAAGATCATGCACCAAGTTTGTTTGGGACCAGAATATGATGAGACCGACGCCAATAATCTGCTAAAGGAAATTAAAAATAAAATGAAACTGGATGGCATAGTTAAAAAATACCCATAATTTTTAATTAACAAGTTAATCGATTATAAAATAATGAGCACGGCCGACATAGTTATTCTTTGCGCGATATTATTACCAACAGTGGTTGGTGTTATATATGGTTTTCTCAATATTATTTTTTCTTTATTGTGTTGGGTGATTTCATTGGGTCTTGCAGTTAAATTAATACCTTACCTCTCACCCCTTCTTGAGAACCATATTGATCCTCCAATGTTAAGAATAATTCTGGCATTCATTGTATTATTTATTTTATGCTTATTGATATTAAGCGGCTTTAGCTACTTTATTATTAAACTATTAGGTAGAACGGGCCTAACTATTGCAGATAGACTGTTAGGGTTTTTCTTTGGTATGGGATTGGGCGGTCTTATTGTAGCAGTCGTTGTGTTTTTAATGGGTTTTACGCCTATTCCAGAGGAGATTTGGTGGAGAGAATCAAAATTGGTGAAACCATTTGAGATTGTTAGTATTTGGGGCTCAGGTTTTTTAGGGGAGTCTGTAACAAAACATCATTCATATGAAAAGGCAGCAAAAAATGACTAATTATTTTTTCGTGAGTTTATTATGTGTGGAATAGTTGGAATTGTTGCAAAAAGTGCTGTTAATCAGGCTATTTATGATGGTTTGACAGTTCTCCAACACCGCGGACAAGATGCCGCAGGAATTGTTACTTGTGACGAAAGTAATTTATATCTTAGAAAAGATAATGGACTTGTTAGAGATGCGATTAAAACTCGGCATATGCTTCATTTAAAAGGAAATATGGGAATAGGCCATGTTCGTTATCCAACAGCAGGCTGCTCCTCTTCAGCCGAAGCTCAACCATTTTACGTCAATTCCCCTTATGGAATTACGCTTGCTCATAATGGCAATTTAATAAATGCTGAATCTTTGAAACAAGATTTGATGCGCGATGATCTTCGTCATTTAAATACTAATTCTGATTCTGAAGTGCTATTAAATATTCTAGCTCATGAATTAAATAAAATCGGAAAACATCGTAGCGAATTACATCCCGATGATATTTTTTATGCGGTTAAACATCTACATCAACGCTGCAAAGGAGGATATGCAGCAGTAGCAATGATCACTGGTGTTGGCATTCTTGGTTTTCGAGACCCAAACGGTATAAGACCTATTGTTTTTGGGGATAGAAAGACTGATGATGGAGCAGAATTTATTATAGCTTCTGAAAGTGTTGCAATTGATGCATTGGATTTTCAACTTATACGTGATATTAAACCTGGAGAAGCAGTATTCATAACAGTTGAAGGAAAAGTTTATACACAACAATGCTCTGAAAATATAAATTACAGCCCTTGTATTTTTGAGTACGTCTATCTTGCTAGACCTGATTCAATAATTGATGGTATTTCTGTCTATAAAGCTAGACTGAGAATGGGCGAAAGACTTGCGCAAAAAATTCTAGAACTATATCCAACACACGATATAGATGTTGTGATCCCAATTCCAGACTCAAGTCGTTCAGCAGCACTATCATTAGCACATGATCTTGGAATTAAGTATAGAGAAGGATTTGTGAAAAATAGATATATCCCTCGTACATTCATTATGCCAGGACAGAATATTCGTAAGAAATCGGTTCGTCAAAAATTAAATGCTATTAACTTGGAGTTTAAAGATAAAAATGTCTTGCTTGTTGATGATTCAATTGTTAGAGGTACGACATCAAGGGAAATTGTTCAAATGGCAAAAGAGGCTGGCGCAAAACGTGTTTATATTGCATCAGCTGCACCACCAGTGAGATATCCAAATGTTTATGGAATAGATATGCCCTCTGTAAATGAGTTGATTGCTTACAATCGTAGTGCTGATGAAGTTGCCGAAACAATCGGCGCTGATTGGTTAGTTTATCAGGATATTGAAGATCTTATTGCTTCTGCTCAAAAAGGGAATGATTCTGTCACTAAATTCGATACGTCTTGTTTTACTGGGGAATATATTACAGGGGATGTAAGCGAAGATTACCTCGCGCGAATTGAATCACAAAGAAATGATTTTGCTAAAGAAACAGAAAATATTGACGAAGGATTAACTGATTTAACAAAAAATTAATAAGAAATAATTAAATAAAAAAGATTAATTTAAGTTTAATAATCTATTTAGGTTCGATATTCTTAGGGATGATTTTTTTAGGTGTAGTTATTATTTTCTTTTTCAATTTAATCATCATTAATTAGATTGTCAATGGTATTAGTTTCTAAATAGTGTTGGGTGTTATTTTCTTTTAAAGCAAATTTACCAATACTTTCTTGTAAGTAATCACCCGCAATAGATTTAATTGAATCTTCATAAAAGCGTACAATATGAGCCAGTGTTTCCGCAGAAAAAAGAGGCCCACTGCTACCTTCTCGTTCTATGATAATTTGAAGGAGAGTGTTTTTAGTGAGATCTTTATCAGTTTTTACATCTTTGACAATAAATTCTTTATTTTTAATCACTAACTCTCTAATATTTTCCAAGGTAATGTATATGCTATCTTCAGTATCGTAAAGACGGCGATTAGGATATTTTTTAATAATTCGTTTATTATTCATTTTTTCTTTAAATTTAGTAATAACCCTTATTTTAATGCTGCAATGCAACAATTAGGCTAGATAATACAGACATCAAATAACATTGTCGATATTTATTTATAAAAATATTTAGTGAGATCGAAAAATATATATACGATCTGGCTAATCTTTCTTGCTGCGACACCTTATAATTCTGTATTCTTTAAATTTGTAACAATTAGTAAGTTTTTTAAAAATATAATTTAAAAACTAGGGAGAGAATCAAATGGCTGAGACAGTCACAATCACCGATAACCGGACCGGTAAAAAAGTTGAATGCCCAATTATGAACGGTGTTTATGGTGCGCCAGTTATTGATACAAAGACACTATACAAAGAACTCGGCATGTTTACTTTTGATCCAGGATTTGTGACTACAGCCTCATGTAAAAGCAATATTACATATTTAGATGGAGAAAAAGGTATATTGCTTCATCGCGGATATCCAATTGACCAATTAGCAAAACATAGTTCTTATCTGGAGGTATGTTATCTCTTGCTATACGGCGAACTCCCAACAGCAGTTGAATTTGACGAATTTCGCTCAAATCTTAATGAACGTAATATGGTCCACGAGCATCTTGAGCGTTTTTATACTGGTTATCTTCATGATGCCCACCCTATGTCTATATTGATTGGAGTAACGGGAGCATTATCTTCTTATTATCATGAGGCTATGGATATAAATGATCCTGTTGATCGTGAGTTAACAGCAATTCGAGTTATTGCAAAAATGCCAATATTAGCAGCGCATTGTTATAAACATTCTGTTGGACATCCATTTATCTATTCACGGGATGATTTGGGATATGTTGAGAACTTCCTGAACATGATGTTTTCGGTACCCATGCGTGAATATGAGCAAAACCCTACAGCAGTAAAGGCACTGAATTTGATGCTTATTTTGCATGCTGATCATGAGCAAAATGCATCAACATCAACTGTTAGACTTTCCGGAAGTGCTGAAGCAAATCCTTTTGCTTGTATTGCCGCCGGTATTGTTACACTTTGGGGTCGTGCTCATGGAGGGGCGAACGAGGCGGTACTCAAGATGTTAGCCGAAATAGAAACGCAGGATAATATTCCTAAATTTATCGAGCGCGCTAAGGATAAAAAAGATCCTTTTAGATTGATGGGATTTGGTCATCGTGTATATAAGAATTATGACCCGAGAGCGACAATTATTAGACAAGTTTGCCACGATTTACTCAACGAGATTGATACTGTTGATCAGCCTTTGTTTGACATTGCTATGAAACTTGAGGAAATAGCACTCGAAGATGATTACTTTATTGAGCGTAAACTTTATCCTAATGTTGATTTCTATTCTGGAATTATTCTCAAGGCACTAGGAATACCAACGTCGATGTATACCGTTATGTTTGCATTAGCAAGGTCAGCAGGCTGGGTTTCGCAATGGTTGGAGATGATGGAAGACCCAGATTTCAAAATAGGTCGCCCAAGACAGCTTTATATGGGTAAAAAGACTCGAGATTATATTCCCATTGAGAAAAGAGGTTAATTAACCCAGAAAATAAAAATACTATTATGGAGATATAAAAAAATATGAAAACACCTGTTCGTATTGCTGTTACAGGTGCTGCTGGTCAGATTAGTTATTCCTTATTGTTTCGTATTGCATCTGGTCAAATGCTGGGAGCAGATCAGCCCATTATTTTGCAGCTACTTGAGATAACTCCCGCAATGAAGACGCTAGAGGGTGTTGTCATGGAAATTGATGATTGTGCTTTTCCTTTGGTTGCAGATTTTGTTCTAACGGACAATATTAGCGCTGCATTTAAAGAGGTTGATTATGCATTATTAGTTGGCGCAAGACCGCGAGGTCCTGGCATGGAACGCAGTGATTTATTGGAAGCCAATGGCGGTATTTTTAAGCTACAAGGAAATGGTTTAAATGAAAATGCCAGTCGCGATGTAAAAGTTTTGGTTGTTGGAAATCCGGCAAACACTAATGCCTATACAGCAATGGTTAGTGCACCCGATTTAAATTCGCGAAATTTCACAGCAATGACTCGACTTGATCATAATCGTGCGATAGCTCAACTCGCCTCAAAAACAAATTCATCAGTCAACGACATTAAGAAAATGACAATATGGGGTAATCATTCAACAACACAGTATCCAGATATAACAAATACTATCATTGCAGGCAAATCAGCAAAAAGTTTAATAGATTTTGATTGGTATAAGAAAGAATATATCCCTCGTGTTGCAAAACGGGGTGCCGAAATAATTGATGCCCGCGGAGCATCTAGCGCTGCTTCAGCAGCGAATGGCGCTATAGAGCATATGCGTGACTGGGTAAAAGGTACAGCCGAGGATGATTGGGTTAGTATGGGTGTGCCGAGCGACGGGAGCTATGGAATACCGAAAGGATTAATCTTTTCATTTCCAGTTACTTGTAAGAATAGTGATTATCAAATAGTTCAGGGATTAGATATTGATGAGTTTGGTAAGTTAAAAATCGATGCAACACAAAGAGAGCTGGAAGAAGAAAAGGCAGCGCTATCAAGTATTCTCGATTAATATTTTTTATCTTAAGCTAATAATAGGCCAATTCATTTTCTTCGCTTCATCTTTTAAAAATTCATCCGGATCAACGGCAGTTGGATGATTAACTTTTTTTAAAAGCGGAATATCATTATGTGAGTCACTATAGAACCAACTCTCTTCAAGTTTATGTCCGCTATTTTCTAGCCAATCATTAAATCGCTTAACTTTTCCTTCAGCATAGGAGGGCGTACCAATAAATTTACCAGTAAATTGTTCATTATGTATTTCTGGTTCGCAAGCAATTATATTTTCTATCCTAAACTCACTTGCAATAGGCTCAACTATGAAACGGTTTGTTGCAGTAATAATCAATAAGTCATGACCTTGCTTTCGATGATTATCTACAAGTGTGTATGCTTTTGGTAGTATTATAGGTTTAATTTTCACTTCAATGAAATTTTCTCTCCATCTTTTTAATATATTAAGATCATTGTCTCCAAGAACTTTTAGTTGAAAGCTTAAAAAATCATTGATATCAAGATTACCCTTTAGGTAATCTTGATAATATTTCTTATGTGCAGCTTTGTATGTTTCTGACTCAATATAATTTCTTTCGCACAGGAATTCCCCCCACAAAAGATCGCTATCACCAGCAATCAGAGTGTTATCAATGTCAAATATAGCAAGTCTCATACTATTAGTTTATTACACTACAAATAAAATTAGCTAGTCTATGAATTATTCTAAAGAAGGCAAATGTTTTCATTTAGATTGTTTGTGATGTAGGATTGTTAAAACAACAAGCTTATTAATTTGGTATCGGTAATATGATTGATTCAGAAGGTTTTCGGGCAAACGTGGGAATTGTATTAACTAATGATCAAGGGCAAGTTTTTTGGGCTCGACGTATAGGTATGGATGCCTGGCAATTTCCTCAAGGAGGCATTAAAAAGAATGAATCCCCAAAAACAGCTATGTATCGTGAGCTTAAAGAGGAAATTGGCCTTGAACCAGAACATGTTGAATTTATAAACTCTACTGATGATTGGTTACGATACTGGCTACCAAAACGGTATATTCGTCAAAATAAAGGACCTTTGTGTATTGGTCAGAAACAGATTTGGTATTTATTGAAATTAACAGCTGATGAAACTTATCTCGATCTGTCATACACAAGCGAGCCTGAGTTTGATTCATGGAAATGGGTAGATTTCTGGAGACCCGTTGAGGAGGTTATTTCATTCAAGCGACAGGTTTATCAGCAGGCATTAAAGCAATTACAGCCATTTATTTTGTAATTTTTTTTGATACAACCCTCCCAAAGCTGCATTAAGAGCGGACTATATAAAATCATTGATTTTTCATAGCCATAAACCGCATTAGATTAGATAATAATTTATTAGAAGCCTTATTACTTGATCGACCAACGAGTCGTCGGACAGCCTCAGGAGCATAATTAGCTGAGACCAAATAGCCATAAAGTTCTTCAAGAACCGTTGCACATTCTTTCATTGCATAGTCAGCGATTACTCTTACGTCATTTTGTTGTTCGATTTGACCCATAGCGGATTCGTTCAAACAGTCTCTATAATCTGCTGACGCATTTACTACCATTTGGTATTCTTCTTTACTAAAATCAGTAGTCTTGTATTCAGCATAGGCATTTAGACTTATTAACAAAAATAGGAGGGTGAAAACGTAACTAGTTTTATTTTTCATTGGGTAGCCTCTTCTTGATTTGTAATACGTTAGAATAACAATAACATGAAAGATTTAATTTTCCATAAATTCAGCTTGAAAACACCCGCTTATGTCTATGACGCTGACAAAATTATCAATGTTCTAGAAATTATGAACAAAATACAAGAAGATAGTAGTTGTTTTCTATTATATTCGATTAAATCTGCAAACAATATTGGATTACTTGAGCTAATTAAGCCGTATGTTAATGGTTTTTCTTGTAGTTCCATGTTTGAGTTACAACTCGCCAAAGAAATACTTGATTCGAAACAAACAGTTCACATAAGTACTCCTGGTTTTAGTAAAAATGAGTTAAACAAGCTCTCGACTTTATCCGATTTTATTACATTAAATTCAATAACTCAGCTAAATAATTTTTCAGACGAAATTAAAACTAAATCAAGTTGTGGTATTAGAATCAATCCTGAATTATCTTTTGTTAGTGATGATAGATTTGATCCATGTCGTTCTTTTTCAAAGTTAGGTATTCCATTAACTTATTTCAATGAAGATAAAAATTTTAATAGCATAGATTGGTCTGTGATCGATGGCATACATGTTCATAACAACTGTGAGTCCATTAATTTTGATGAGATGAGACAAACAATAAGTAAGATAATGTTAGTACTTAAACAACATCAAATTGAATTAAAGTGGTTTAATTTGGGGGGCGGCTATTTGATAGATAGTGGAAATGATTTTTTGCCATTAGTTGATACAATAAGATGGTTACAAGATAATTTTTCTGTCGATGTTTATTTTGAGCCGGGTAAAGCTATTACTGGAAATGCAGGTTATTTGATTGCCAGTGTTATTGATCTTTTTCGTAGCGGGGGCAAACAAATTGCCATATTAGATACCTCAATAAACCACTTACCCGAGGTCTTTGAATATCAATATCAGCCTAAAGTGATGTATTCACACGATATAACTGAATATAAATATCATCTCGCAGGATCTAGTTGTTTAAGTGGTGATTTATTTGGAGAATATTGTTTTGAAGACCCACTTGAATTAGGCAGCTTAGTGGTGTTTGAAAATGTTGGAGCTTATATGCAGGTTAAAGCAAACATGTTTAATGGCATAAATTTACCATCTATATATTTATTAGATAAAAATTCTAATTTTAGATTGTTGAAAGAATATGATTATAGTTCTTTCCGTGACCGTCTCTAAATTATTATGAGATATATCTTTCAGACACTTGAGGAAATAAATTAATGCATATCCATATTCTTGGCATATGCGGGACTTTTATGGGTGGGCTTGCTCAGATCGCAAAACAGTTGGGGCACGAAGTAACTGGCTCCGATCAAAATATGTATCCACCGATGAGTGACGAGCTGATTAAACTCAGTATTGATGTTATGAATGGTTACGAGGCTGAACATCTACATTCCTGCCCTGATTTAATTCTGGTAGGCAATACCTTATCACGTGGTAATCCAGCAATTGAATATATGCTTAATCAAAGACTGCCATTTATGTCGGGCCCAGAATGGCTATATAGAGAGGTTTTGTATGACAAGCATGTATTGGCGGTTTCCGGAACGCATGGAAAGACTACAACCACAACCATATTAAGCTGGATCTTAGAATATTCGGATCTTAACCCCTCATTTCTTATTGGCGGAGTAGCTGAAAACTTTGGAAAATCAGCGTCTTATACTAATTCTGAATATTTTGTTATTGAAGCTGATGAGTATGATACGGCCTTTTTCGATAAACGCTCAAAATTTGTTCATTATCATCCCGATACACTAATAATAAACAATATTGAGTACGATCATGCTGATATCTTTCACGATCTTGCTGCTATAAGAGCCGAATTTCATAATTTGGTTCGGACACTTCCCGAAACTGCGAAAATTATCTACCCCCTAGGTGATAATGAAGTTGAGACTGTATTAAATATGGGTTGCTGGACATCCCTCGAGACATTTTTAGGGGCTGGCTCTGACTGGGCAATAACAGATGCCAGCCGTGATTACCGTGATTTTTCCATTGTTAATAGTGGAAATGAGGCAGGGAAAGTCTCTTGGCCTGTTATTGGCGAGCACAACGCTTTTAATGCGCTAGCTGCAATTATTGCAGCTAAAAATATTGGTGTTTCTGTGGAAAAAGCTTGCGCAGCTTTATCTGAATTTAAGTCTGTTAAGCGACGACTCGAATGCATTTATGACTCTAATGATATTTATATTTACGATGATTTCGCTCACCATCCCACAGCAATTAGAAAAAGTTTACAGGCCATAAAGAGTTACGTAGAAAATGGACGTATAATTGCAATTATGGAGCCCCGTTCCAATACAATGCGTATGGGCGTTCATGCCGATACGTTATCGGCTGCTTTTGCAGACGCCGATCAAGTATTTCTTTATCAAGAGAAGAACTTAAAATGGAATATTACTGAATACATGAGCGAACTTGGCAATCGCTGTCAAGTTTTTGTTGATGTAGATAAAATAGTTGAGTTAGTGAGTAGCGAGGTTCAACCTCAAGATCATATTGTGATTATGAGTAATGGTGCTTTTGGCGATATACATCAAAAATTAATTGGGAGATTAAACAAGTTATGAAAATCCCGCTTTTTCCATTAAACGTAGTATTATTTCCTGAAGGTGAGCTCAAATTGAGGATTTTTGAACCAAGGTACATTGATATGGTACGGGATTGCTTTCGAAATGATACTGGTTTTGGTATTTGTTTAATTCAAGAAGACAGAGGTATAGACAAGTCTTGCGATTTTTTTTCTATGGGAACATATGCAAAAATTATTGATTGGGATCAAATGGAAGATGGACTCCTAGGAATAGTTGTTAAAGGTGAGAAGCGTTTTAGAGTTCTTTCTCGCAAAATATCTAAGAGTAATTTGTGTTTTGGTGATGTTGATTGGTTAAATGATGATGAAAATACAATGCCGGAATCATATCAAAACTTTTCTGATTTGCTTAGAGAGATAGTGATTCGTTACAAACTACCAATAGAAAATATGAGAGATAGATTTGATGAGGCTAATTGGGTGAGTGAGAGATTGGCCGAGTTACTACCATTTGATTTACCAATTAAACAAGAAATTCTAGAGATGAATAGTGCTTCGAATCGTTTTGAATATATGGAAAATCTATTGAAAAAGATTAATTCAGATAAGTTCGTACAGCCATAAATTATTAAACTTTAATTAAATCGGTTTTTTGATTTTGAATAAAGTAAAACGCGTACATATTTTTACTTTGCTAAGTAAAAATAATTCATCACCAACAACAGAATTGGTTTATGAAACACCATTCGAATTGTTGATAGCTGTTATACTCTCAGCACAAGCAACAGATATTAGTGTTAATAAAGTCACAAAGAAACTTTTTACAATCGCAAATACACCAGAAAAAATTTTATTTTTAGGTCTTAAAAAGCTTAAGAATAATATAAAAACTATTGGGCTTTATAATAACAAGGCAAAAAATATTATTGAGACTTGTAGAATATTAATAGAAAAACACAATGGCGAGATTCCAAATGACAGAATGGCATTGGAACAACTATCTGGTGTTGGAAGAAAGACAGCAAATGTTATCTTGAATACTATATTTGGAGAACCAACAATTGCTGTCGATACACATATCTTTCGAGTGTCAAATAGAACTCGGATTTCACAAGGTAAGAATGTTTTAGAGGTTGAAAAAAGACTTATGAGACACGTCCCTGATGTCTTTAAGAAGGATGCTCATCATTTACTCATTTTACATGGACGTTACACGTGCACTGCGCGTAACCCCAAATGTAATTCCTGCATTATTTTTGACTATTGTGAATGGAAAGAACGTAAAAAGCATATGAAAGATTGTTAGCAAAGGGTAGTATGAAAATATAGTTTCTATATTAATTACTAAAAAATTTTCTTATGAGAAATGATAAAACAAGCGACAACGAAAATGAAGTGACACAGAATTTATTTGAGGAAGGTAGTTCCAGCGAAAAACAACTTACTCTATTAGCAGAAATTTCACAAAACTTTTCAAATTCACTTGATATTTCACAAACATTGCAAAATGCAATTGAGCGTTTTATGCAATATTTAAACTCAGAAGCAGCATCAATTTTTTTATTGGAAAACAATAATACTGAATTAGTATGTGTTAAATGTGCTGGTCCAGTCGACATTACCGGGATAAAAATTCCCTCAGAGAAAGGTATTATAGGGAATGCAATAAATGTGAGAAAATCTCAAATGATTAGAGATGCGCAAAATGATCCCAATTTTTCGAAGTTAGTTGATGCCGGCAGTGGTTTTGAAACACGCTCGATCCTTGCTGTGCCATTAGTAGTAAATGATAAATGTATCGGCGCTTTAGAGTTAATTAATAAGAAGAATGATGGTCTATTTGATGAGCATGACAAATCAATTTCGATGGTATTAGCATCATATGCGGCATTAGCAATTCATAATGCGCGTATGGCAGATGCTTTGGTTGAGAAAGAGCGTATGCGCAAGGAACTGGAGCTGGCAAGGGAAATACAAGTTGGTCTTTTACCCAAAGATGATGACATTAAATTTCCTATCAAAGGCATGAATGTACCCGCATTAGAGGTATCTGGCGATTTTTATGATTTTTTTAAACGAGATGATGGTTTGGTTTATTTTAACCTTGCCGATGTTTCAGGGAAGGGC
>Ga0208766_1001665_pt1 | contig 11873 bp, 6 predicted proteins | sample ETN01SmetaG_3_FD_185792 | JGI IMG/M metagenome (GOLD analysis project Ga0208766, IMG submission 185792) | Marine microbial and viral communities from oxygen minimum zone, Eastern Pacific Ocean - ETNP2014F12-01SV263 (SPAdes) (version 2) | ecosystem: Environmental > Aquatic > Marine > Oceanic ...
GGCAAAATCCCCAAAATGATGCCGGCCAAGGAGACGATGCAGTTTCTAATTGGACAGATTCTCCAGATAACCTTGGAAGCAATGTTACAGCGGTTTACACCGGGTGTGTTGATTCAACTGATACGGGTGATGTTTTCGCATTTGATGTCCCAGTAAACCATACCATAGATGCAGTATTAACATTCGATTCAGGTGATGATTTAGACTTGTTATTGCACCAACCAAATGGTACAATAATTGACAGCGCAATAATTTCTAATCCCGAAAAGGTAACTTCTATTGATAGTGATTTTGAAAACCAACCGGGAACTTATTTCATCAATGTATCTCAGTGGGCTGGAAATTCGAATTGGACTTTAGAAGTATGGACTAATTGGAGCGCGCCGATACCAAATCTGGCCATTGAAAACATTACTTTCAATACCGCAGCCAAAAATCCGGGAGATGTTGTAACTGTCGATGTAGAAGTGATTAATGATGGAACACAAGACCTCACAGACTCATTCAAGGCGGAAGCAGTTTTGAGCGTTGATTCTGCTGATACATGGGTTGACCACTACTTAGGAAATGCAACTTGGTCTAGTGGATTAGTAATTAATGGAACGCAAATTCTTAGCATCACTGGAACAATTCCTTCAAACATAGTTCAAGGAAATTACAATGTTTTTGTTACCTTGGATAAAGATGACATGATTATCGAAAAATCCGAACTGGATAATGACGCAGCATCGGATAACCCAATGACCATTGGGACTCCAAATTCAGCATGCCAAACCGTTCAAAATGATGCATCCTCAGGAGCAGATATTAGTGACCAAATGTCAAGTGCCTTTGATGCAGGAACAGACCCAGTTGTCGAATTCAGAGGCTGTGTTGACGAAAATGACGAAAAAGATGTCTACAAAGTAACCATCACATCTGGACAAGAACTCAACGTAACTCTGGTCACAGCACCTATAGACGGAGCAGACTTCGATTTGAGATTACTTGCTGCTAATGGAACCACTATCGACTCAAGTCTATCTTCGACATTCGATGAATTTGTTTCTCTTTCTGACACAGACCTTGCAGGAGTTGCAGGAGATTATTATCTAAACATCACCTACTTTGGTGGCTTTAGTACGCCATCAAACCCTGGAGGCACATACCGTCTATTGATAGGTCAGCCAGACCAATCTACTTATGTTCCGCCATTTGATTGCGGTGCGCAAAACGATCTAGGGCTCGGTCAAGATGCCGATTCATCAGGAATTCCTCTTGGAACCAATAACGGAATTAGTGGTTCAGGCTGCTTGAGTATTTCAGATACCGAAGACGCTTATTCATTTACAATTAATGATTATTATAACACAGAAGTCCACTTCAATGCAAGCCTAGACTTACCATTTACTGCTACACTGACAGACAGCCAAGGAAATCTTGTAGCAAGTGCCGACAATACAACTTACGGCTTGATGTTTGAATCATTCAATGTTTCAGAGTATGAAGGCCAAGACGAAACATTCACGATTGTAATTGATGGGCAAGGCGGCGAAGGAACATATGATTTAGAGATCGTTTCGGCGCAACCAGCACTACCCGACTTGGTTGTAGAATCATTAACCTGCCCTACAATTACAGAGACATTCACTGGTGAAGAAGTCCAAATCTCTTGGGTTTTCAACAATCTAAGGGGCCCAGGATATGGCCAAGCCGTCTCAGTATCTATTGAATTAATAGACTCTGAGGGAGTAACGCAAGAACAAATTTACACCACATCTGTTGGAGTCATTACTTCAGCATCATATAACCAAACAGCAGTAAGCGATAGTTATGTTTTCTTTACAATTCCTAATGACACATCATCTGGAGATTATACTTGCAGACTTACACTTGATACCAATGGACAGTTAGCTGAAACGAATGAAACAAATAACGTGTTTGAGACAGATCCATTTTATGTTCAAAATGAGGATGAACTTTGGGCTAATGACGCAGATAGGGATGGATTTAACACCACAGATACAGGTGACGGAATTATAGATGATTGTCCAACCAGTGCCGGGACATCTACTATTGATAGATTTGGATGTAAGGACCTCGATGGAGATGGAGTATCTAATTCAAACGATATCCTTCCAAATGATCCAAGCCAATGGTATGATACTGATGGCGATGGTTTTGGTGATAATGCGAGTGGTACAAATGGTGATGATTGCCCTAATGACTATGGCGTTTTAAACGGCGACAATGGTCAAGGATGCCCTATCCTGGACCTTGATGAAGACGGCGTCCTAAATGAAAATGATGCATGCAATAATACTCCTATGGGCGAGTTAGTAGGGCCAGACGGCTGTCCTTTGGACGATAATACCGGCGATAACCAAACAGGTGGTGGCGACGATACCAATACTACTGACCCAGGGAACGACACAGGAACAGATACAACAGGCAATGTTACAGATGGTGGAGATGACACCGGTAGTGGCGATGGAAATACTGATGCTAATACCGATTCATCTGATGATACAGAAGCAGAAACAAGTATTTTGGGAATGTCGCCACTTACTCTTGGTTTGATTGGCGGAATAGTCATATTAGTATTGTTAACATTATTATTTGTGCGTGGAAGAGGCTCTAGGGACGATGCTTTTGCAATGCAAGAAAAGGCTTACTCTGAGGCAGGATATGCAGCAGTAGCAGGAATTGCCGTAGACCCAACTATCACTCCAGAACAATTAGCATATGAACAGCAATTAATGGCTGCAGGCTATCCTGCAGATTATGCACGTGCTTATGCAGACCAACATTTCAGGCCTTGGTTAAAGCAGTGAACACGTAAAATACCATATGACAATGCTCATGACCTGCCTAATGCTGGCAGTAATATGCAAGTATTAATGGAGACATCAGCAGGAAATATTACGATTGATTTATTCGACCAAGAAGCACCAGATACGGTTGCTAACTTTGTCAAACTAGTCAACATGGGGCATTATGACGGACTACATTTTCACAGAGTCATTGAAGATTTTATGATACAAGGGGGATGCCCTCATTCCAAAGACCCAATGTCAAGAAGAGCTGGAACAGGTGGCCCTGGATGGAACATACCGTGTGAACCCTCCGCTCTCAAACTTAAGCACGACAAACCCGGGGTTCTCTCAATGGCCAACGCAGGACGCAATACGGGCGGGTCACAATTTTTCCTTACAACAGTAGCAACGCCATGGCTCAACGGCAATCACGCTGTATTTGGTGCGGTGTCTGAAGGCATGGATATTGTGAAGACGATCGAGGGTTGCCGAAAGATGCCGGGCGACAGGCCCTCAACACCCCAACAAATTATTCGATGTTCTGTGATGAATTGATGTTATAATAAACAGTTCTCCCAGAAAACCGATATTATTTAATAATTAATTATTATCGGAAAACCATGTCAAAGCATAGAGCAGGAGACCGCCGAATAATCAGCATCAGTATTCCCGAAGAGATTGCACTACGATTAGATAAGAAAGTGGGCAAAGGTAAACATGGTCGCAGCGCCACGATTAGTCGAATGATTGAAGAATCACTTAACCCATCATTTCTAACTTCTCCAAAGCAAGAAAATCCTCCGAGTTCTCTAGATTCATTTTCTGGACAGATTCGTATAGAATCTGATACAATGGGGGAGTTAGAAGTTCCTGCTGATAGGTATTATGGCTGTCAAACTGCTCGCTCTTTGATTAATTTTGACATTGGAGAAGACAGAATGCCTCGAGGGGTAATTCGTGCTTTTGGAGTTCTTAAACAGGCTGCTGCAAAGACTAATGTTGCACTAAAACAACTTGATCCAGAAGTAGGTGATCTAATTATTGCTGCTTCTCAAGAAGTAATTAGGGGAGATTTAGATGACCATTTCCCTCTAAGGATTTGGCAAACGGGAAGTGGCACCCAATCTAATATGAATACCAATGAGGTAATCGCAAATCGCGGTATTGAGATTGCCGGAGGAGTACTTGGTTCAAAGTCCCCAGTGCACCCCAACGACCATGTAAATAGAGCACAGTCGTCTAACGACACCTTTCCTACCGCTATGCATATTGCTGGTGCGGAGGCTCTAACCCACGAACTTCTACCTAGTCTACGTGAATTGCGCAATGCATTATCTGCTAAGTCGAATGAGTGGTCTGATATTGTTAAAATTGGTAGAACTCATTTAATGGATGCAGTTCCACTAACACTTGGACAAGAAGCATCTGGATGGGTTGCTCAATTAGACGCTGACCTAAGAAGAATTGATTTTTCTCTTGATGATTTATTTGAACTTGCATTGGGGGGTACAGCAGTAGGAACTGGGCTCAACACACACCCATTATTTGCCCAAATGGTTGCGGATGAAATAGCAAACATAACCGGACTGACATTCATTAGTGCAGAGAATAAATTTGCTCAATTAGCAGCACACGACGCAGTAGTTGCCGTAAGCGGGGCCCTAAATACACTAGCAGTCAGCCTAATGAAAATCGCCAATGACATTAGATGGTTGGGCTCAGGTCCTCGTTGTGGATTGGGTGAATTGGCACTACCAGCAAATGAACCAGGCTCCTCAATAATGCCTGGTAAAGTCAATCCAACTCAAGCAGAAGCCATGACAATGGTATGCTGTCAAGTCATGGGCAATCATACTGCAATTACAGTTGGTGGCTCACAAGGAAATTTCGAATTGAATGTCTACAAACCAATGATGATACACAACCTCCTACACTCGATCCGTTTGTTAACCGATGCTTGCCGTTCAATGCGAGAGAATTGCGTTGAAGGCCTCGAGCCGGTAAAGGAAAATATCACTTCTCACCTAGAGAATTCATTGATGTTAGTTACGGCCTTAAACAATCATATCGGATATGATAAAGCAGCTAAGATAGCAAAGAATGCACATGAGAAAGGATTGACATTAAGAGAATCCGCTCTTGAATTGAAGTATTTGACTAATGACGAATTTGACCAGTGGGTAAAGCCAGAAGAAATGATTGGGCCTTCTAACTGATCAAAGGAAATCAGATAGTGACATCTGTTTGGCTCGGTCATTCATGAATAGTGAATCGGTACTGTTAGCCAACCATTCAACATTCTGCCTAGTGTACACATCAACACCGTATTTTTCCATCACGTGGTGTGTTACTTTGATGTATTTTCTAACCGCTCCTTCTGAAACTGTTAATGCTAAATTTCCTGAGCATAAATCTCCTTCCGACTTTGATACGCCGACCGAACTAAGTCCCTTGTTAGAAGTCTTCTTTGGTTGGATACACTTGCCAGATAGAGGCATTCTTCTATAAGAATGCCCACATTTTAAACATCGAACTTTTTGTCTCGCGAAAGCATTCAAATTTCCACGTAAATCAGGTAAAAAGTGAGACCTAATCACGCTCGAAGCAACCCTTCGAACATCAACGCCCCTCAATCGCAAGCCCAATTCCAACTGGCCTTCCATTTTGTCAACCATTGTGTCCAGTGTTTTGTAAGCAGATAGAGCCGGACCTGTTGATATTGAATGACAATCATGGGTGAATCCATATCCTCTAACTGCAGCAACACTTCCCAAACGCCTCTCAACAAAATCCATTCTATCAGAGCAGGTTTTTGGATGTGGTTGATTCAATGTCATTTCATAGAAATCTCTTTCATAGAACCATGCAGAATCAACATTCAATGCTTCTTTATCGACTTCAGTTGGATTTAGTCTAGTGGTTAATACCAAAGGAGCATCCATTTGGCCACCCCTATTGGCCGGCAATATATTTCTACTGAAATTCAACAAACCATCCATCAACATCATGATTGCATCTTCATCACCATCACAATTTCGCCTCTTGGAGGCGTGGAATAATGGATGCGCATATCCGCCAGAGCAATCAGTCCATCCAATAATTCTCGATAAAACACCACCCGAAGTGTGTGGTGCCAAAGCACAGATTAAATGCCCAATTAAGTCATCTGGAATTGCGACATTATAGTATGGCTCCATTCCATAAAACCGAACTAATAATTCATCGATAAACTGTGCCGTTCTAACAAAATAATCAGCAGCATTTTTTGCTACAATAAAGTCTTGAGGAAATAATTCTAACATTTGTTCATCACTTGTTAATTCATTACCTTGATAATCATGAGTATAACCAAGGTTGACCAAAGATTTCCAAGATACTTCTACTTCTTTTGGTTTAAAGTGAGTCACAGGTACATCACTCATATCAAATCTAATAGTGCCGTCTCTAAACACTGGCAAGTCATACTTAGCTCGTAGGATTCCTTTTTCCAAAGGCTCAGGAGTTTGGTCTTTACTTGCGATTTTTTTCATACATTTGATAGTCTTTGGAAGGCGGTCGAGGCCTAGTCTAATTTTTGCATCTTCAAGGGCAGATTCAATGGGTACTGTGACTAGTTCGCCCCTTCTTCTGCGATTTTGGGCCAATTCAGATTTAAATTCTGTCCTACCTCCGCACACTTCACCAGCAATCCCTTCTCCAAATTTGTCTTTTTTACGATGATGACAACTGATAAATGGAGATTTTTTCTCACATTTTGTACAAGTTCTAGAACCTAACTGGGTGCGAATATCTTTCTTTTGAGATGCAACACTCATCAATCTCTGATTCCCCCCATTCATTTCTATCGGGAATAGAATATGCGCCATTGGATTCATTATTCTTGGCGCAGATTTTTCAGGTCGCCCCATTCTACTTCCAACTCTTATTGGTGCAGAATGTTCCCATCTTAAAGGCGATATTTTTCTTATTTGACCAATAATGCCATCCACAATGTAATCATCTTCATGTATTTGGGCCGCTAGATATTTTTCTTTATCTTTGGGCCCTTCATCAGGAATACTTTCGGCGGCCTCCTTGCCGATTTTATCGGTATCAGCAATATTCATTCCTCTTTGCCTAGCATCAGTTTCAGCAGCAATACGATTGGTAGCTCGAACTTTTTCTAGTTCACTTTTACGCAAGTTTTCTTCATCAAGAACCAACTTAGCATCTCTAAGTTGCTTTATTTTCAGATTGAATATTTCTTCTGTATTTACTATCTTGATAATTTCATCACCATCTACAGAAAATCCGAATGCTTCCAAAATCGCAGGCCATCCAGAAGTAATTACTAGGTCGTCACCATCATGGTGGTGTGCTAAACCTAGAATCAGTGCTGAGCCCTTGGCAAGCCCATGTTGTAGCAGTGTCCATGCTTCAGCAACGGTTTCTGAAAATATTGGTTCTACTAATTCATTATCTATGCCGGGGCAATTTTCTAACATTTCTTTAGTGATATTTTCAGATGGAATTTCATCCATCATTTTATTTGACCAATTTTTGACACCATCAATAATTCTCAATTGTCTTGTTTCAGGAATTGGATACGCCTGTAGTGCAGCACCATACCCCTTCTCCGTGTTATGTTCGGCCTCGAAATCTTCAATTTTCGATTTTTCAATAATCTTCAATAATGATGGAACCCATTCTATTGGAAGGTCCAAAAACCAAGGATTGTGCGGAGAGGGTAGAGAGGTTTTAAATCGCTGAGAAACCAGTTTTGCTTGAGCCCAATTAGGTGTTAATTTAGTCAAATATTTATGCCAAGTACGCCTGATTTGAAATTGAGAATCCAAACTTTCGATACTAGATTTATCAACTCCAGGGATGCCTTGCGGACAATCTGGGCCATCAATTTTCATAATATCACAGAATTCAGATACAGCCTCTTTAGAGTCTATTTCTTCTATTAAATCGCTTGCCCACCAATCAAAACCATAACCAGCAGGAACTAGTGGTTTGTTATTTTCCATGAATTCCCCATAACCGATAACCAACTCGCCATTATCCCAAACACACTTTACATCAGAAGCGATGGCTGAGAAACTTTTGATGTCATCAAGACGCAGAAATCGTCCATTTTCTAATATTACCCAAGGTCCCTCTGAATCATCACAAGGAGTGATGGCACAGGCTTTACCAGGGCGCTCAATTTTCATTTGCGTTCCAATTGTGATAAAATCATCCATCGCCGACATGCAGGCCGGATTGACCGAAGCAGCCGCTAAACCAGAGGGTCGACTTCTACCGTATCTTAGTCTAAAACCTCCTGCGGCTTGAGGACTTCCAAATACGGGCCTACCGGCAATAATATCATTCATAAATTTAGTAATTGGCTTAACCTTTCTAGATTTGAATGAATTCTTTTCTGATGCAGTGTCCTTTTCTTTTCCTTTGTCAGCAAATTTTGAGATAAATTCCCATCCAGCAACCGCAAGTCGCTCAGTATGTTTCTGAATTTTTGGTGCTTTGAGACACAAACCTTCACCGATGACGAGTAATACACCACCCCTTATTCTTGCTTCGTCAATATTTCTAACTCGGCCATATCCTGCACATTCTATCCTTTCAGTAGATTCGCCGTTAACCATAACAGGGCAAGCTCGAACTATTTCTTCGATTTCAGTAGGAGAGGGCCTGTATTGTAGATTACCTCGGTATAATCCAAATTCTTCTTTGACTCGTTCCACTTCAGGGTCTGTGGGGTGGTATCTTCCGATATTTAGTTCACGCCTTATCATATCGGCTATTAGTACTGCTAATGCTTGAGCAGTACCGCCGGCAGCACGAATAGGTCCGGCGAAATGTACAGAGACAAATTGGGAACCATCTAGATTATTCAGCAATCTTACTTCACTGATTCCTTCTAGTGGCGCAACCAGCACTGCTTCAGTAAGTATTGCCAACCCAACACGAATTCCCGCATCTATTGCTGTTACCAAATCAAAGCCTTGCGAGCGAAAACCTTTCGCTACAGATTGACCCATCATGATCGAAGTAGTTTCCCTATCATGGTGTTCTAACATCTCGCGAATATCGTCTGCTACTTTGTAGTCTCTAAGATATTCGACAAGTAGTTTTTCAGTTCTACTTGCAAGGTCTGAGGCCCTAGGTATCTCAACAAATGGTTGATGGTCGAGATTTAATGACCGGGCCTTTTCAGCGATTCTATAGGCTTCATCAGCTCGCTGGTCCATCCAGTTCTGGTAGTTTTCCATCTCTTTTTCCAATCTTGGAATATCAAGTCCAATGAGCGGATTATGACCGCTCAAACCAGGTGGACCATTTTCAGATGACATAGCAATAAAACCCCTGCTGACAACTCGCTTATCAAGAGTGCCCTACCGTATCGCTTAGTCTACACATCAAAGAGTTATTGTTTGACAAATCCCCAAAAAATAAGGAAAGTTCATTTCATTAGAGCCGAACCATAAGTCGATGAGCGTCCATTCTTCTTTACGCGAGCACCCCCGTTGGCCACGACTTGTAACCTTAGTTAGGGAATTAGCATTTATTGATGGTGGCAGCGACGACGCTTTCACTTTAGCAAGCGGCCGCAATTCACGTTGGTTCTTTGATACCAAACCAGTGATGATGCACCCAGAAGCAAGTCATCTTTTAGGAGAATTATTTAATTTGAGAATGGATGACATGGGTGCAGATTATGTTGGTGGATTAGAATTAGGCGCAGTCCCCCTTACCGCAATTGCCATTGCAACATCTCCAAAAGATTCACCACGTCATGGTTTTATGGTCCGCAAGGAGGCAAAAGGCAGGGGCGGAAGAAAAACAAACAATCCGCCAGGAATCGAAGGGGCCTCACTCAGTAATAGCGGAAATATCGTAATTGTTGAAGATGTCACTACTACGGGGGGTTCAGCAATTAAAGCAGTAGAAAGAATTCATAATGACACTTCATGCAAGGTGATAGCAGTAATCAGTATTGTTGATAGAGAAGAGGGAGCGGCTGATGCCTTTGAAGCAGCAGGCATCCACTTTGAAAGCATCATGACGCGCAGTGATGTTGCTAACTGATGAGGATTGAAAATGAAAGATATTATACGTCCATTAGATGCCAAATCTGATGGCTTGGTAGAATCGATGAAAGACCCAACTTCTGCTGAAGGGATGGTATTTTTTCATGCCGATGAAGGCAAGCCACTTGCAACTCCTTGGCAAGTAGCAATTTCTAGGGCTATTTTACTCAACAAAATCCAAATTCCCGAAGGTCATATTCTAGATTGTGCTTGTGGAAGTGGAATTCAAATCGCAGCATATTCTGCAATTTTCAAAAGGCCTGCTTTGGGAATTGAACTAAATCCACAAAGAGCAAGAGCAAGCGCAGTCAATTTTAGAAATATTTTCGAACAGAGAGGGGGCAACCCAACAGATATACTTCGCCAAAGTTTATTTTTGGCTGCAGATGGCAGAGATGGAAATAATGCTATTGAAAAACTTACAAAGGTCATTTCCGGCCAAGCAAAAATTGCTTTCCTGCATCTTGACCCAGCCAGACCAAGAAATAGTCGTTCACATTCTCTTGACGAAATGAAACCGAACTTGAGAGAAATTTTTGAGGGCTGGAAAGACCATCTTGTTGAAACAACTTCTGGACCTTGTATATTGCTTGACCTTTCTCCAAGATTATCTCATTCACAGAGATTGGAAGTTGAGAGTATAGTCGATAATTATTGGCCAGAAATCAACAAAACATGGACATGGACATCACGTGGGAAAGGCAGAGTTGATAGACTTGCATTATGGATTGGTGGAATTGCAAATAAGGAAATACCGAGGCGATTCATTCGAATTTCTCCAGATTTGAAACAAGAGCCTTTTATTTTCGAAGGCGGGCTAAGTTTGAATTTAGGCGAAGACATTCCAGAGGCGAGTCACAAAATGCCTAAACGCGGAGAATATGTCACTATCTTAGACTCCGCCTTTGTAGAATGCGGATTAGCAAAATACTGGCTTGGTAAGCAAATACAAGAAGAAAATACTTACTGGATAGAGTCAACAGGTAGAAGGCCACAAATTCACCACGAAGAGAAATTAAATCTTGAAAATGAATCTTCAAAAATCCTGATTCAAACATCGGGACGAATCGTTGAAATTTTCCATCAACAATTGACGGCGGAAACAGTTGATGATTTTGTAGAGCAAGCAATTGCAAACGACATCAAGAAAGTAACAATTAGAACACCCCTTGACCCCTCTTCACAACCTAAAATTCAAGGCTCTTTTGACCGTCAATTGGCCCGCCGTAGTGGTAAAAGGGATGGATTTATTATCCAACATCCTAACTCTCAAATGAGTATGCTTTGTGTAATTGAATGAATAAAACACGAGGAAAATTAACCTATTTTTATCGTTATTTGAGTTATTAATTATTGTTTGCAGCATCGCGGTATTGATATATGGGGGGTTGGTCGGAAACCTGCTCCACACTCTGTGTAAGCATGATGGTGAAACAATATGGCACAACCTAAGGATGAAGAACTTGGCGAGGATTTCTCATATATTCTGCGTATGGCAGACACTGATATGGATGGGCTAAAAACGCTTGCTACCGCCCTTACAGCAGTAAAGGGAATTGGTGCAAGAACCGCAATTCAAATATGCAAGAACACAGGATTTGATGCATTTAGCCTCGCAGGCCATCTTTCTGTAGAGGACCAAGAAAAACTTCGTCTTTCAATTGAAGGATACAACGAGACAGTCCCTCTGTGGATGTTGAACCGTCAAAGAGACCTAGAGACCGGTGAAGAGATTCACTTGACTGGGCAACAAGTTACATTCACTCTCAAAGACGACATCGATCGTCTTCGTACAATGAAATGTTACCGTGGCGTTAGACACGCAACAGGCAATAAAGTCCGTGGTCAACGTGGACGTTCTAATGGCCGTGGCGGTCTAACACTTGGTGTAAAAAGAAGTAAGTGAGGGATTATAGATGGGAGAGCCAAAGTTTTCAAGACCAAAATTCGACACACCTTCTCACCCGTGGAAGGCATCCAGAATAGAAGAAGAGCATGGTAT
>Ga0208766_1001667_pt1 | contig 11869 bp, 7 predicted proteins | sample ETN01SmetaG_3_FD_185792 | JGI IMG/M metagenome (GOLD analysis project Ga0208766, IMG submission 185792) | Marine microbial and viral communities from oxygen minimum zone, Eastern Pacific Ocean - ETNP2014F12-01SV263 (SPAdes) (version 2) | ecosystem: Environmental > Aquatic > Marine > Oceanic ...
GTGATGTGGATCTACATCTATCTGCACCAACTCATCACGTTTGATTGAGGGTGAGGACTCAAAAACATGCTTTAACAAATGCAAAAGATGGCGCACATTATCTGCTTTCAATAAGAGCTGCCAGCGAAAACGGTTACGTAATTTTTTCATTGGCGCTTCTATCGGTCCTATTACTTTGACTGCAGCAGTTTCATCATTTTCAACAGTCTCCATAACAGTTGTCCGTGGTGTGTTTGAAATAACGGTTCTTATTCTTTCGTAAATAGCCTGGGTCATTTTTTCCGCACGTCCTTCATGCGGACTGCTGCAGACAATCAACGCCAGGGAATGAAAAGGCGGCATCCGGAGATTTAAGCGGCGTTCTAATTCAAGCTCCATGAACTGCGCTGTGTTATGTTCTTTTGCACAGAGCAAACTGTGGTGCCGAGGATTATGCGTTTGAATCAGCACTTCTCCTGGTTTGTGACCACGTCCGGCTCGTCCAGCTACTTGAGTCAAAAGTTGAAACGTACGTTCGCTTGCACGGAAATCCGGAATGTTGAGTGATAAATCCGACATAATTACTCCTACCAGTGTCACTTCAGGAAAGTCATGACCTTTGGTTACCAGTTGTGTGCCGATTACAATATCAACCTCGTGTTTACGGATACGCTCATGCATTTTTGAAAGTGCGTGTTTTCCGTGAAGTGTGTCACGATCCATGCGTAAAATACGTGCCTCCGGAAAAAATATTTTTAGATTTTCCTCAACTTGTTCTGTTCCTGTACCGATAATTTTAGGAGCATTTTCAGTTCCGCAATCCGGGCAGTAATTGTGCAAAGTGTTGACGAAGTCACATTGATGACAGCGTACCTGATTTGCTCCTTGATGGTAGACGAGGCTCAAACTGCAGTTGGGACAGGTGTAAGTCGATTCACATGTTGAACAACGCACCAGAGGCGCGAAACCGCGGCGGTTTAAAAATACGATGCTTTGCTCTTTCTTCAGTAAGCGTGAACGCATGGCTTCAACAAGTTCGCGGGAAAAATAAGGGCTCCCTTTTTGGCTGGGCACAGTTTTCATATCCAGAAGTTTGACTGCCGGCAACTGAACTTGATGGATACGTGAAGTTAAACGTAAAATTTCATATTTACCATTTTTGACATTATTTGCCGATTCCAGCGAAGGTGTCGCGGAACCTAGCAGTACAGTCGCGTCTACTGCAAATCCACGGTAAATGGCGGCATCACGTCCGTGATAACGTGGGGACTCTCCCTGTTTGTATGACGGATCATGCTCTTCATCAATCACAATCAGTCCCAGATTTTTCAGCGGAGAAAAGACCGCGCTGCGTGCGCCGATTACAATTGTAGCAATGCCGTTACGAACCCTGGACCACTCATCAAAACGTTCACCATCATCCATTCCACTGTGCAGGACTGCTACAAGATCACCAAAACGTGAACGGAAGCGGTTGACCAGTTGCGGTGTCAATGAAATTTCCGGGACCAGTACTAAAGATGATTTGCCTAAATTACGTGCAGCACGCACCGCATGAAGATAAATTTCTGTTTTTCCGCTTCCAGTTACACCTTCAAGTAAAAAAGTGCGGTATGCGCCTTTTTCGATCGAATCCTCAAGCACATCGAAGGCGAGTTTCTGTTGCTGATTTAAATCCTGAAATGCTTCAAGCTGAGGCAGTTCACCTTCAATAAAACGGCGGTAAACGCGTTTTTCAAAAAAATCAATGTAACCTTCTTCTTTAAGTTTCTTTAAGGCTTGTGATGGCGCATTTACTCTGTTTTGAATATCACTCCAGCAGACAGTATGATTTTCTGCCAAAATTTCAAATATTTGCTCACGTTTTGATTTACGTCGTTTTGCGGATTTTTTTAGTTCATCGACTTTGAGCAAGCTGACCCAGCGCTCCATTTTAGCTTTAGCTTTTTGTCCAAGTAAAAGGTGATTTGTGTGCACATTCTCATTCGCCATCCAGTCCCGCAGAATTTGATGATCACGTTCATCAGGGTAGCATTTAAGCCACTCCTGCTGTGTCCATGTATCTTGTTTACGAATCAGTGAAAGCGGTGCCTCGCTTAGTTTGTCAAGACGTGGAAGTGAACTTGATCTTGGAGTGTAAGTGGTACGTAAACGCAAGGCGAGTCCGCCGGGAATTGCGGAATTCAGGGTTTCACCCCAGGCACAAAAATAGTATTCAGAAGTCCACTTGGTGAGTTCCAGCATTTCAGCGGAAAAAAGCGGTTCCTCATCAACCAGTGTTTCAACTGATTTTAAACGGCTGAAGTCGGATTTCTCTTTAACACCTACGACAACTCCACCTTTTTTCTGTGCGCCGAAAGGTACCAGTACCTGTAACCCTGCTTCAGGAACACGTGCCAGATTATCCGGCCAGCGGTAATCAAAAGACTTACGGAGCGGTAAATTAAGGGCAACTTCTACAATCATGTGTTATTTCGGCATTGCCTTTAAGTAAATTAACGGAGTATCTGCCGTGCTTTTCAACTGATAGCTTCCCATGCCGACGGGTAAAAAAAGTGCTTCTTCAGGATTCAAAATGACAGTCTGACCATTTTTGGGAAAAACAGCAGCCTGTCCGGAGATGCTAATTAGCAAATGGTATTGTTCGCCGAGTTGATCATCCCATGTCTGTCCAGTGTCTAGAGAAATGCGGTCAGCAGTGAACTGCGGAAAATCAACAAAACGCTCCACCAGTATACCTGCTGATTGAAAAAGTCTTTCCAGTTCCGGCTGATGATAAACTCCCGGATGCATTTTACTTAAGGCATCTGCTGTATCCCAATGTTTCTGGGTGAGGACTTTTTGCGCAAACATCACAATCAGACGTTCGTAATGCGGTGTTTGAAATTCTATGACCTTGATTCCATGCTGTAAAGAGTGCAGTTGAAACACAGGAAAGCTGACAATATCACCTACTTTGACAGAACAGTCTCCGACAAATTCAGCAGCTTTTTCCCTGAGTGAGAGTTCCTGTGCAGAAAGTTCAGTTGAAATTTCTGTTGTAGATTCATCAATTTGACGTCTAACATTTTCATATTCAGCAATGGCCTGTTTAAAATCTTTGAGAAGAACCTCTGGCCATTTTTCTGCATGAATTTGCTGATATTCCGCTATTTTGACCGGATGAAGTCCTGCCTTGATGATTCCTGTTCCGGAAGGCCAGGCGTCTTTATCAATTTCTGTCACTACATAAACTTCCCACTTTTCTTCATGCATTTCATAATACAAATCTCCAACCACATCCTCTGCAACAGGATTCAGAGTTTTGAGTAAGATCAAAGATGCTGAGTAATCCCCAAGCAGTTGTTTTTTGAAAAGAGTCAGTGCATAAGGCAATTCTGTTTTTCCGTATTCGTCTGCGACTTTCACCACACCACGTTTTTCAACTCCTGTGAACCAGCCTTCATGCCCCCACGGTTTTGGGATATTGAGGACTTCGAGACGCAATGGTTGAGCAGTGTTGACGATAACGCACTGTCTGTTTCTGGCAACGGATTCCAGCGGTGCATCCGGATTTTGTGTTATTATTTCTTGTAGATTATCGGCAGAAAGCCTGTCTTTCCAGACACAGCCCCTTTTTATTAATTCAGTGTTCTGCAGATGGTGATTAGTGTTTTGGATTTTGATTTCACACAATTGCTGAAAATGTACAGAAGCTGTGTTTTCCGTCCATGGCTCTTTCTGTTTTCTCTCAATCAGTAGCAGAAAAATTTGTATTTCAGGCAGCTCAAGTTCAGCAAATATATAATCAGAGATTTGTCCGGCGTCCGGAAACTCATCTGCTGGACAATCACTTAGATTAAGCAGGCCAAACCAGGTTTTTGATTCACCGGTTGATTCCAACAGCCCAGAGTTTTGCAGGCTGGATAGAAGGTTGTATTGTTCGAAATCAGTTGCGGTCATGGTTCATTCAGCAAGCAGCTCGGGTGAAATTCTGGCATTTTGAAAGGCCGCGGCGGTTTCAACTGAAACAGTTTTCAGCAGTTGCGTGAGTGTGATAACTTCCTGTTCCGGAATTGTGTATGGTGAAAGGAATTCAAGGGAAATATCAGCTGATTGGTTTTTATCCGCGACTTGACTCTGCAGGACAATATTACGCAAAGACTCGGCTGTAGCAAGGTTTGGATTGAGGATAGAAATCTGGGTGTGGCCTTCCTGTATGAAAGACTTTCGGAAGAGCTCCTCACGGTATGCATAATGGGTACAGCCCAGAAAAACCAGTAAAGGCTCTGAGTTGTCCGCTGTTAATTGACTTAAAGCCTTCTGAACCCAGTGCCGAATTCGTGCTGCGACAAATGAACCTTCCGGATCATTTGAAATCTGAGTTGCCAGTTCTGGACACGCTTGCGTAATAATCCGGCTTTGTTCAATTCCATGTTGAAAAAGTTCATCCTGAAAAGTATTAGCATTTATAGTAGTTGGAGTCCCAAAGATGAGAGCGGTTGCTCGTTTATTTTGATGTAGACTCTCCAGAAGAAGTTTGAAACCAATCGGTAGAATACCTTCGATCAAATTCTTGTTATCTTTTTTAAACGGCAAATCTTTTAAAAGTACAGACAGAGTTCCGCAAGCAACAAAAATGTAATTTGGTTTAATCAGTTTTTTTGTGTTTCGGAGAATCTTTTCAAATACCGCAATCTGCTCCGCTTTTCCGGACATGGAATTATAACCGCGTTCATTTGCAGGAACTGCGTTTATGTAGCTGATCTTCAGACCATCAGCAGGATTAGCTGAATTTCCGGAACCGGCACTTTCTTTTAAAAGATGCACCAACTGGGCGCAGACAGAGAGACCGCCTAGTCCTGAATCAGTAATGACAAGGTTCATACAGAAGTTGAAAATTTTGGTGAGGTGATGCAGAAATAATCCGTTCCACCTTAGCCTGTGACAAGGCCAAACTCAAACTAATAGTGTCTGCTTGTGGATTAGAGACTCGTCTCAGTTGATTTTGAGGAATTAATAAAATAACGGAGAAATACTGTATTTGGAAAGAATGTCTGCTGACCTATGTCCGAAGATGAGGTCAGCAGTCTGGTGTTTAAACCTCGCTAAGTCGTAGATGTTCTGACTTAAACGTCTTTGATGCTAAGCTGGATTTTACCTCGTCTGTCAACTCCGGTTGCTTTGACGGTGACAATGTCACCCTCTTTACAAACATCGGTAACTTTTTCGACTCGGCCTTCTGCCAGATTTGAAATATGTACAAGACCTTCTGTACCAGGAAAAACTTCGACAAATGCACCAAAGTCCATCACCTTCTTGACTGGTCCGGTATAAGTTTCGCCGATCTCAATTGTACGGGTGAGATTCTGGACAATTTCCAGAGCATCATCCACAGCTTGATGGTCACGTGACATGATGGAAACAATGCCGTCATCATCGATGTTAATTTTTACACCGGTTTTTTCGACAATGCTCTTGATCATCTTACCACCTGGGCCAATAACGGTGCCTATTTTATCTGGTGATATTTTATGAGTGATGAAGCGAGGTGCATAAGTAGAAAGTCCTCCACGGGATTCTTTCAGTGCTTCCGCCATCTTTCCTAAAATATGTAACCGACCTTCACGAGCCTGCATCAGGGATTGCTCAACGACTTCACGTCCAAGTCCCTTAATCTTAATATCCATCTGCAGGGCAGTGATTCCGTTTTCAGTACCAACAACCTTGAAATCCATGTCACCCAGATGGTCTTCGTCACCAAGTATGTCTGAAAGAATAACGTTGTTTTTACCGTCGCTGATCAAACCCATGGCAATCCCTGCAGTCGCATCTTTAAGAGGCACTCCTGCATCCATCATGGCCAGAGAACCGGCACAAACAGTAGCCATTGAAGATGAACCGTTTGATTCAAGAACTTCGGAAACCAGGCGAATTGTATAAGGAAATTCAGCTTTGGTAGGAACAACAGGTGTCAATCCACGCTCTGCCAAAGTTCCGTGTCCAATTTCTCTACGTCCCGGACCGCGTGGTGCTCGTGTTTCTCCAACACAAAAACTCGGGAAGTTATAATGCAGCATGAACCTTTTGAAAGAAATACCGTCAAGTGATTCAATCATTTTTTCATCTTCACGTGCACCTAAGGTGGTAACAGCAAGTGCCTGTGTTTCTCCACGTGTGAACAAGGCTGAACCATGCGTACGTGGTAAAACTTTTGTCTCACAGGTGATTGGGCGAATTTCTGTAGGCTTTCGTCCATCTATCCGGATCTTATTTGTAATCAAGCTGGAGCGCATTTCATCTTTTTTGATGTCAGCAAAAATTTGTTTGAGCTCTTTTGAGGAATCTGAATCCGGTGAGTCTCCGAGAATCTCATTGCTGACTTCATCACGTAATGTGTCCAAACGTTCGTAGCGTTCGATCTTGTCTTTGATGCCGAGAGCATCACGCAGACGTGTAGGTGCAATCGCTTCAATTTTGGATTTTAGTTCAGTATTTACTGGCGGTACATCGACTGTACGTTTTTTCTTGCCAACACTCTGCATCAACTCTTCCTGCATCTCAATGATCGGCAAAACTGCTTCCTGACCATACCAGAGTGCGTCCAGCATCACTGATTCGCTAACACCGCTTGATTCACCCTCAACCATTAAAATCGCATCTTTAGATGCAGCCATGAAGATGTTCAGTTCACTAACTTCGAGTTCTTCAGGACTGGGATTTGTGACAAATTTACCATCGATACGACCTACTCTTACACCACCCAGAGGATTGTGAAAAGGGATGTCAGAAATTGCCAATGCCGCTGAAGCACCGTTCATCGCGGCAACATCAGAAGGATGGATAAGATCGTGGCTTAAGACTGTTGCAGCAATCATAGTTTCTGCAAGGTAGTTATCTTCAAAAGCCGGTCTCAATGGTCGGTCAATAATACGTGAAATTAGTGTCTCACTGTCCGAAAGACGTGACTCGCGTTTTAAGAAACCTCCAGGAATTCTTCCGGAGGCATAACCTTTTTCAACATAAAAAACGGAAAGGGGGAAAAAATCCGCACCTGTTCCTGATCCTTTTGCTGCAGTTGCAGCAACTAATACTACTGTATCACCGTATGTAACTAATACGGATCCGTTGGCCTGTTTGGCCATTCTTCCGGTTTCCAGCTTCATAGTTGCCGGTCCGAATTCTCTTTCTACAATTTTCATTATACTCCTAATTATCAACGTTCTACCGATTCAGACTCAGGACTAAGCCTCGTTCAAATGTCTCTCGGTATTCTTAAATGGTAACATGCTGTTTCCTACTATTTCTGGTCCATTAAATTTAATATTAATCCAGTTCTCTGCCATATAGCTTCATGATATTTTCAAGAAATTCATTCTCACCAAACTAAAAAGGACAACAGAAAGAGGGGAAGCAGACTTCATGTTACAGGATACGGGGGAAAAGAAATGGTACAAAAGGGCATTTGCCAATAAATACCATGCAGAAGACCAGCCCCCGTGGACAAGTCCTCTGTGAAGTTCTGTTTGAGTCACTTGACGCGAATCTGAAGCTGTTTTGATATAGCTCCGTGTGCGTCAATATTTCTCTTTTTAAGGTAACTCATAAAATTACGACGTTGACCTACGAGTTTCAGTAAACCTCTGCGGGAACTGAAATCCTTGGGCTGACTACGTAAATGATCAGTCAATGAATTGATACGCTCAGTTAATAATGCAACCTGCACTTCAGTTGAGCCAGTATCGGAATTGTTTTTTCCAAACTTGTTTACAATTTCGACTTTTCGGTTTTTTGTTAACATATTAAATAATCTTCTTAACTAGATAAAAACTTTTGATGGTTGAAAATAACAGTCGTCATTCTCCCACATTAAGTAACCGATAGCAACCAAATTGTGGTCTGAATCCAAAACTTTTGTCAGAATTTGCTTCAATTCTGCGGAAAATTCATATTCTGCATACTTTTTGGTGTTTTTCTCAGTATCAGGAGGTTCCGGAACTTCTACTCGACGACCGTGTTTTATGTCAGCCAGCATTTGAGATGTTGCACTGACAGTATAAAGGTGATTCAACAGTTTTAAAGGAGAAATCCACGGTACATCCGGGTCACTTTCCATTTGTTTCAATTGCTCGATTGTGACTGAATTGTCACTGTGAAACCATGCTCCACATGCTAAACGTTCCAAAGATGTAAGATGTGCACCTACTTTCAGTAAAAGTCCCAGATCATTTACCAGTGTCCGGATGTAGGTTCCTTTTGAACAGTGTACCTTGAATTGCACAAAAGGCAGTTCAACAGACTCAACCTTTAATTCGTGGAATGTTACTGTGCGAATTTTGACAGGCACCTTCATCCCTTTTCTTGCAAGTTTGTAGGCAGGAACTCCTTTGACTTTTGCGGCAGAAAAGGCAGGTGTTTGCTGTTCCTGCTGTCCGAGAAATGAGTAAACCGCTTTTGTTACTTCTTGCGTATTTAAAAAGGAAGGATCAAGAGTCCGTGTGACAGTACCCTCCGCGTCATAGGTGTCGGTTGATTCTCCGAACTTACAAATCGCGCGGTAAGTTTTGTCTACATTATTAAAGAGTGGAATAAGACGGGTAGCTTGTCCGAGAAAAACAGGCAGGACACCTGTTGCCATGGGATCTAAAGTGCCGAGATGTCCGACTTTATTTTCCTGAAACTGTCGTTTTACAAAACGAACGACATCAAAAGAAGTCCAGCCTTTCGGCTTGTCAATGCTGATTATGCGCAAGCAACTCTTTCGTATTAGCAAAAAACCAACAAATCATTCAGCAGTTTCAACATTTAGATCAATATCAGATTCTTGAGACTGATCCGAGTCTTTCGGAAGTACACTGCGCAACAACATTTCAATTTCATCACTGTGGTCAAAGCCTGCGTCATACACAAAAGTTAATTGCGGTGTGTTCCGTGTTTTGAGAACCTTACCCAGTTGTATGCTGAAAAATCCTGCAGCATTGTTTAATGAGTCAACCAGTTTTTGCTGTCCTGTTGAAGGAAAAATCGTAACATGGACTTTTGCGGATGACATATTAGGTGCAGCTTCTACTCTGCTGATGGTTACTTTTTTGAAACGTGGATCTTTACTTTCGAAAAGAAGAATTTCGGAGAGTCTACGTTGCACCAGTGTGCTGAAACTACTTCTTCCTGTTTTTTTCATGATCTTATTTAGAGACGTGCGCTCTCTTCAATTTGCTCGTATGCTTCCACAATATCTCCATCTTCAATTTCAGTAAAATCCAGCACCATTCCGCACTCATAGTTCTGCGCTACTTCCTGGACATCGTCTTTGAATCGTTTGAGTGAGATGATAGAACCTTCAAAGATACTTTCTTCTTTTCGTAATACGCGTATCATGGCATTTCTTAAGAGCTTCCCATCAGTGACGAGGCCTCCGACAACCATACCGTTTTTACCTGCGGAAAAGACCTGACGTACTTCTAGATGTCCAAGGATTTCTTCCCTGATTTCTGGTTCTAAAAGTCCTTCCATGGCCGCTTTGACATCATCCAATGCGTTGTAAATAACGTCATAAAGCCTTACATCAACACCTTCTACAGCACGTATTTCTTTGGCTTTTGCATCCATCTTCACGTTGAAACCGACAATAATTGCGTCTGAAGCAGATGCTAATGTAATATCTGTTTCGGTAACATTACCAACTGAACACAGGAGAAAACGCGGTGAAATCCTTTGATCACCAATTTGTTCAAGTGATGATTTAAGAGCTTCGACTGAACCCTGCACATCTCCTTTTAAGATCAGACGAAGTTCATTTGCCTGACCTTCTTCAATTTTACTGAACAGGTTATCAAGACTTGTTTTCTGATCATCCATGATAGTTTCTGCTCTGAGTTTGTGCTCACGTTCCTCTGCAATTTGCCGAGCTTTCTTTTCATCTTCAAGAATAACAAATATTTCACCAACTTCAGGTACGTTGCTCAAACCAGAAATTTCTACAGGAATAGACGGTCCGGCTTCTAACATCGCGTTGCCGCTTTCATCAAACATCGCACGTATTCTTCCATGGATACTGCCCATGACGAAATAATCACCGATCTTGAGTGTGCCGCGCTGAACCAGAACAGTACCGACAGGCCCCTGTCCTTTACGTACTCGTGATTCAATGATGGTTCCACGCGCAAGTCCTTTGGGGGTCGCTTTCAGCTCGAGGATTTCTGACTGTAAATGAATCATTTCCAGCAGTTCGTCAATTCCTTCACCTGTTTTTGCAGAGACCTTCACAAAGATTGTACTTCCACCTAAATCTTCAGGAATCAATTCATGGCTGAGCAGTTCCTGTTGAATTTTCATTGGATCAGATTCAGGACGGTCAATTTTATTCACCGCTACAATTATCGGCACATCGGCTGCACGGGCGTGCTGAATTGCTTCAATTGTTTGAGGCTGAACTTTATCATCCGCGGCTACCACAAGTACAACGATATCAGTGATATTTGCTCCTCTGGCACGCATCGAGGTAAAAGCCTCGTGTCCTGGTGTATCGAGGAATGTAACCCTGTTTCCACCAGCCTTCAGATGATATGCGCCTATGTGCTGGGTAATGCCGCCTGCTTCACCGGTCGCGATGCGGGTTTCCCTGATTTTATCGAGTAGAGAAGTTTTCCCGTGATCAACATGTCCCATGATTGTCACAATCGGTGCACGAGCTTCCAAATCTGCTGCATCTGGCTCATTTTCTTTCAGCAGATCAGTCAACTCGAAGGTAACCACTTCAACTGTCACGTCAAAATCTGCGGCAATCAGTTCCGCGGTTTCACCGGTGATTGTCTGGTTGATTGTAGCCATAATGCCGAGTCCCATCAGTTTTTTTAAGATTTCCGGCACTTTTATACCAATCAATCCTGCAAGTTCTGCGACAACAACATGGTTGCCGATCCGGATATTCTTTTTACGCGGATTGAAAACGTGCTTAGGCACATTGGAGTCAACAGACTTTTTGGCTGCTTTTTCATGTCGACGGCCATGTTGCTGATCTTTCCTACGGTGACGAGGCCTCCTATCGCGGAAGAAATAATCCCTTTGTCCACCTCCGCCCCTGCGTTTCTCTTCTAAATCAGGTCGGCGGAAATTTTTATTCTTCCCTGGCACTTCTTCGTCAGCAGAATGATGATGCTTGAAAACAACTTTTTTCTTGTTAGGCTTTTTATCTCCAGCAGATCTTGCTTCTTTTGCAGTGTCAGCCGTTCTTTCCGTGGTTTGTTCTAATGTACCTACTGTAGCAGATGGTTCGATGACATTTTTCGGTCCAGCTTCTTCAAAAGTGGAAGGTGTTTGCTCTTCACTCAGTGGTACTTCATCAACTGCTTGTTCTGTCGAATCAGCCTCCTGAAGAACCTCATCCTGAACCGGAACATTATCTTCAGTAATTTCGGCATTCGGAATTGCTACATCTACAGCAGCTTTTTCTTCAGCAGGGGCTTTAGTTTTCGGCGTAAGTTCTTTGTTATCTTTCTTTTTCCTGCGAACACGTCTTTTTGGTGCATCTTCAATTACCGCTTCATCTAATTTGGATTTAGTCGAGATTGTGACAATTGAGGAATCTTTCTTCGCTTTAGCTTGCTTGCCCTCTGCAGTATCTTCAGTAACTATAGCAGCTGCTTTCGTGCGGCTTACACCGGCGGCTTTTGCTGCTTTAGGCATGACAATGCCTTTAACGCTTTTTGCCATTTTTCTAACTATCTCGGCTTGATCCAAAGATAGTTCTGAAAAGTTACCTGTAACTGGAATTCCAGCTTTGCGTATCTTGGTGAGCAGTTGCTTGGCCGGCATATTTAACTCTTTTGCCAGTTCAAATACTCTTACTTCAGACATGAATTCCTTTATTTATTTCTACTGATTATTGATACAGGTGCAATTGTTTCTACCA
>Ga0208766_1001674_pt1 | contig 11841 bp, 10 predicted proteins | sample ETN01SmetaG_3_FD_185792 | JGI IMG/M metagenome (GOLD analysis project Ga0208766, IMG submission 185792) | Marine microbial and viral communities from oxygen minimum zone, Eastern Pacific Ocean - ETNP2014F12-01SV263 (SPAdes) (version 2) | ecosystem: Environmental > Aquatic > Marine > Oceanic ...
TGTTAATTGCTTTATCAAAAGCTTTTTTAGGTTCACCTTCATCCCAAAGATAACCTTCAAGAAATATTATTTCACTTTTCTTAATTGCATCAGAACTAACATCATTTTCATTAATTTTTCCTGCAGTACCCAAGAATGTACACATTGTTCTTTCAGAGTCTGGTGTAACTAAAATTAAACATGTTCCCGTTGGTAATTCTTCTTTTTTTTTAGAGTAAAAATATTCCACATTTTCTTTTTTTAATCCTTCTTCATACTTACTTCCAAGATCATCATCGGATATCTTACCTATAAATCCTACTTTATTACCTAGTTGAGATATACCCACTATCGAATTTGCTACTGATCCACCAGAAACAGTTTTTTCTATTTTAAGGTTGGTTAATAATTTTTTAAACTCATTTTCATCAAAAATTAATTTCATTGTACTTTTTGTTAAACCGTTTTTAACAATAAAATTATCATCAACTTTGCAGATAACATCTACAATTGCATTTCCTATTCCTAAAATTTTCATAATTAAGCTTTCTTCGTTTTTATTGGTGATTTTCTATTAGGATAACAAGTAGTACAAATTTTACAAGTCATTCCATAACAATCTCTTGCTTTGCAATATTCTCTTCCATAATAGATAATTTGAAGATGAAGTTTGTTCCAATATTTTTTTGGAAATAATTTTTTTAAATCTTTTTCAGTTTGAATAACATTTTTTCCATTAGTTAGTCCCCATCTTTGGGCCAATCTATGAATATGAGTATCTACTGGGAATGCAGGGTGACCAAAACCTTGAGACATAACTACGCTAGCTGTCTTATGTCCAACTCCAGGAAGTTTTTCTAATTCTTCAAATGTTTTAGGAACTTTACCCTTATGTTTTTTAATTAACAATTTTGAAAGATTATAAATACTTTTAGCTTTAATTCTAAAAATACCTATCTTCTTGATTTGTTTCTCAATTTTTTTTCTTCCTAATTTTTGAAAATGATGAGGTTTATAATATTTTGGGTAAATATTTTTAGTAACTTTATTTACATTTAAGTCAGTACATTGAGCTGAAAGAAGAACAGAAATTAATAAAGTAAAAATATTTCTACTTTTTAAAGGTATAGTTATTTTTGGATAAATTTTATTTAAAATTTTTAAAACTGTTTTAGCTCTTTGAATTTCATTCATTATTTGAAATTCATAAGATCTCTCATAGAATATAGACCAGGCTTTTTAGTCATTAACCATTTTGCAGCTGATAAAGCTCCCTCAGAATACAAGGTTCTATCAAAAGCTTCATGATTTAAAGTAATTATTTCTTTGCCGCTTGAAAATTTAACTTCATGTTCACCAATAATTTCGCCTTTTCTTAGTGAATTAAAATTAATTTTATTTCCATAAGGAAAAGTTTTTTTATTTAGATATTTTTTTCCTAGTAAATTATAAAAATTCTTATTTTTACCTAAAGCAATTCCTTTACCTAACATTAATGCAGTCCCTGAAGGATAATCTTTTTTATGTCTGTGGTGAACTTCGAAGATTTTACTTAAAAAATTTTTTCCTAAAGAACTAGAGGCAATTTCTGTTAAATACATTAAAAGATTAATACCTAAACTCATGTTTCCAGCTTTTAAAATCGGTATTTTTTTAGAAAATTTTTTAATTAATTTTTCTTCATTTTTTGTAAATCCTGTTGTTCCTATAACTACTCTTTTTTTTAATTTTGATGCTATTTTTAAAACCTGAAAAGTACATTTTGGAATTGTAAAATCTATAATTAAGTTTACTTTTTTAAATGTTCGCTCTGTATTTACATCAAGTTTAATTCCATTAATTTTTTTGTTTATTTTTTTACTTTCTGTGAGAGCAAGTAATTTGAAATTTTTATTTAATTTTGCAGATTTAATTATCTGTTGGCCCATACGGCCCATACATCCTGTTACTGCTAAATTTATTTTTCTCATTTAAAGATAAGATATGAAACTATCACAACGGAGACAACAATTATAGACCAAATGAATAAATTTTTAATAAATTGTTTTGATTTTGAATTGGACCTTAAAAACCCTGGAAGGACGAGAAATAAAACGGCTATTAAAAAAACTGCTGGGATTATTTGTTCTAATCCCATTTTTTAACTGTTCCAGAAACTTTTAGCTTTTTGGAAAAATTTTTTAATACTTGGATTAGATTTTTCGTTTTCTATTTTTCTAAATCTTTCTAATAATTCCTTTTGTTCTTTGTTTAAATATACTGGCACTTCTGTTTTTACTTGAACATACAAATCTCCAAAATCACCTCTTTTCATGAAAGGCATTCCCTTACCTTTTAATCTAAATTGTTTCCCATCTTGTGTGCCATCTGGTATTTTAATTTTTGCTTTTTTACCATCAATTGTTGGTATTTCTATAGTTGTTCCAAGTGCCGCATCAGCTATAGAAATTGGAAATTCAAAAAATAAATTTACATCTGATCTTTTAAAAAGTTCATGTGATTTAACATTAATGAATAAATATAGATCACCACTAGTTCCGCCTCTACTTCCGGCTTCACCCTTACCAGCAAGTCTAATTCTTGTTCCATCATCCACACCTCTTGGAATTGTAACGGAAATTTTTTTTGTAGTTTGTTTTTTTCCTTGTCCATTACAATCTGTACATGGATTAGTTATTTCTTCTCCACTACCAGCACATTGAGGGCACGTTTGTTGAACAGTAAAAAAGCCTTGATTTGAACGAACTCTTCCATTTCCTCCACAATAAGTACAACTATCGGGGTTATGACCTGGTTTAGAACCATTACCTTTACAGGTATTACATTTTTCAGAAGTAGAGAATTGTATATTTTGTTTTTTTCCTAAATATGCTTCTTCTAATGAAATTGATAAATCATATCTTAGGTCAGATCCTCTATTGTTAGAATTTCTCCCTCTAGAACTTCGTTTGCCACCTCCAAAGTCTCCAAAAAAATCTTCGAAAATGTCTGAAAAATCTGAGGTATTAAAACCACCAAAACCTCCTTGTCCGCCACCACCATTTTCAAAAGCTGCATGGCCAAAGTTATCGTAATTTTCTTTTTTTGATTTATCTGAAAGAACTCCGTAAGCTTCACTAGCTTCCTTAAATTTATCCTCAGCTGTTTTGTTACCAGGATTTTTGTCTGGATGATATTTTACAGCTAGTTTTCTGTAAGCTGATTTTATATCTTGAGGACTTGCACTTTTATTAACGCCCAGGACATCATAATAATCTCTTTTAGCCATGTATATAACCTGGACAAATAGATGTCAGTTAAGCGCTTTTTTCTTTATTCTCGTCTTTTACTTCTTCAAAGTCAGCATCAACAACATTATCGTCTTTTTTTCCTTTTTCATCTTTACCATCATCCTTTTTAGATTCTGGTTTTGTACTTTGTTGTGATTTATAAATAGCTTCTCCAAGTTTCATTGAAGCCTGTACTAATGTTTCGGTTTTTTTCTTAATATCTTCAATATCTTCACCTTTTAAAGATTCTTTTAGAGTATTAGATCCATCTTCAATTGCTTTTTTCTCAGCATCTGAAATCTTAGATCCATGCTCTTTAAGATTTTTTTCTGTTGAGTGAATTAAGGTGTCCGCTTGGTTTCTTACATCAACAGACTCTCTTTTCTTTTTATCAGCATCCTTGTTTGCTTCAGCATCTTTAACCATTTTTTCAATTTCTTCATCACTTAATCCACCTGAAGCTTGAATTTGAATTTTTTGTTCTTTACCAGTACCTTTATCTTTAGCAGAAACGTTTACAATACCATTTGCATCTATGTCAAAAGTTACTTCAATTTGCGGTACACCTCTTGGTGCTGGTGCAATACCAATTAATTCAAAGTTACCAAGCAATTTATTGTCGGTTGCCATTTCTCTTTCACCTTGAAGAACCTTAATTGAAACTGCAGGCTGATTATCTTCAGCTGTAGAAAATACTTGGCTTTTTTTTGTAGGTATAGTTGTATTTTTTTCTATAAGTTTAGTAGATACTCCTCCAAGAGTTTCAATACCTAAAGATAGTGGTGTTACATCTAACAAAAGAACATCTTTAACATCTCCTTGTAATACACCCGCTTGAATAGCAGCACCCATCGCAACTACTTCGTCAGGATTAACACTTTTGTTAGGTTCTTTGCCAAAAAAGTTTTTAACTTCAGCCATCACTTTAGGCATTCTAGTCATACCACCAACCATTACCACTTCATCAACATCGCTAGCTGAAATTCCGGCATCTTTTAAAGCAGTTTTGCATGGTGGAATAGTTCTAGCAATTAAATCTTCTACTAAAGCTTCTAGTTTAGCTCTAGTCATTTTTAAATTAATATGTTTAGGACCAGTTTTGTCAGCTGTTATAAATGGTAAATTAATATCAGTTTGTTCTGCAGCAGATAATTCAATTTTTGCTTTTTCAGCAGCTTCCTTTAATCTTTGTAGAGCTAATTTATCTGATTTTAAATTAATTCCACTATCCTTTTTAAATTCTGCAATTAAGTATTCTACAATTGTGTTGTCAAAATCTTCTCCACCTAAAAATGTGTCACCATTTGTAGATTTAACTTCGAAAACACCGTCCCCTAATTCAAGAATAGAAACATCAAAGGTTCCTCCCCCTAAATCATATACAGCAATTTTTTTATTTTGCTTTTTGTCTAAACCATAAGCTAATGAAGCTGCAGTTGGTTCATTAATAATTCTTAAAACTTCCAATCCAGCAATTTTTCCAGCATCTTTAGTAGCTTGTCTTTGTGCGTCATTAAAATAAGCTGGCACAGTTATTACAGCTTTAGTTACTGTTTGACCTAAATATTTTTCAGCAGTCTCTTTCATTTTTTGAAGTATGAAAGCTGAAATTTGTGATGGTGAATATTTTTCACCTTTAGCTTCAATCCAAGCATCTCCTTTTTCAGAATTTACAATTTTAAAAGGAGCAGCTTCTATATCTTTTTTTACTGTTGGATCTTCAAAATTTCTTCCTATTAATCTTTTAACAGCAAAAATTGTGTTTTCCGGATTTGTTACTGCCTGTCTTTTAGCAGGTTGTCCTATTAATTTTTCTTTTTCCTCAGTGAAAGCAACTACAGAAGGTGTTGTTCTGGCTCCTTCAGTATTTTCCAAAACTTTAGCTTGGCTACCTTCCATTATGGCAACACAAGAGTTAGTTGTTCCTAAATCTATTCCAATTATTTTACTCATATCTATTTCTCTCCCTTCATATAGGGGTTAAATTTAATTCTACAAGTTGATACAGACATTATTTCTTTTCCAAATTTTCTTTGTTTTTTTCATCTTTTTTTGCTTTATTTTCAGTTTTTTTTGCTACCCCTACCAATGATGGTCTTAATAATCTATCTTTAATAGTAAATCCTTTTTGAATTTCTTGAATAATAGTTCCTGGTTCTTTTAGATCATCTTCTATTTCCATCATTGCTTGGTGTAGATTGGGATCTAATTTTTTATTTAAGCTTTCTATTGGCTTAATATTGTTTTTTGTGAAGATAGAAATTAGATCTTTATTAATTATATCAAAATGTTCGAGTGTTTTATTTAGTGCCTTAGAATTTTTTAAAGATTCATCATTTAGTAAAATTTGTTTTGATCTTTCAAGATTATCTATTAGATTTAATGCTTCTCTGGCAAAAGCGAAACCTCCATATTCATACGCATCTTCTTTTTCTTTTTCAAACCTTCTTCTTTGATTTTCCATTTCTGCAAATGTTCTTGCTAGTTTATCTTCAAGTTTTAAAATTTTTTCTTCGGGACTTTCTTCTATTGGCTGTTCTTTATCATTATTTTCATTTTCAGAATTTTTAGTAGCTTCCTCTGAGATTGTTTCTTTATTTTCTTTTTCCTCAGATGTGTTTTTTACTGTATTTTGGTTTTGTTCTTTTTCCATATACTCTTATATGGTAAGAAAATAAAAAATTTCTAGATGCTACATGAAAAAATAAAAAAAATATTTATAGGAACAAATAATAAGGGAAAACTAAAAGAAATAAGAGGTTTACTTCCAAAAAATATCAAAACACTATCCATATCTGAGCTTAAAATTAAAAGTCCGACAGAAAATGGTAAAACATTCAAGGAAAATTCTTTAATAAAATCTAAATATTTTTCTAAAATAACCAATTTAATGTGTCTAGCAGATGACTCTGGATTAGAAATTGACATTTTAAATAAAAGGCCCGGAATATATTCATCCAGATGGGGTGGGAGAAACTCTGATTTTGGTAAGGCAATTAAAAAAGTTTATCGAGAATTAAATAAAAAAAATAAAGATTGGAAAAAAAGAAAAATTAAAGCACGATTTGTTTGTGCACTTTCTATTTGTTATTTAAATAAAAAGATAGCTTGTGTGATAGGAAGTGTTGAGGGAAGCATTTCAGAAAAACCTAAAGGCAAAAATGGATTTGGATATGATCCAATATTTATACCTAAAAATAAAAATAAAACTTTTGGAGAAATGAGACCATCTCAAAAATATAAATTAGACCACAGATACAAAGCTTTTAAAAAGATTAAAAAATTTCTTTAATCTTACCTTCATCAACTTTATAAAAATTTAATCTATGATTAATTTTATTATTCTCGACATCAAAAATTCCTATTTTTCCTTTAAATGAATTTTTTTTCTTAAAAACGTCACTTATGTTTGAAAGATCAGTTTGTAATGATAAGTAATATATTAATCCTAATAAATCATAACTTAATAAACTTAGGTGATTAGGTTTTGTATTATATTCTTTCTCAAACTTTTTATTGAAACTTTCTAAATTTTTTTTATTTATTGAGGGATAATATAAAGGTTGAATACTTCCTTCCTGAAATAAACTTTCATCAAACCATTGATTAAAAGTTATAAAAAATTTATTTTTTGGGGAGACATCTGTATACATAAGAGATGTAATTACACTTTTCAGGCTCTCATCAAAATCTGATATAATTACTGAGTCAAATTTTACATTTCCAATAGTATATCTTTTTTTAAGTTTTTCTAATTGCTTCTCTTTATCTGGTAGGTCTGAATTTTCAACTCTATATATTTCATCTGCTAAATTTTGTTTTCGGATTTTATAGTTTGTTATTTCTTCAATTTGTTTAGTGAGTTTTGTTGGCTCGATATCATATATGTAATGTTTATAAATTTTAACTTTAGAATCTCTTATCGCTTTTTTTATTTCATCTTTATAATCAACGTCTGGTGTTAGAAAAATAGTTTTTTTTAATTCATTTAATTCTAAAAATTTTTTGATTGCATTTAATTGTGATGATGAGTTTACACCACTACTAATTATATTTTTAGGAAGATCTTTTGTTTTATTTGTTAATGATAAAAAAACCACATCTTGAACCTCATCTAAATAAATTAAACTTTTGAAAAAAATAGGACCTATAAAAATTTTAACACCTTCATTTTTTAATTTTGTTGCTGATTGTAAAGTTTTATTTGGATCTAGATTTGTGTCTCTTGGATAAATTTCAATTTTGTCTGTACCCAAATCATTTAAAGCCATTCTAGTTGATTTAATTATTAATTGTCCTAATTCTTTATATTCACCAGACAAAGGCACAAGAAGACCAATCTTAATTTTTTCATTGTTCGCAAAAGTATGCGGATAGGTAAAGAAATAAATTGTTATGGTTATTAGAATAATTTTAAAAAATTTGTACATTTTAGTGATATTATATTATTTCAATAACAAATATGATTGTAAATTCAAAACGTATAAATAAAGAAATAAAAAAAAACCTTTATATAGTATCTACACCAATAGGAAACTTAAATGATATAAGTTTAAGAGCAATCGATACTCTTAATAAATCAGATTATATTCTTTGTGAGGATACAAGAGTTTCAAAAAACTTATTAGATAAATATAAAATTAAATCTAAATTAATTTCAAATCATAAATTTAATGAAAAGAAAAATTTATCTAAAATAATTGGATTAATAAAACAAGGATTGTTTGTATCTTTAATATCAGATGCAGGCACACCAAGTATTTCTGATCCAGGTGCTATATTAATTAGAGAATGTATAAAAAATAATATACAGATTGTACCTTTGCCAGGACCTTCTGCAGCAATATCTGCCGTATCAATTAGTGGGTTTTCTGAAAAATTTTTCTTTTATGGTTTTTTTCCAGAAAAGAATAAAATTCTTTTAGAAGATTTGGGAATTTTATCTAAATTAAATAGTTCTATAGTTTTTTTTATTTCTCCAAGAAAAATAAATAAAATTATTCCATTTATTAAGAAAAATTTTAAAGGAAGGAAAATTCTTATTTGTAGAGAAATGACTAAATTTTATGAGGAATTTGTAAGAGCTGAAGTTGAGGAATTAGAACTATTTAAGAATAATTTAAAAGGGGAATTGACAATTGTTATATCAGAAAAAAAAGATGATAAAAAAACTTCACATATTTTGAGTGAATCAGATAAAAGAATTATTAAGAACATGATTAATAAATTAAGCATTAAAGAGATTTCAAATCTTATCCATCAAAATAACAAGATTTCAAAAAAAATTATTTATGATTACTGTTTAAAGATAAAAAATGAAAACTAAATTTATAATTATTTTTTTTGTTGGTTTAATTTTAAATGGATGTATTGGAGTTTCGTCAACAGGAATTTTCGGAACAGGTGTAAGTGTAGCAATTGATCCAAGATCTTTAGGAACTCAAATAGATGACTCTATAATGCAAAAAAATTTATCTTCAAGAATTCTTATTATAAACAAAAATTATTTTTTATCTGTTAAATCAAAAGTTTTAGATGGTAGAATATTTTTAACAGGTAAAGTTGATGATCCTGAAGAAAAACTAAAATTAACAAAATTGGCCTGGGAAACTGAAGGAGTAAGGTCTGTTAGAAATGACATTAAAATTAAAGAGAAATTTAATTTTAAACAATCTGCCAAAGACATTTTGATTACTTCTCAGTTAAAAACGGCTTTAATTTTAAATAAGAATATCAAGGCTATAAATTATCAAATAGATACCTATAAAAAAAAAATTTATATTTATGGAATAGCATTAACCAAAGATGAAAAAGATTTAGTTGTAAATGAAGCAAAGGAAATTTTAGATGTAGATGACGTGATTGCTAGTATTTTGCTAGTTAAAAATTTACGTATTCAAAAAAATTAATTTATTTTTTATATTTTATTATGTCAGCTGAATAAGCTGCAATAGATGCTAAATTTAAAATTTCAGATGTGGATGATCTGAGAGGTGCTATTTCTATTGGTAGTCCTAAACCAATTAGTAATGGCCCAATTACTTTTGCTCTACTTATAGATTTTATCATTTTATATGAAATAGCTGCGCTATGTTGACTTGGCATTATTAAAACATTTGAATTTCCCACAATTTCAGAAAATGGATAAAGTTCTTTGTATATTTCTTCTAGGGCAACGTCTGGCTGCATTTCACCATCAAATTTGAAATCAACTTTTTTTTTCTTTAAAATTTCAACTGCATCACTTATTCTTTTGGTTCTATCTGTAACTGGTTGACCAAAAGTTGAATGAGATAAAAAAGCAACCTTAGGATCAAAGCCAAAAAGTCTTACAACTCTTGCAGTCGATATTGCCATATCTACTAATTGATTTGCATCTGGGTATTCTATAACTGAAGTATCACATATAAATATTGTTTTACCTCTGTTTACGACTAAATTTAATCCAAACATAATTTCACCAGGTCTTGGATCAACAACTTTAACAACTTTTTCAAGTGAAGAAGAATATCTTCTAGTATTTCCCGTAACCATTGCGTTTGCATCATTACAAGCAACCATACATGAGGCCCAAACTACTCTATCATTTCTAATAAGTCTGTCACAATCCCTTTCAAGCATACCTTGTTTTCTTTGAAGTTTTTTAAAAAGATATTGAACATATTTTTTTCTTTTTATGGTATCTTTGGAGTTTATAATCTCAATATCAAAATTTTCATTGTAACCAATTTTTTTTATTTGTTCTTTAATTTTTTCTTCTTTACCAATTAAAATTGGTACACCTAATTTTGAATTTTTGAAAGCTATTGCAGCTTTAAGCATATTTTCATCTTCACCATCAGCAAAAACAACTTTTTTTGTTTTTTTCTTTATATGTGAGTTTATTCCTTGCATAATTGTTACTGTTGGGTCTAATCTTTGTTTAAGATTTTCTTTATAAGACTCAAAATTATCTATTTTAATTCTAGCTACACCTGTTTTTATAGCGGCTTTAGCTACTGCTGCTGGGATGACACTTATTAATCTAGGATCAAATGTAGAAGGTATAATATACTCTTTACCATAATATGGTCTTTCTCCTCCCATAGCTGCCACAACTTCATCTGGTACATATTCTTTGGCAAGATTTGCTATTGCATACGCTGCAGCAATTTTCATTTCTTCATTTATAGTTTTGGATCTAACATCTAAAGCACCTCTAAAAATGTATGGAAAACCAATTAAGTTATTTACTTGATTAGGATAATCTGATCTTCCAGTTGCAATTATTGCATCATTTCTTACTTCTTCAATTTCTTCTGGAGTAATTTCGGGATCAGGATTTGCACAAGCAAATATTATTGGATTTTTTGCCATTTTTTTTACCATATCTTTTGTTAAAACACCTTTTGAGGATAAACCTAAAAATACGTCTGCATTTTTGATAGCATCATTTAGTGTGCGATCTTTAGTTTCGATTGCATGGCCTGATTTCCATTGGTTTAAATTTTCTCTACCTTGATAAATAACTCCCTTTCTATCAATCATAGTTATATTTTTTTTAGGTGCTCCAGTTTTTTTGAATAAGTTTGTACAAGCCATTGCTGAGGCGCCTGCGCCGTTTACAACTATTTTAATTTTATCAATAGATTTTTTGCTAATATCTAGTGCATTGATTAATGCGGCTGTAGTTATGATAGCAGTCCCATGTTGATCATCATGAAAAACTGGGATGTCTAAAATTTCTTTGAGTTTTTCCTCAATAATAAAACAATCTGGCGCAGCAATATCTTCAAGATTTATACCACCAAAACTAGGTGCAAAATTTTTTATACTGTTTATAATTTCATTTGGTTCCGAGGAGTCGATCTCAAGATCTATAGAGTCTATATCTGCAAATCTTTTAAATAAAACAGCCTTACCTTCCATTACTGGTTTTGAGGCTAAAGCACCTAAATTTCCCATACCAAGAATTGCAGATCCATTACTTATAACAGCAACAAGATTTCCTTTACTTGTATAATCAAATACAGTCTCTGGGTTATCACTTATAGCTCGCACAGGTGCAGCTACACCAGGTGAATAAGCTAAAGCAAGATCTCTTTTTGTAGTCATATTTTTTGAGGATGAAATTTCAATCTTTCCTGGTTTTTTATGACTATGAAATTCTAAAGCTTCTCTATCAGTGTAATGATCAATTTTTGTTTTTTTCATTTATGTTAATTAGGTGTACAAATGGGGTAAAATTAAGACTAATATGATTTATGAATTTAGTTAAGTCAACAGGGACTTTTGGTTTTTATACTATAATTAGTAGATTACTAGGTTATTTAAGAGATGTTTTAATTGCGATTTTTCTTGGAACAAGTTTTTTAGCTGATGCATTTTTTGTAGCCTTTAGAATACCAAACACTTTTAGAAGATTATTTGCTGAAGGAACTTTTAATGCAGCTTTTGTTCCAAGTTACACATCAGAATTAGTAAAAAGTAAATCTAAATCAAAAATATTTGCTAATGAAATTTTTAATTTATTATTTTTAGGTTTATTTTTTTTGGTTTTGATTATTGAATTTTTTATGCCTGCTTTTGTTAGTTTGATAGCACCAGGTTTTGT
>Ga0208766_1001676_pt1 | contig 11826 bp, 10 predicted proteins | sample ETN01SmetaG_3_FD_185792 | JGI IMG/M metagenome (GOLD analysis project Ga0208766, IMG submission 185792) | Marine microbial and viral communities from oxygen minimum zone, Eastern Pacific Ocean - ETNP2014F12-01SV263 (SPAdes) (version 2) | ecosystem: Environmental > Aquatic > Marine > Oceanic ...
CATAACGGTGTTCCGCAAATTAACCCTAAAAAACATCGTTTATTAATTCATGGTCTAGTAAAAAAAGATTTAATTTTTACTATTGACGATTTATTAAGATATCCAATGCAATCAAAAACCTGTTTTATTGAATGCGGAGGGAATAGTAATGCAGGTTGGCATAGTCAGCCATCAATGTCTGAGGCAGGTTATTTTAATGGTATGGCCTCATGTAGCGAGTGGACTGGTATTCCTTTATCAGTGCTATTGGATGAAGTTGGAACAAGTAAAAAGGCAAAATGGTTGATTGCTGAAGGCGCCGATGCTTTTGCTATGCAGGCATCCATTCCTATTAAAAAAGCATTGGATGATGCTTTTCTAGCGCTTTATCAAAATGGAGAACGCATTCGTCCTGAGAATGGTTATCCGGTTCGACTAATTGTCCCTGGATGGGAAGGAGTGCTTAATGTTAAGTGGTTGCATCGTTTGAAATTAACTAATCGGCCAGTGATGGCACGTAATGAGACTTCACGCTATACCGAACTACAGCCCTCAGGAAAAGCGAGGATGTTTACTTTTGTAATGGAAGCGAAATCCTTAATTACATCGCCTTCCGCACATATGATATTAAAACAATCGGATTTATATCAAATTACTGGTTTGGCATGGTCCGGGAGAGGAAAAATTAAAAAAGTAGAGGTTTCTGCTGATGATGGTAACAGTTGGGCAGAAGCTGAATTACAGGAACCCATTCTTGATCGTGCGTTCACACGTTTTCGTATCCCTTGGCATTGGAATGGTAAACCTGCGGTATTAAAAAGTCGGGCAACAGATGAAACGGGCTATGTACAACCAGAACGAAAAAAATTGGTAATGGAACGTGGTCGACAGGGCTTCTTTCATTACAATGCTATTATTAACTGGCGTGTTGACGGTGATGGTTTTGTGTCACATGTTTATGATAAAGATGAAACAAAAAAGACTGATTCTGATATTAGTATTGATAGCGATTGGGATTAATTTTCTTTTCGCAAGATCTGCAAATACACCACGTCTTGGTCAAGAAGTAACACCCGAAGAAGTTGCAGCACGGGATATTAGTATTTTTCCAGATGGGGAAGGATTGCCAGAAGGCGAAGGCAGCGTCCCTGAAGGTGAGAAAATTTATCGAGCTGAATGTATGATCTGCCATGGTAAGAATGGGTTTGGACATACTGCCGATCAGTTAGCTGGTGCTGAAATGAGTTTAACTGGTGAATATCCAGAAAAGACGATAGGTAATTATTGGCCTTATGCAACGACATTATTTGATTTTATAAGAAGATCAAAGCCAATGAACGCACCTGGTTCTCTGACTAATAATAAAGTTTACGCACTAACGGCATATCTTTTGTATCTTAACGAACTTATCAATAAGGATGAAAAGATGACGGCTTTAACATTACTAATGGTAGAAATGCCTAATCAGGATGGTTTTATTAATATTTATGAAATGGAGACTACTCATCAATAAGATCTTAATTTTTAATTAAATTCTGATGAGAGTGGGTCATTATCCTCTTTAAAATTTACAATAAACTTTTCGATTTCATCAATTTCAATTTCACCAGGCCAACGTGCAACGGGTTTGCCTTCAGGATTGAAAAGCGCAACCAATGGGATGCCAACCAACCTCATACCTATTAAGTCTGATACCTGCCCAATATCTGCAAGAAACATCGGATAGTCCTGAGGGTATTTTTTTAAAAATGCTTTGATAATATCGATACGACCATATTCAAAACTTGGATAATCAAGTGTTACTGCAATAACTGGTACTTCAGGATTACTTTTTTTAAAGAGTGATATTTTAGGTAGCTCTTGCACACAAAAAGAACAAGTCGGGCTCCAAACGTTTACCAAAACCCATGTCTGTTGACCAATATAATCGCCCATGGCTCGCTCAACACCATTCGTACCGATAAGTGTTAATTTTGTGACTTCAGTAGATGAGGATGGATTCAATCCTAAAAGGAAAATAAATAGGATTAATTTTAATTTTTTTATGTATAAGATTTTCATAAAGCAGATTTTATTTGATTCTACATTAATGTAAGCACTCTTCATTTCGTATACAATATACCATTATGTCAGGTAATACTTTCGGAAAATTATTCACTTTAACTACCTCAGGCGAGAGTCATGGTTCTGGTTATTTAGGTATTGTTGATGGATGCCCTCCTGGTATGGCGTTATCAGAGACTGATTTGCAAATCGATCTTGACCGTAGAAAACCTGCTAAATCAAGGCACGTTACCCAACGTAAAGAATCAGACAAAGTTAAGATCACCTCCGGTGTATTTGAAGGCATTACAACAGGCACCCCGATTGGTTTAATAATTGAAAACGAAGATCAAAAATCAAAAGATTATGGTGACATTAAAGATATGTTTCGCCCCGGCCATGCTGATTATACCTACCAACAAAAATATGGTATTCGGGATTATCGAGGTGGCGGTCGTGCTTCTGCGCGTGAAACTTGTATGCGTGTTGCAGCAGGTGCGATTGCAAAAAAATATTTAAAAGAAAAATTTGGAATAATTATTCGAGGTTATTTGTCGCAATTAGGCCCAATTAAGATTGAGCATAAAAGTTGGGATGAAGTTGAAAATAATGTTTTCTTTTGCCCAGATCCAAACCGTATCTCTGAACTTGATGACTATATGGATGCACTTCGTAAAGAAGGCGAATCTGTTGGCGCACGCATTGATATTCATGCAGGAAGTGTCCCTGTGGGATTGGGTGAACCAATTTTTGATCGTTTGGATGCTGACATTGCCAAAGGCATGATGAGTATTAATGCGGTTAAAGGTGTTGAGATTGGTGTTGGTTTTGGTTGTGTTGAGCACAAAGGCACAGAACATCGTGATGAAATTACACCTGAAGGATTTGAGGGTAATAATTCCGGTGGTGTTTTAGGGGGTATCTCATCAGGTCAGGATATTCTTGTGAGCATTGCTCTTAAACCAACATCAAGTATTCGCTTACCGGGTAATACGGTTGATAAGTCAGGACAAGCCGCTGAGGTTGCTACCAAGGGACGACATGATCCTTGTGTTGGTATTCGTGCAACACCCATTGCTGAAGCCATGCTTGCACTTGTTTTGATGGACCATGTACTTCGGCATCGCGGGCAAAATGCGGACGTCGTTTCAGAAACACCCACTATCCCTTCAAGTAAATAATTATGATGACCACTGATGGTTTGCCATATTGGCGACTATCCGGCTTTTATTTTCTTTTCTTTCTAACTCTTGGGGCTTTTATGCCTTATTGGTCGCCTTATCTTAAATCATTAGGTATGAATGCCGAAGAGATTGGAATTTTATCGGCTATTATTGTTTTTAATAAAATATTTTCTTCGTTTATCTGGGGTTGGATTGTTGACCATACGGGTAAACGAATTCAGATGATTCGTATGACGTCATTATTGTCTGTCGTTTCTTTTGTTTTTGTTTTGCTCTATCAGGATTTTTGGCCTCTTTTTATTATTCTTTTTATATTTTCAATTTTCTGGAGTGCAGCATTGCCACAGATTGAAGCTATTACACTGTCTCATCTTGGAGAGAAAAGCGATAGTTACACTAAGGTCAGGTTATGGGGTTCAGTTGGTTTTATTATATCTGTTGTATTATTAGGAAAATTGTTTGAACAAAAACCCATCTTTTGTTTAGTTCCGGTAGTGATATTTTCAATGGCGTTAGTTTGGTTAAATAGTTTATCTATTCCGGAAATTAAGACAAAGCTATATCAGCCGGTTAAGACCACTTTTAAATCGGTTTTACTCAAGCCCCATGTTATTTCATTACTGGTTGTTTGTTTTTTAGTGCAGGCAGGACATGGCCCTTATTACACTTTCTTTTCTATTTATTTGGAAGAGCATAACTACTCGAGTAGTTTTATTGGCGTAGCTTGGGCTGTCGGTGTTATTGCAGAAGTTTTAGTTTATATCTTTATTCATCGTGTGATTAGTCGTTTTCAGTTACGCTGGTTAATGATGCTTACTTTAATTTTAGGGACGATACGATGGTTATCTACCGCTTATTTTGTCGATAACTTACTTATTTTAATATTCACACAATGTTTACATGCCGCTACCTTTGGGGTTTATCATGCTGTTGCCATTCAATATATTCATCGTGAGTTTAAGGGGGAGCATCAGGGTAGAGGCCAGGCGTTATATAGTAGCGTTAGCTTTGGTGCAGGACTTGCTTTCGGAACATTAATCAGTGGTTATTTATGGGAGAGCCTTGGTTCCATGGAAATATTTTTATTCTCGGCACTGATGAGTGCTAGTGCTTTGGTAGTTGCTTTCATTTGGCTTAGAAATCCTATAGGGTTTAAAGAAAAGATTTCCTATTAGATTTTAAGGAGAGAACAGGATGGTGAATTTTATAACTGATTGTTTTACAAAGAAGTATGCGGTGTTTGAGGGGAGAGCGAGGAGAAAAGAATTTTGGTATGTTCAACTTTTTTATATATCCACAACATCTTTATTGGCATATGTGGGCGGTGATCTTTATTGGGCATTTATTATCGTAAGCACTGTCCCCATTATATCTTTGTATGTTCGACGATTACATGATATCGATAAATCAGGTTGGTGGTATTGGGTTGTGATTATTCCATTATTAGGGATACTGATACTGATTTTTTTTGCAGTTCAAAAAGGAACAGTAGGCGCTAACAGATTTGGACCAGACCCATTGGGCGATAGTTAAAAAGTTATAATATTTTTTAAACGGAAGTGCCCCCAACTGTAATATCATCAATTTTAATCGTTGGCTGACCGACTCCAACGGGAACAGATTGCCCATCTTTCCCACAGGTTCCAATACCAGAATCCAAGGCCATATCATTACCCACCATGGAGACTCGTGTTAGTACATCAGGCCCGTTACCAATAATCGTTGCACCTTTAACAGGGGTGGTTACTTTACCGTTTTCAATTTTATAAGCCTGGCTGGCATTGAAAACAAATTTACCATTGGTGATATCAACCTGTCCGCCCCCAAACTGTACGGCATAGAGACCCTTATCGACAGAAGCAATAATTTCTTTTGGGTCACATTCGCCGCCTAACATATAAGTGTTTGTCATTCTTGGCATTGGTAGGTGTGCATAGGATTCACGACGACCATTCCCGGTTGGCTGAACACCCATTAATCTTGCGTTGTGTTTATCTTGCATATAACCCTTTAATATTCCTCGTTCAATTAATGTTGTTGATAAGGTTGGTGTGCCTTCATCATCAATATTTAACGAGCCACGTCTATTTTCAATTGTCCCATCATCAACCACGGTGACATCGTCTGCGGCAACACGTTCACCAATTCGACCCGAGAAAGCTGAGGTTTGTTTTCTATTAAAATCACCCTCAAGACCATGCCCAATTGCTTCATGCAATAAAATACCGGGCCACCCAGGACCTAAGACTACTGGCATTGAACCGGCAGGGGCAGCTTCCGCCTTAAGATTGAGTAATGCTTGTTCAAGGGCTTCATCAATATAGGACATTGCCATACCATCTTTTAAAAAATACTCATAGCCGAAACGACCACCTCCACCAGAACCACCTTTTTCGATACGACCATTTTCTTCAACAATAATATTAATATTTAAACGAACAAGTGGTCTGATGTCGCCGCATAACATCCCATCGCTATTTGCAATTAAAATAGTTGATTGAGATCCGGTTAAACCAATCATGACCTGTTTTATTCGAGGGTCTTTTTTTCGTGCAGCCTGATCTAATTCTTTTAAAAAATTTACTTTATCTTCTGTTGGAATTGAATCTAGCGGATCTTCGTTACTGTATAAAACAGGTGAGTTTGTTTTAGTTAGTATTTTCTGTTCGCCATTTTTTCCGTGTTTTGCAATTGAACGTGCAGCTGTTGCAGCTTGGGTTAATGCGGATAGCACAATTTCATCTGAGTAGGCAAAGCCGGTTTTTTCTCCACTAATTGCACGAATACCAACGCCCTGATTAATACTGTGAGAACCTTCTTTTACAATTTGATCTTCTAGAACCCATGATTCAGCATGTGCTGACTGAAAATAGAGATCTGCCTGATCAATCGAAGGAGACATAACATGATCTAATGTGTTTTCAATGTCATGTACTTCGAGTCCTTTATTATCGAGCAAAATATTTTTTGCTACATCAAGCGCCTTACTCATCTATTTTATAATCCAATTTTCTATGTGTTAGTGTCGGAAATCTTTTTCTTAGATTAGTTTGTTTATTAATTTCAATTTTTGCAATTGCCACACCTATTTCTTCTTTTACTTCAGCAAGTATTTCACCCCAAGGGTCTACAATCATACTATGCCCCCAAGTTTCGCGGCCATTTACATGGATACCACCCTGATTGGAGGCGATAAGATAACACAAGTTCTCAATTGCACGTGTTCTTAATAGTGTTTCCCAGTGAGCCTTACCTGTTGTTGCAGTAAATGCCGACGGCGCAGTAATAATCTGAACATTTTTCTGATGCATTTTGCGATACATCTCAGGAAATCTCAGGTCATAACAAACTGAGAGACCAATGTTCCCGATTTCTGTTTTTACTACAACAACATCATTTCCCGATTCGAAAGTTTTTGATTCGCGATAAGATTCTTCATCGCGCCCATCAAGCATTACATCGAATAAATGAATTTTATCATAGCGCGCAATACAGTCTCCACTGGGATTGAAAAGCAAACTTGTTGCAAAAACTTTTTCTGGGTTATTACTTTTCAATGGGATTGTGCCGCCTAATAACCAGACCTTATATCTTTTTGATTGTTCAGAGAGGAACAATTGTAATGGACCATCATTATGTGATTCAGTAATTGCCAGTCGGTCTTCATCTCGTTTACCTATTAATGGAAAGTTTTCGGGTAGCGTGATTAGTTTTGCTTTTTTACTAACGGCTTCTTCGATTAGCCTTTCAGCAAGTTCGAGATTTTTACTGATGGCATCAGTCGATACCATCTGAATAGCGGCAACATAGGTCATAGGGTGATTATACTGAAGTCCTAAAAAATGAGGTAGCTGAAACACCCCTGTATCGTTTTTAAGCTATACCGTATAATCTGATTTTTTTCAGGCTTTTAGAGAGATAAATTGAACGAAGAATTTGCACGAATCAACCGATTACCTCCATACGTATTCAATATCGTAAATGAATTGAAGATGGACGCTCGTCATCACGGCGAAGATATTATCGATTTTGGAATGGGCAACCCCGATCAACCCACACCAAAACATATTGTTGAGAAATTAGTTGAAGCTTCAAAACGTGAAGATACTCATGGTTATTCTATCTCAAAAGGAATTCCGCGCCTGCGCAGAGCAATTTGCAATTGGTACAAAACACGATATGACGTTGATTTGGATCCAGAATCCGAGGCTATCGTTACGCTTGGCTCAAAAGAAGGGTTAGCACATTTAGCAATGGCGGTTGTTGATCGTGGAGATGCTGTGCTTGTCCCAAATCCGGCATACCCCATTCATCCATTTGGTTTTGTGATTGCAGGAGCCGATGTAAGGCATATACCAATAGGACCAGACATTGATTTTTTTGAAGAACTTCAAAGATCAATACGTGACTCCTGGCCAAAACCAAAAATGCTACTGATAAATTTTCCTAGTAATCCAACAACACAATGTGTCGATTTGGATTTTTTTACTAAAATTATCGAGATTGCGAGAGAACATAAAATATGGGTTATACAGGATTTGGCTTATGCTGATATTGTTTTTGATGGATATAAGGCACCATCTATATTGCAGGTACCAGACGCAAAAGATATTGCTGTTGAATTTTTCTCAATGTCTAAAAGTTATAACATGCCCGGATGGCGTGTTGGATTTATGGTCGGTAATCCCAAATTAGTCAACGCACTTTCCCGGATTAAATCTTATTTAGATTATGGTACGTTTACACCGATTCAAATTGCAGCAATCACTGCGCTCGAGGAAGATCAGAAATGTGTTGTCGATATTCGCGATATGTATTGCGGACGGCGTAATGTTTTGTGTGATGGATTGAACTCAATGGGTTGGAAAGTAGACAAACCCAAAGGCACAATGTTTGTATGGGCCCCAATACCAGAACAATTCAAGGCGATGGGCTCACTCGAGTTTTCAAAGAAAGTATTAATAGAGGCTAAGGTAGCAGTATCACCGGGAATAGGGTTTGGTAGTTATGGAGATAATTTTGTTCGATTTGCCTTGATAGAAAACGAACATCGTACTCGACAAGCATTACGCGCAATTCGAGCAATGCTTAAAGATGAAAACCCAAAGGCTAATATTGCCGGATAAAGATTAATCAAGAGAATTTATATTATGCAACCTGTTAAAGTAGGACTTCTAGGTCTCGGAACTGTTGGCGGTGGAACAGTTAGTGTGTTGACGCGCAATGCAGATGAAATTGCAAGACGTGCAGGTCGTGGTATTCAAATAACTTTGGCTGCGGCTAAAGAATATAATGCTGATGCGATAATCGGTTTAGATCAAATTGAAAATATTACCGATGACCCATTTTCAGTTGTTGATGATCCTGATGTTAAAATTATTATCGAACTAATTGGCGGTTATTCACCAGCAAAAGAATTGGTTTTGAAGGCTATTGAAAATGGCAAACATGTCATCACAGCAAACAAAGCATTGATAGCTATACATGGTAATGAGATTTTTAAAGCGGCCCAGGAGAAGGGTGTGATTGTTGCGTTTGAGGCTGCAGTCGCAGGCGGAATACCTATTATCAAGGCCGTTCGTGAGGGTCTGGCCGCAAATCAAATTGAATGGATTGCCGGGATAATTAATGGCACTGGCAATTTTATTCTTACTGAGATGCGGGATAAAGGTCGTGATTTTGAAGATGTACTTAATGAGGCGCAATCACTTGGTTATGCAGAGGCAGACCCAACATTTGATGTTGAGGGTATTGATGCTGCACATAAACTAACCATACTCAGTTCAATTGCATTTGGAATGCCTTTGCAATTTGATAAGACATATATAGAAGGAATTACAAAAATTGAACAACAAGATGTTTTATATGCAGAAGAGTTAGGTTATCGCATTAAACATGTTGGTATATCGCGTAAAGTTGATAACGGAATTGAACAGCGTGTTCATCCTACATTAATTCCGGAACGACGTTTAATCGCTAATGTTGATGGCGTGATGAATGCGGTATTGATTAAAAGCGATGCTGTTGGACCGACTCTTTATTATGGTGCCGGCGCCGGTGCTGAACCAACAGCCTCAGCCGTGGTTGCTGATATTGTTGATGTTGTTCGTGCGTTGACAACAGATCCTGAAAATCGAGTTCCTCATCTTGCATTTCAACATGATGCATTATCAGATATTAATATATTACCAATTGAAGAAATTGAAACAGCTTATTATTTACGTATGCATGCGATCGATAGACCAGGTGTTGTGGCAGATATAACAAAAATATTGGGCGATTCTAAAATTAGTATTGAAGCAATTTTACAAAAAGAACCAGTAGGAAATGCGAGCTGCATCCCCGTAATTTTTTTAACACAATGCATAAAAGAAAAAGAAATGAATACGGCCATTATAAAAATTGAAAAATTAGATGCAATTGATGGAAAAGTAACACGTATTCGCATGGAAACATTTGGTTAGGTTAATTAAATGACTTCAACAAAACATTACGCTGGTTTAATTGAGCATTATCGTAACCGACTTCCAGTAAATGATGATACTAAAATTATTAGTCTTGGCGAGGGCAATACACCTTTAATTAAATTACATAACATTCCATCAACATTAGATAAACATGTAGATATTTATGTTAAATATGAAGGTTTAAATCCTACCGGTTCATTTAAGGATCGCGGAATGACAATGGCGGTTACCAAAGCTGTCGAAGAAGGTGCAAAAGCAATTATATGTGCTTCGACGGGTAACACTTCAGCTTCCGCAGCTGCTTATGCAGCACGAGCTGGTATTACTGCATTTGTCTTAATCCCAGATGGCAAGATTGCGCAAGGTAAGTTAGCACAAGCAATGATGGAAGGTGCGGTTATACTTCAGATTAAAGGTAACTTTGATGATGGTATGCGACTTGTGAAAGAAGTTGCGGTTGAAGCACCTGTGACAATTGTTAACTCAATTAATCCATTTCGTCTGCAAGGACAGAAAACAGCTGCCTATGAAATCATAGAGGAATTAGGTAAGGCGCCTGATTTTCATTGTCTTCCGGTAGGTAATGCCGGCAATATTACGGCACATTGGATTGGTTATAGTGAGTGCGCTTCAATTGATAGTAAAAATGTAACTCAAGCTTGCGCCTATTGCGATGGAAATTGTAAATTTACAGGCGAACCAGCAGTGAGAACATGTCCAAAAATGGTTGGATATCAAGCAAATGGCTCAGCTCCTTTTATTCGCGGCAAAATGGTTGATAGACCAGAAACTATTGCTACAGCAATTAGAATTGGCCATCCTCAATCCTGGGATTATGCCTGGATAGTCAATAAAGAATCAGGTGGGTGGTTTGATGAGTGTAGTGACGAAGAAATCTTAGCAACACAAAAAATGCTAGCAGAAAAGGAAGGCATCTTTTGTGAACCTGCTTCAGCAACCTCATTGGCCGGTGCTTTACGTGATGTAAAATCGGGTAAGATCCCTGAAAATAGTTGTGTTGTTTGTACATTAACAGGGCATGGGCTGAAGGATCCTGATACGGCAATTAAGCAAAGTACGTCGCCTGTTATTAAGGTTGAAGCCTCACTAGATCAAGTTAAATCAGCTATATTAGATAATCTGACAGAATAAATTGATGTGATGATAGCTCATCGCATAGTACAGTTTAACACTTGTGATATTTCTACTTAATAGGATGTTCACCGATGCGAAGTTTGACTGTTTTCATTCCTGGTTTGTTTGGGTCTGGTATCTCCTACCCTGATGATTTTCCAAACGCGCCCGCTTTGGATTGGTTTTTAAGTAAAGGTACCTATCAATCAGTAAAAAGAAATTCATTCAGTTATTCGCTGTGTCAATTATTTGGTTTATTACAAGAGGATCAGCATGACTTACCTATAGCCTCAATATCACGCTTAATTGATAGTAATCAATATCCAGATGGTATTTGGCTTAGAGTAGATCCTGTGCATATCAATACAGATGGGAACCGTCTAACACTGACTGACAGTGATGAATTTACATTAACACAGCATGACGCATTGGAGTTTGCCGCAGAAATTAATAATTTATTAAAACCTTATAATCTTGAATTAGAAGTGCCTTGCCCCACTCGTTGGTATTTGAGATTTAATGAAGATTTCAAATTGAAAACTACTCCAATCGATGCAGTTGTTGGTCAGGATATTTTCCCTTATATGCCAAGAGCAGACGATAGAATAAATTTAGTTCAATTAATCAATGATATTCAGATGACATTACATAATTTGCCAATCAATGTAAAACGCGAACAAGAAAAAAAGATACCAATAAACAGCGTTTGGTTTTGGGGGTATGGAGAACTTCCGAATATTTTAGAACGAAATTGGTCTTTTGTTTTTAGTGATGAAAGTTTAGCAGAAGGTTTGTCAATGCTATCGGCAACACCATTTAGTAAATTACCAAAAGAATTTAATGATATTAGTAATAAAGAATCAGATTATATTAATCTTATAGTGATTAATGAATTTAATAAGTTTAGACATTACTATGAGTTCGATGAGTGGGTAGAAATGCTGATGTGTTATGAAATTAATTGGTTTTCTCCTTTGCATGAAGCACTCAAAACAAAAGATATAGATGAACTAAAGATA
>Ga0208766_1001680_pt1 | contig 11810 bp, 25 predicted proteins | sample ETN01SmetaG_3_FD_185792 | JGI IMG/M metagenome (GOLD analysis project Ga0208766, IMG submission 185792) | Marine microbial and viral communities from oxygen minimum zone, Eastern Pacific Ocean - ETNP2014F12-01SV263 (SPAdes) (version 2) | ecosystem: Environmental > Aquatic > Marine > Oceanic ...
AGCGGTAAAGATATCATATTTAGGCGCATCTTGTAAAACTTTATCAACCGCTCTTTTATAGATAATGGCATCGTCTGAATTAACCAAATAATGTGAATAATTTGTTTCTCTTACAAACTTATTCATTTGTTCACACACTTGAGGTTCTGTAAACGCTCTGAACCATACTTTCGGGATATTTATATTGGCGCGGATTGTTTCTACTGGAACAACCAATTCTCTCGGCTGCATCTGCATTAATACTGGATTAAATGTCATACCCAATGCCCCAGTAATTCTTTATTAAATTTATTTGGTAACAATTGATGTATTTTAGGCTTACCGTGAAAATAAACTATACTTGTTGTTTTTAATAAATCCGGATTCCCTGGTCGACCATGAGATCCCATTATATGCATTTTATAACTATGGATTCGACCGGGGAATCCAATATCAATTCGAGGGACCTTTCCATCTTCATTAAATAACTTTCTCATCATTGATAATTCTGATGGAGTATTCCACGGAGCTAATCTACAATGTTTTAAAACCCAATCTCTTTTATTAGTCCAAACATCCCAAATATAATTAGATGTCTTATCGCTAACAATGCTGATAGCATTACATACTTCATTCTCTGGAATGATACCTATGCCAGACATTGGATCTGATACTAATCCAACATCTAAAGGAAAAGATAGAATGTCATCAATGTTAGACATTATAACAGTGTCTAAGCCAATAATCATTCTACGGTTAGTTGTAATATCTGGACGGAATAATTCAGCTAATAAAGACCAGCCTGGAGTGGTAGGGTCTAGGAAGGGAATGGCACGGATTGGTTCTTTGAATGTATAGTCATCATCAACTAAACAAACCAACTCAAAATCTGTTGTAATGTTTCTCTTTAATCCACGATAAAGTTTATCTGCCCATTCAGCGTTATATATTTCTGCAGAGTGTGGTAAACCCCTTCCGGTTCCTTTAAAGAGAGCGCATATAATCGATATCATTAAATCGCTCAAATTGAATAGGCGTTAAGTCTCCATCTTCTGACAACGCCTTTATAACTTCATATTCTTCATCAAGTATTTGTGATTCATATTCAACTGAGTCTTTGACTCTCGCTGTCTTCACTTCATATTGTAATTCTTGTAATTCTTTTGCAATCCAAATTCGTCTAATATTTTTATTCATAATATCTCCTTTAAATATGTAGGGAGAAAAATATTAGACGAATCATGTCTGTGTCCGGTAAGTAAAACACCTCCTTCGACCGAACGTAACGACGTTAATTATTTTGTTTATAATAGTTTATCTCACTCACCAAAATGTTCTAATAGATCATTATAGTCACCAACAAATTTTCCATCTAATATAATTTGTGGTACTTTCTTACTATTTGTTTCTTTCATGAGATTATAAAATAACTTCTTATCACTCTCAACAATAGAATATTTAATTCCTTTTTGGTCTAATAATTCTTTCGCTTTATCACACCACTCACAATCGGGAATGGACTGATGTCTAACCACAACATTCCCTCTAATTTCCAGATTCATTTTTTTTCATTTCTTTTTCTAATTGTTTTATTTGAAAGGCTCTTTGGACACACATGTTTGTATAGCTGGCTGCTATTTGTGCTTTTTCACCTTTAAGGGTTCCAGCCCATTCAGATACAAATTGATTCCATGTAATCATTATTCTCATATTATCTAATATGCAACCACATATGGATTGTAGTTCGGCTGGCCAGAATTCATTTAATTCTTCTGTAGATTCCATCTTTTCCCAACAGCCTTTAACAAAGCCATATATAGCATCGCTAGGATACCAATAAGGATTAAATTGGGGTAAGTGTGTGGGGGCTTGTTCTTCAGCCTGAACTTTAAAAGCTGAAAAGATTAACATTAAAGAAAGAATTAAAACTACAAATATTTTTTTAGATATATTTTCAAATAGGTCCATCTGTTTTTATACTTACGTGGTAACCTTGATCTTGTAGAGACTTAGCTATCTTTAGTGCTTGTTCTCTATCTATGCAGGGTCTTCTTTGGATATCTTTTTTATCAGGCGCGCTCCACTTGACATTCTCTTTCATCTGCGCGTGATAATTATTACTTTTATTATTATATTTAAAATACTCTAACCAAATATTCATTTGATTATTTTAAATCGAAGAAAGCAAAAGGAAAGGCTGTGCTTACCAAAGGCATCAGCCAATCCTAGGTAGCGTTCTTATTTACGGTTTCCAGACAAGTATGATGCAACTTGTGAAACAAATGAGCCTGCGGGCAATTCTGCATTAATAGAAGGTTGACCCGGATCAAAGGATTTAGATTTTGATATTCCCCTGTGTTCGGTCGTATCTTTCTTACCCTTTTTAGTCGTATCTTTACCGAAGGTTCCATTATCCTTCTTACCCTTTTTAATTGACTTGTGGGTCTTATCTTTCATTGTAACCTTATGTATTTTCCCGCCAATTTCTACTTCATCTTCACCTTTTGAAGCGGCATCAGCAACGGCGCCCATAAAGGATTCCTTCTTTTGCTTTGCCTCTTTCTTCATGAACTGAGGGGGTACTTTACCCTTCTTCGGCTTAGCTTCATCTCCAGAATCAGAATCATCATCTGAATCTGAATCAGAATCATCATCTTCCTTATCCGATGGAGGAGCAGGCTTATCTTCGCCCTTATCTTTTTCCTCATCGTCGTCTTCATCATCACTATCATCATCTTCTTTTACTTTAGATTTAGCTTCTTTTGCAAATTGAGGTGGAACTTTTCCTTTTTTAGGTTTATCGCCATCATCTGAATCATCATCTGAATCGTCATCTGAATCATCATCACCTTCCTCTTCATCATCTTCTTCTTTTACTTTTTTAGATTCTTTTTCAAATTGAGGTGGGACTTTTCCTTTTTTAGGTTTATCATCACCGTCATCCGAGTCATCATCGTCTTCTTCCTCTTCATCATCTTCTTCTGCAAAAAGAGTTTGAGCGATTTTTAATTTCTCGTCTTCAATTGCGGCAACAACCTTGCCTTCAACAATTCCATTAAACTTCTCATTAGCTGCGTGTAGCTCACCGGACAGGACTAAATCCACCAGTTCTGACGCAGGATTCGAAGGGGTTTCCGTGGCCTCAGTTGCATCGTCATTATTTACTTCTTCTCTTATTTCCTTATCCGACATTGATACACTCCGTAATTTATTGTCAGTTTGTCATTTACTTTATTTATACGATTTTAGAAGTCCTGAAAACTTTCTGTCTCATCCCATTTGTTTATAGGATAACCCATAGGGTCTTTTTCAGGTTTATCAGGGTGATCATAATTTTTATTATCTAATATCTTTGTACCAATAACATATTCTAATACTTCAATGCATTTATCAAAACGCATATTATGTATTGCTTCTAATCCTATTAATGTATTAAGTATGTTATCTTTATCAATATCAGGGTTCTCCATAACATTCTCAGATAGTAATTTTACATCATCTGAAATCTGTCCTAGCTGTTGTATAGATTCTTCTAAATCAAATCTATCATATAATGCACCTTGTGTTATACTCATAATATTCCTTTGGTGGGGAGAGATGGAGTCGAACCATCACAGTCTCAGACGGCTGATTTACAGTCAGTTGGGCTCGCCACGTGCTCAGCCTCCCCTTATGTTGGGTATTTTAAATTATATTCGTTCATGATCTCTACTATCTTATCACGGACCGTTTGAAAAACTTCCTGTTCCCCCTCTGAATATTTTTCTTCCTGATATTTAATTTCACTTCTAATAAACTGTTCTAAGTCCCACATAGCTAAAGACCAGTTCATACCATCAGCTGATTGACGATAATTCTCATGGTCTTCGGGTAACTCAAATTCTAATGTGGCTCTCATCGGTTTTATTTCATTACCTTGTATATGGGTTTCATATTGCTTCTTTTTAACTTCAAAGGGCATCGCCGTTCAATGCCTCACTGATAGGGAACCACGCATCAGAGTTATATGACTTGTCACAAATGTAAACATCGAAAAAAGGTTTACCTACAATTAATTCATGGTAATTAACTCCCCATTTTTTTAATTGTTCTGCAGTCTGTGGTTTCCAAAATTCTGGATTATCTTTATACGTTCTACAACCTCTTCCTGTCCATAGTATAATACGATGGCCCTTTTCATATAGAGCGTTTATATGATCGATCCGGTCTTGCCATGGTTCCATATCCATATAAGTAATCGTATTATCATTTTTTTCTTTTCTTACTGTATCACGGTTAGTACAAATAGTACCATCAATATCAAAGCAATAATGCATTATTAGTTTCTTTCTAAATGTTAACGGACAAGGGAGCTCTGATCAGGAACCCCCTTCTCCTAGTATACCTACACCTGGTCACTAGCATTTCCAATTGTCCTCTCAACGCGTTGAGATGTAGTTAGGAAACTTTCCCAAATCGTTAAGCCTTTCCTTAATGAAAGACATCGATAAGGTGCTTAGTGAGGCCATCACCCAGTGAACAATAACGTAGTTGATGTACTACATCACCTCCAGCCTTCGAAGCGCCCTCGCCCATTCACGGGTCTGGCCTTCTAGCCACCGCCTCGGCATACCTATCTTAATCGCGCTTTTGTGTTATCAATTGTTAGCTGGACGCGCTCCAGTTTTTTCTTCCGAATTTTTTCTATCTCATCGGAAGTTTTGGAGATGTTTTTATCCTCCAAAATCTTATTTACCAATTCCGGACCCGCAGTATGAGCGATCACGGTTTTCTCTAAACGCTTTATAGCGTTTTCTTGTCGGACACGTTTACCTGAGTGCATGCTGTAGCCTTTCAACAAATGTTATATGAGCCTTTGGTGGTTTCTTAAATTGAAAACCATATGTTCTACTTTCTAAATCTTTTAAAACATCCACAATTTGATACGCTTCAAATTCATATATGTCGTTATTCATATCACCAGATTCAAACTGATGATGCCTCGCATAGTATTCTAAATTTGTAAGTGCTTCTTTATATATCTCTCCGGTCTTAGAATTTGCAGACATTATTGACATACGTAACCAATTTCTAATTCTATCTACATTAGGATAATAATTAAATCGATGTAACCACTCTTGCATGAATTCAACCTTCTCACGAACATCTTTTATTCGCTTTACTTGAACTCTTGCTACTTGCCAACTTATATTCCACTTGTCTGATCTCATATTAATATTATACTACATACAAAACAAAATGTCAAGGGAAAAAATTATAATGCTCCAAAGAAAATATATTGATCCATAAATGCCCAAACTCCATGTGGTAATTCTATCCACCTACAAAGTTTAATGAAGTGAAGTTGCCAGAAAGTATACCAGTCTATACTAACAAAACTATATGCATAACCTAATAAGAATCCAATTAAAAAATATTTTAACATTATTCCTGTTCTTTTAATACCCAATAATATCTCTGGTATGGTAGAGGTGCAGTACTACAATAATCATAAATTTGAGTAGGATATTCTAATACACCACCCTGCTCTACCGTTTTCATATACTTTCTTGGACACTCTTCAGGGGCTGTAACCACTATCCATGTAACAATAATAGCTTGAACAGCTAGCATAACTGTGGTTGGTATAATCATCGAAGGCCTGACCAATTCATATAAGGATCATCATACATTTCCATTTGTCTCAAATCTCTTACACGTTGTCTTGCATCATCGGCCAATGCCTCATCTATAACATGTTGAGGAACTTTATGTTCTTGTTCGTCTTCCTGTAGAACATCTTCATCCATAGTTTCATTTGCAACTTTTTTTGCTATTGTATCTACCATTCCTTGACTCCATAAGTATGTTAACATTTCTCAGACTCTTTTATATGATATGTTAAGTCTCTTTCTAATGTAGCAACTCTCTCCATAAGAATTAATATTTGATTTTCTAATCTATCAACCCTACTTGTATTAGGTTTAAACGGATTATCGTTTTTCATATTAACCTTGATATTCATTGACATGATTCTCTGCCTCTTCAATTGTTTCAAAAAACGTTCCTGAACGTTCTTCTCTCTTTCCATCTATCACTGTCCATTCTCGAACTAGATATTTTCCAGATGTTGGTGAATCCCAAATCACTTCTTTCTCTCTCAAGATTTCAATAGTTGCATATTTAAAATCTGGTACCTTTTGAATTCCTCTAACAACACTTGCCATATTAAATCCTATGCTAAAATTATATCATCATGGTCTGCACATTCTGCAGTTCCATCTTCATATTCAACCACGTAAGCTGGTCCGGTCTGTGTAAAAAATTGGTATTTAATTTCACCAGTTTGAGGAAGTAAAGTCTTCCTGCTCTCGAGTGCAATGACAACCTTATCTCCAGTCCTAAAGTTATTATCTTCCATATGACCTCTATAATGCAAAGAAAAGAATTATTGTTAAATACATCAGACCACCAAAGACGACGGTCGTTCCTATGAATCTTAATATCTCTTGTAATAGCATAATCTCTCTCATAATAAATTAAAGTTAACCGCCACCCTCCCAACTCTTCGCTTCGGTGGTTGATCACCGGTATGTTAAAACATGTGTGCGATCGTCTGATCGAACCATTCGTAGACAAAACCTACTGCCATTGGTACACATATGAACTGAGTACCAGGAAGTGCTGAACAGAATAAACTGAATCCACCAAATAACAAATTACTATTATCTGCAGTGACAAGGCCAACAGAACTTGTAGTCTCGACGTATGATTGTAACGTTGCACCAACAAGTGGTTCATAGTTATGAAATCCTTCAATCATATCTTTTGCGATCGTACTTACTTCTGGCTCTATCATATCTCTCCTCGGCTAGTTTTTTTATCTCTGTATATATTATATCACATCTAGCCCAAAATGTCAACAGAAATGATTATCAATGATTTCAATAGGATAGTTAGAGGGTGTTGATATCATTGCTGATAAAAGATTATCAATGATTTCAATAAGTTAATTGGAAGGTGTTGATATCATTGATAAACAAATATCTATAATGATTTCAATAAGATAATAAATTTGTTAGAAATTCTTTATATTCTTTGGGAATATAATGTTTATTATAGTTGTAATCATAATAATGCAATCGTTCTGTTCTATAAAATTCTTTTAAATTATAATGTTCTTTATTAAAAAAGTCAACTGCTACTTTTGCAGCCAAAATAATACCATCATATAAATTTAGATAATATGGTATTAATTTAAGATTTATCTTTTTAAAAGGTTTATTGTTTTTATATGTATAATCAAAAAATAGTTTTAACTCATGTTTTTTTACATCAGGAAATATTTCTTTATTATTTGATTGTTGTTTAAATTTAAATAATTTCCGATTCTTATTAACAAAATCTGCATATACATTCAAATCAAAATCGTTATTCCCATAAAGAAATAATGTCATCATATCCTTTGCGTTTTTTAAATGCGAGAAAAAATTTGATGTTTGACTAAATGCAATTTGTCTTTTTAGTATATCTCCTGTGAAACAATTTAATCCACTATCTTGTGTAAATTGATATATATTGGAGTTTGTATTATCATTAGCAAACCCAGCGGCAACAGAATAATCTCCTAAAGGGGTTCCCGGAAATGGGGAATAGAGTGCATTCCAATAATAATCTTCTTTTCTAAAATTAGATTTAGAAATTAGATCTAAACATTTTAAAGACTCTTGTATAGGGTCTTCATAATAATATTCTTTTAAAGGCAAGTCCTTAGATGGCTTTACATATTGTTTTGGTTTAACTGTTGGTAATCCGACTATTGCTTGTGTTCTTAATTCTATATTAAATTGTTTAACATTGTTAATAGCATCTATGATAGTTTCATTAGATTCGTGTCTGTCTAATAATAATTTTCTAATATTAGGATCACCCGATTCTATTGCCATAGATATGCCTGCTACTATGTTATTTTTTGAAATAATATTTATTCTATCTTTACCGCCTTTACCCGCTAACATTCCTGGTCTAGCTTGTATATAAAATGGTATATTAATTTCTTTCCATCTAACACTTAACTCTTTCCACCATTTAATATTATTAAGAGATATGTCTGCTTGATCAAATATTGCTGTTGTTTTAATATTATATTTTTCATCTAATCTTAATATATCTTTACCTTCTTCGATTAGAGTTTCTATTGGTCTATCTTGTATTATACTAGGAGGTAAAATATTTGATTCATCATATGCTTCTTTTAAATTTTCTATTAAAGAACTTATATAACAATATGTACAAGAATATGCACAACCAAGAGCAGTAAGAACAGATTTAACTTCACTCAATGCATATATTTTAGTTTTATCTGAAAAATTAAAAGTGTCTTCATAAAATTTTTCTCTATCCATACGAGGAATATTAGCATAGGGCATAGGATCGTGATATATTCCTGGTCTATATAATCCTAATAATATATCTCTAAAAATATTAATTCCCTTTCCTCTTACAACATAATCTCCACCAAATTCTTTTGCTTCTTTAAAATTATAATTATTATAATGGCCGCCGATTATTATAGGTATTGTTTTTTTATTTGAAAATTTATATTGTTTAACCCAATCAAAAAAATAATTACTGACACCAGTATATAAACTAATTCCTATCCAATCGGGTTTAAATTGTTCTATTACTTCATATGTTTTGTGTATATTACTTTCATTAACTAACAAATAATATCGTTCACCATTCATGTCACGAACTATACCACCCAATGCCATTAAAGTAATATTTTCTATTTCACTTATATCATGGCTAAGAAATAAAACTCTAGGTTTTAAATTAGGTTTAGTTTGTTGTAAATGTAATTTATAATTTGACCAATCACTAGTTATGCTATTAGGTGTATATAAAGTATTATTATATTTTCCTATTATGGATTTAATTTCAGGCAAATGTTCTTCTAGTGGATAACCTAACGGATTTTCTAAATTATCTTTTTTATTTGGCAACATTTTTTGGTAGGAGGGCCTGAGCTACATCCCTGTCATGACAATATGGGTATAAAATACAACAAAGGCTAAACAAAAACAAATAATAATTATATTGCGGATCATTAGGTTCCTAAGCATCTTGCAACAACTTTTTAATGGGACCAGATGTTTTTGAATTTAAACCCGTTACATAATGAAGTAATAGTTGAACTTGATATATTCCTTCAAATGGCTTTCGCCAATGTACGAGCTTCTTGGGGTGTTGCGTGTATAAAAGAGCATCTCCAATATTTAGCTTTATTGGAATATTGTCATCGATATATAAAGGCCATACAGACCCTTGATAGCTATCACTATAAAGGTAACCTGTAGGTATAGTGAGAGATATTTCACAGACGTCCTTATCTACATGTTTATTTAAACGGGCTCCGATCTCATATACAATGTAATATGAATAAGAAGGATAAATTTCTTTATCCTTAAAATATCGTTGCACTCTTGGTAAAAAAGCTTTTAATGATGCTTCAGCAAAATGATCTTTATATCCGCCGTGAGTATCAGGTCCAGGTGTTTCATGTTTCTTTTTACTGTAAGGTTTAAATCGATCTAATCGTTCGTTGAGAGCATATATTGTAAATGCCTTACAATAGTCTTCATCTACAAATCCAGGTATTACTTTAAACATGTAGCTTTATCTTTATCTTTATGGAGCTCTTGCATTATTATTAAAAACTCTTTATATTGTTTCTCATTCAGATGTCTTAGTTTCTCTATACATGCTCCATCAAAACCCATCTTGTATAGTTCTTTATGTCCTTGTTGCTCTCTCACAGATTTTCTTTTTTCTGACTACATTCTGTATATTCGTCTTTTATATGTTGTAAACAATCCTGACAGTTCTTAGTCTTTTTTTTCTTTGCCTGCTTTGCAAGAATTTGATTTAATGATCTAAGCATTCTATTTTTAGTATGTTTAATTTGTCCTAAAATAAAATTATCAGAAAATGTTATTTTTATCATGTGTGTCCTAACATTAACTGTGTCCCTAATTTATTGGCCATAGTTAATACATCCATCGGTCTACTATGTTCAGTTGTCCAAAATTCCTTTAAATCAAAGTTATGACCCTTCCAAGGCATTGTTTGATTAAAATAAACTAAAGTTGGAACTTTCATCATTCTAGCTAAATGAGCGATTCCACCTTCTGAACAAATTAAAAATTTACAATTCTTTAATACACTGGTTAGCATATAACCAAATTGATCGAAATTATATTCGATGTTATAGATCGTCTTGTTAGGTCCCAAGCTTGGAACAATAACTATCTTATGCCCATTTGCTTTAAGACTTCGTATCATCATTTCTATAGAAGTACGATCCGCTACTTTATCTTGATGATGAGGTGATTTCGATTTATGATGTGTATATAACCATATGGCTATATAATCCCCTCCTTGATGCATTTCTTTAGCCTGCCAATAATCATGATCGTGTTGACCTAATGGTGGTTCATCTGTTTGAGTAAATGTTTTAAACTCATGTGTAATTAAATTATTAGGTTTAAAATAATTTAATACTCGTTTTACTTGTCTATGGGTTCGAGGTTGTAAGTGCCAATTAATTGTTGTAGGTTCACTAGCATTTACATAATCATATGATATCTGATTTATTAAATCCCCAAACCCAGCACTATATCCCCTATTAGTCCAATACTTGTTTATTTCCATTAATTAATTTTCTATACATTTTATATGCTTTATCTAAAACATTATCTAGGTTCTGAGACATTTCTCCTTGTAGTGTCATTTGATCAATAATATATTCACCTGTGTATGGATACGTAGCATTAATATGTTTGTTGACTTTATTAATAACTAGTCTTCGAGTATACATAGATCTCCTTTATTCGTCTACATTAACACATCCTACTATATGACATCTATCCACATCCATAGATAGATTAATTCCAGAGTGATAAACCTCTGTATTCATTAAATGAGCTCCTCCTGTTGGTTCTATTTGATGTACAACTTTATTACCATCATTGTCTTCTATAATATGAAAACTATCACTATCCCCATATAAGGGAATATGTATTCTCATTCCTGGATCGTAATGCCATGATAGACACGATTTAGGTTTTAATAACATTAATCGAGTCCTAAACATCTTTAGTTGTTTTATTAACTTATTCGTATATGGCATATCAAATATAGGAAAGATAAAATCTTTTTCTTCGTGACCACCATCTTCTAATTCTTTAACTCTTCTCGATCCAAAATAAGGATCATTCTTTCCTTCAAAACAACCTTGTAATAATATTTGACAGTTTCCTGGTTTCATCCATTCTGGGTTTAACTTATCAACTGTTTCTTCTACTTCTTTGTTTATCTTTTCTATATCAATATCTTCTTTGATCGATATAGTTCTATTAGTACTTCCTAATCTAACTCTTAGTGGTGGTTGTGATTTCTTTAATTTTTCTACATCTTTCATTGACATGGTATTATCTACTTGATGTCTGTTCGCTTTAATCTTCAAATTATCTAGGTAACTATAATCTGGTATTTCCATTTATTATTATCCCTTGTGGGTACAACATTAATATTATAAAGTATTTTTTCCAAAATGTCAACTAAAAAATTCACTTAATTAATTTTTTCTAAATGATTTATTAATAAAGGGTCTATATAATCCTTATAGGATTGATTTCTAACAGTATCTAAAATGACTAATTCTTTTTTAAACTTATTATAATCACCGTTATGATTATCTATAGCATTTTGAATCTGTGTTGAAACGTTTCTTATATTAAACCTGTGCCACTCTTTATAGTCTATACCTCTTATTGTACCCTGTACCGTAT
>Ga0208766_1001681_pt1 | contig 11799 bp, 12 predicted proteins | sample ETN01SmetaG_3_FD_185792 | JGI IMG/M metagenome (GOLD analysis project Ga0208766, IMG submission 185792) | Marine microbial and viral communities from oxygen minimum zone, Eastern Pacific Ocean - ETNP2014F12-01SV263 (SPAdes) (version 2) | ecosystem: Environmental > Aquatic > Marine > Oceanic ...
AGTGAAAACTTTTAAATTTTTTCTTTTTTTAGCTGGATTTAAATAATATCTAGAAACACTTGCTCTTTCACCTTTGTGAATAGTTACATCATACATGCCAAAGCCTTCTTGATCTTTGCCATTCATATCATCATTAATTTTATAACCAGCTTCTCCTGCAGAATCGATAAATGCTTTAAACAAAGGATTTTTATTTTTTGATTGGTTCACTGGTAAAATTCCGTTACCACCTCTGTAATCATTTTCACCTTCTGACCAAGTTTCAATCTTTTTAAAATAAGGTAAAACTTTTTCATACGACCAGTCTTTTAATCCAAATGAAGCCCATCGTTGATAGTCATTAGGATTGCCTCTAACAAAAACCATTCCATTATGAGCAGAACAACCACCAATCATTTTTCCTCTAGGACAAAAAAGATTTCTATTATGTAAATGGGGCTCAGGTTCTGAATAATACTTGTAATTATATTTTGGATCATGCATCGTATAAAGAATTGCAAGAGGCATGTTAACTTTCCAAATATCACTCGATTTTCCTGCTTCAAAAACAGCTACATTATTTTGACTATTTTCAGACAATCTATTTGCAAGTATGCAGCCCGCTGAACCAGCGCCAATTATTAAATAATCAAATTTCATATAAGTTTGGAGGTTAGCAATTTTTTATAGTCATGGATAGATTTCATTTTAAGGTCTGTTCTTTTTGCAGCTTCATCAAATTTTCTAAGAAGTATTGAAGGTTTAAAGTATTTTTGAGATTCAAATTTATTGCTCTCCTCTTCATTTAAAATCCCTCCTTGCAGTCTTAAACTTGTTTTGGAAGCTTCTGAAAGTCGGTCAAAATATTTTTTATCTTTTGCTAGATAACGCTTTGCAAGTACATGATATTTTATTGGTTCAACTACTTCTTTTTTAAAAAAACTTTTTAAGTATTCGTAACCTATATTTTCATGTTCTCCATCTACATCTATTTTTACTAGTTCATCGGGATTTTCTAAAATGAAATGACCATAATCATGTAGTAGACAAGAACAAATTAACTCATCATCGCTTTTTGCTTTTTCAGCAAGCATAGCTGACTGAATCATATGTTCAGACATGGTTACTTTTTCACCAATATATAAAGATTTATTGTTAGTGAAATTTGATATTATTTTATCAATGACTTGCATTTAGATTATTGAGGGTGGTCACCTTCAATTGCAATACGATCCATTATTCTTTCATGGCCCAAACCTCTACCTGGAAAAAAGTCTGCAATTGCATAATGAATGACGCTTCTGTTGTCCCAAATAGCAACAGTATTTTCTGTCCAAGTAAACCTACAAGTTAGATCTAGTCTAGCTTGATGCTCAAATATTTCTTTTAAAATTTGATCACTCTCTTCTTTGTCTAGACCAATGATTTGTTTTGTATAAGTCCAATTAACATATAAGATTTTCTTACCTGTTTCAGGATGGATTCTAACAATTGGATGTTCGTTAGAATAAGCATCATAATTTCTTTTATCGTTAGCTTCCATGTACTTGTAGTTTTCAATAAAAAATTCTGCTCCTAGAGAACTATGAATGGCTTTTTTATCTTTTATCTTGTCTTGAATTTTGGGTTCTAAAGTTTCCCATGCTAATTCCATATTTGAAAAACATGTATCACCACCAACTGGAGGTATTTTAAGTGATTTTAATATAACTGCTTTTGTTGGCTTTGCATTGTAGCTTACATCGCTATGCCAATTTTCACCCCATTGATTTTTTTCTTCTTTGCCTTTTATAATTCTAACAATCTCAGGATAATTCTCTAACCCTTTAACGTAAGCATGTGTTTCTAAAGGGCCAAATTTTTCAGCAAGTGCAATTTGTTGTTCTTTAGTAATAGGCTGATCTCTAAAAAAAATTACTTTATGTTCTAAAAGCAAATCATTTATTTTTTTAAAGTTTTCATTAGATACATCTGTTAAATCAATTCCTTTGATTTCTGCACCTAAGGCTCCAGACAATAATTTAATTTCCATTATTTTTTTAACTTTCCAGTAATTACTAAATTATTATTGTTAAAATTTGATTTATTTTGTTTTATAAAAACATCCATTAATTTTAACTTCTCTTCCTCAAACTCTGTCACTCTTCTTTTATTTAAATCGATATATAAAGACAGCATTTCAAGTGTAGCAGACAGTTTTTTTGAAGATTTTTCAATCATTTCCATTTTAAAATGTAATCTTTTTTTGTCGTGATCAAAAAATGTAAGATTAATTTCTACTTCATCACCTTCTTTAACTTCATTATTATAGGTTGTATGTGTTTCAACAACCATAGTACTCATATTAGTTGTTTGTGCAGATTGTTCACCCATTTTAAATTTTTCTAAAATCACTTCCCATATTTGATCAAAAACTAAAACATAATAAGCCATGTTCATGTGGTTGTTGTAATCAGTCCACTCTTTTTTAATAATTTGATTTGCTATATGTACGGACATTTAATTTTTGTATTCTGGTTCTTCTTTATCTAAAATTAATTTTATTTGTTCAAGATGTAACTTTGCTAAATCAATAGGATAATTGGCTGTTTCTTGAGCTGTTTTTTCTGCCACCTTATCGCTTACAATATTTAATTCTTTATTAGTAGATAAAGCAGTTAGATAAGTTTCTGCAGCTTTTTCAAAATAATATAAATAATTAAAACCTTCTGCAATAGTTTCACCAGTGGTAATAATCCCATGATTAGCTAATAGCATATGTTGTTTGTTTCCCAGTGCGTTCGCCATCTTGATTGACTCGTCTTCAAATCCTAATCCTCCAAAATCATTAAAAACAGAAACTCTATTATAAAATATCATTGTATTTTGATCGATTGGCTTCATGGTAGGATCTTTTAAGGTCGATAGAGCTGTTGCATATTTTGAGTGTACATGAAAAATACATTTAGCATGAGGAACTTTTTGATGAATTGTGCCATGAATATTTATTGCTGTAGGGTCAATTAAATCAGGTTTATTTTTAAAATCATTTATGTTTTCTTTAGTTACTAAAATTAAATCACTTGCTTTAATTTGACTAAAATGCATACCAGCTTTATTTACATAAAAATCAGTTGAAGAACCTGGGACACAAGCACTAAAGTGATTTGCAACACCTTCGTGCATATTCAGTCTTGCAGTCCATCTAAAAGTTGCTGCTAGATCTTTCTGTAATTCTGTTATTTCCATTTTTGTTAAATTAAACTATATTTAATTTACAATTTATGAGCAATAAAGTTTTTATATCATGTGCTGTAACTGGTTCAGGTGATACTGCTAGTAAACATCCCGATTTACCAAAAACTCCGGAACAAATTGCAACAGCTTCAATAGAAGCTGCAAAAGCTGGAGCTGCTATTGCTCATATTCATGTAAGAGAAGAAGACGGAACGCCAAGCAGAAGATTAGAATTATATAAAGAAGTAGTCGATAGAGTTAGATCGAGCGGTACAGATGTAATAATAAATCTAACTACTGGTATGGGAGGAGATCTAGATATAGGACAAGGTGATAATCCTTTAGATTTTGGACCTATGACTGATATGGCTAATGTGATGGAAAGAATTGCAAATGCTGAACAGTTTCTTCCAGAGATTTGCACACTTGATGCTGGAACTTTAAATTTTGGTGATGGCTCAACTATTACAGTTAATACACCAAATGATTTAAGGAAAGCTGCAAAAAAATTAAAAGAAATTGGTGTTAAACCAGAAATAGAAGCTTTTGATTTAGGAAACATGTGGTTTGGTGCGCAGCTATATAAAGAAGGGTTATTAAGCGATCCACCAATGTTTCAAATGTGTTTAGGAATACCATGGGGAGCACCAGCAACAACATTAGCAATGCAAGCAATGAAAGATATTATGCCTAAAGAAGGTGTGTGGTCTGGCTTTGCAATTTCAAAAAATGAGATGCCATTTGTTGCTCAAACAGTTTTAATGGGAGGAAATCCAAGAGTTGGATTAGAGGATAATCTGTATTTATCTAAAGGTAAACTCGCAACTAATGCTCAATTGGTTGAGAAGGCTATAAGAATTGTAGATGAGATTGGTTATTCACCTATGACACCAGCAGAAACTAGAGAAAAATTAAAACTTATTAAACACAATTAATACCAAAAATAATAGATCTAAAATTATTTTTTAATAACCTAGTTTTTTATCAATTTGATTTGATAATTCTTTATTTTCTAAAAACAGTTTTAAATTTTTTAAAAATATATCGAGAGTTAATTGAACATAATTTCCATTATCATCAGATGACACATGAGGAGTAATAATTAAATTCGGTGTATCCCAAAGTTTTGAAGATTTATCAAGAGGTTCATGGGTAAAAACATCTAATATTGCGCCAGCTATTTCATTTTTATCTAACTTTTCACATAAAGCCTCATAATCCATTACCGATTGTCTTCCAACATTCACTATTCCACAAGTTGGTTTGAGCGTATCAAGCCTTTCCTTGCTAATAAGATTTTTTGTTTCTGGAGTTTCTGGAACTGCTAAATATAAAAAATCAGCATCAGGTAAAACTTTATCAATATTATCTATTGTGATTACTTTGTTACAGCCCTCAACTTTTTTTCCTCTTTTATTTACTCCAATAACATTTGCTCCTAATAATTTAATATGTTTTGCCATTGAAGATCCTAGTGATCCTGTTCCAACGACTACCACTGTTTTTCCTGCAATAGGGTTACTAAAAAGAGATATAAACTCTTTCTTTTTTTGGTTAGTAACAATTTTAGTCATATGATTTTGCAACATTAAAATAGCCATTAATCCATACTCACCAGCTTTTTTAGCATGCACACCGCTACTATTTGTTAAAACCAAATCATCAAACATCCAATCCAAAGGCAACAAATGTTCTACACCTGACGAAACAACATGTATCCATTTTAAATTAGGTGAAATCTTTTTAAGATTTTTAGTTGGAAAGTTCCAAGCTAATAAAATATCTGAATTTGACATTGATTTTTCAAAATTGTCTTCATCCCAATCCACAAATATTTCTAATTTTTCTTTTATTTCTGGATAGTTTTTAAGAGCTTCATTTAAATGCTCTTTAGTAATTGTAAAATTTTTTTCTCCCTCAGCATCAGTAGGAAATGAACCTGGTGCCCAATGATTATTTTTAATGTGAATTTTGATTTTCTTATCTCCAGTCAAAACTTCCTCTTTCTTCCATTTTATGAAGGTTTTTTATAATATTATTATCACGTTCTTTTAGTGGCATATCTTCTAAATCAAACTGCATATTCATTACTGATAAACAGATTGATCTAACATATTCTTTATCATTATTACTCTTTTTTGGCGCTCTTAATACCGTATCTTGTCCGTTAGTTCTGACTACTTCTCCTTTATTTTTTTGTGGTTGAGGTGGATCATTACCATCTTCTAATTCTTTTATTAGCTTTCTTATTCTTCGTCTATAAATCATTACCCCTTTATCAGTTGGCATTAAATGTTCACCTTTATGACTGCTAATTGATCCCATACCTTCAACAGCTTCCGCATCACCAGGACTTTTTTGTTTTTCTTCTTTTGTTCTATTTGAAGTTTCACCAGCCTCAATTCTTTCAAATCCTTCTTGATTATTATATTCAATAGGATCTCCTCTTTCACCAAAATTAGCCCAAGCTAAGGCAACACAATGATGATCATCAATAGGCACAACCCACCTTGTAAAAGAACTTCTTCCAAAGTATTTACTTTTTGTGCCATCAGCAGCAAAAGCAGCACCGGCTTGAGTAAAATTTGGTAAAATTAATTCATTTACTCTGACCCAAACATTATCGTTAATTCTTCTAGTGTTACATCCAAGATATTGAATTCCTCTTTCATAAAAATCTATTTCACCAACTTCTGCAAAACCTTCAGAGAATTGAATCCCAGAGCTTTGCCCATGTAAAAATGAGGTATGAAGAGGATCCATAATTGCATCAAGTACTTGTATCCAATTACAATTATAATCTATACGATAAGGACTAGAAATATTACCAGGTATCTCAAATGAGTCGTAATGTGGAAATTCAGGCACTTTATCCATTGGTCCAAGATATGAAAATACTAAACCATTAAATTCTATTACAGGATATGCTCCAAGTTTAAAGGTTTCTCTTAATTTTTTAGCTTGTTTTGATTCTGGATCTTCACCAGGTGTTTCTAGTATTTCACCATTAGTGGAAAAAAGCCAACCATGATAACAACACCTTATTCCATCATCTTCAGTTTTGCCATAGGCCATGGATGCTCTTCTATGAGGACAAGCTTTGTGTACTAAACCAATATTTCCTTTTGCGGTTTTAAATATAACCAAATCTTCACCTAATATTCGAATTTCCTTTGGAGTTTTACTTACCTCAGATGTTAAAGCAACAGGGTGCCAATAACGTCTTAGATATTCTCCACATGGTGTTTTGGGATCTGTTCTAGCTAAGCCTTCATCAATTTTTGGTACCGTTGACTGTTTGTAGCCTCTAAAATCTTCCTGTGTGAAATTATTGTTACCCATCAAATACACCCTTAAAATATTATATTGTAAATCTTAATATTCTAAAATAGGGTTTTCAATATAAATAACTTATTTTTCTACTAGCTCATGCCAAAAGAAAAAAATTTAGTAAAAATTAAAAAATCAAAAAACTCTAATACTATATTTGGTTTGCCGGCAAAATCTTATGTTGATGAAGATTTTTGGAAAAAAGAATGTGAAACAGTTTTGTCTAATGGTTGGTTATTTGTAGGTTTTGCTCATGAGCTTAAAAATCCTGGAGATGTAATTCCACTTTTTATAGCAAATAAACCCATACTTCTATTACGAAATAATAAAAATGAGATAACTGCCTTTCATAACGTCTGTAGCCATCGGTGTTTAAAGCTTGTTGATGAAAAAAAAAATGTTGGAAAAATAATTCGCTGTCCTTATCATTCATGGAGTTACGATCTAGAAGGAAGATTAAAAGCAGCACCACATGTAGGTGGAACTAATCAACACAAACCTAAAGGATTTAATTTTTCTGACCATGGATTAAAACCAATTAAAATTCACATTTGGCATGATTGGATCTTTATTAATTTTAATGGTAAAGCAAAAAAATTTGAGCAATACGCTAAACCACTTATTAAAAAATTTGAAGATATTGACTTAACAAAATTAAGATATGTGGCAACTCTAGATTTTGGCAAAATAAACACTAATTGGAAATTTCTAATTGAAAATTTTATAGAACCTTATCATGTTCAATTTGTTCATAAAACTACTACTAACCAGCCTTTAAAAGATCATTATACAGTTGTTGATGGAATGTGTTATGGAAGTGGCGTTGATGTTGATGAAGAGGATACCAAGAATAGTAATGCTTTATCTGTAACTTCTAGATATTTATCTCTTTTTCCAAATTTTATAATTGGCACATACTATCCTAATCAAATGGGTGTTTATTTAAATGAACCAATAAGCCCAGGTATAACTTTACAAAAAAGAATAATTTATACCACTGATGGTAAAGATATGAGTAAAGAGGAAATTAAAATGGTAAAAAATATATGGTGGAGTGTTCATAAAGAAGATCACGAAATATGTGAAAGACTTCAAGAAGGTAGATATTCTCCTGCATCTAAAGAAGGTGGTCTTTTATCACCTGTTTGGGAAAAAGGTGTTCAAGCATTTCAAAAACTTATAGTTGATGCTACAATGAAATCTTCTAAATCAATAAAAAGGAAAAAAAATGTCTAAAGAAATAGATCTTAAAGGATATAGACTTGCCCATACAATGATAAGAGTTAAGGATTTAGAAGCATCTTTTAATTTTTACTGCAAAACTCTGGGAATGAAAGTTTTAAGAAAAACAGATTATCCAGAAGGAAAATTTACAAATGCATTTATTGGATATGGTCTTGAGACTGAGTCTCCTTGTCTAGAACTAACTTGTAATTGGGATCAAAAAGAAGACTATGATAAAGGAAATGGCTGGGGTCATGTTTGTATTGAAACTCCGGATGTTTATAAGGCTTGTGAAGATCTTGAAAAACTAGGTGTAAATATAACTCGAAAACCAGGACCAATGAAACATGGAACTAGAGTAATTGCATTCTGTGAAGATCCTGATGGATATAAAGTTGAATTAAATGAACCAATAAAAGTATAAATCGAAAGGAAATAAGAATGTCAAAAAAACCTCAACTATATAAGTTTAAAGATATAGAAAATAGGCTTCATACTTTAGAGCCAGGTAAAAGTTATATTAAACCATTTGTAACCAGCAAAGTCAGTAATACGATGTGTGGAGGATTAAATTTTTTAAATAAAGTGTCCGTACCATGGGATTTAACTTGTGATGAAATTATTTACTGTATGGAAGGAACTTTCAGGTTAACATGTGATGGCCAATCTTACATATGTAACCCTGGAGATGTTCTTTATATACCTAAAGATAATCATATAGCATATGAGTGTGATGAGAAATGTGTAATATTTTATGCTGCTTATCCACATGACTGGAAACAACAAGCAGGTATTACATTTGTTCCTGGAATAGATCCTGAAGATATGCCACAATAAATAAGATTTAAGGAGATCAAAATGAGTAAAAAAGAAAAAATTTATTATGAAAATTTTAAAGATGCGGTTGAACGTAATAGAAAAAAATTACCCTCTGTTCATAAAAAATTAAAAAATGCTGGTGTAAAATATGTTTTATCCAGCTGGATTGATCTCCACGGTATTCCAAAATCAAAACCAGTTCCAATGTCTGATTTTGAACCTTTGTGTTTAGGAAAAGGACCTCAATTTGCAGTCCACTCAATCTCTTTTGTTCCAGAACTTACTCCCGCTGACTCTGATCAGGTAATGCTACCAGATTTAGATTCTGTTTATATTTGTCCGTGGGACACATCTACAGCAATTATTTTTGCAGATCTTTTTTGGGAAGATAAACCTTATAACGTTTGTCCAAGACAGGCTTTGAAACGTAATATGCAAAAAGCTCAAGATGCAGGATATGAAGGTATGGCTGGGGTAGAACCTGAATTTATTGCTATGAAATATGATGAAAATGGCCAACCTATTAAAGCTATTGATACCGATCCTATAAAAGGAATTAGACCGAGACGTCAGGCTTTTGGTTATGATGTTGAGCATTCATTAGACTCAATGCATTTTTTAAAAGAGTTAATAGACATTCTTAATGGATTAGGTTGGAAACTGCACGATGTAGTTGCAGAAGGTGCATACTCTCAATTTGAATTAGATTTTCATTATACAAATCTTTTAGAAATGGCTGATAGATTAGTTTTTCTTCGTATTCTTCTTAAAGAAGTCGCAAAAAAACATAATATGTTTATTACATTTATGCCAAAACCAACGATAGGTGATTGGAGATCTGGTGCTCACATAAATTTTTCAATGGTTGATAAAAAGGGAAAAAATATTTTTGACGCTGGAAACAAATGGTCTAAAGAGTCGTTATTTGCTGTTGGTGGACTTATGAAACATGCAGAAGCATTAACTTCGATTACATGCTCAACAGTAAATTCATATAATGGACTAGTACCAAGAGTAGGTGGGTTTGAAGGAGGCACAGTTACTTGGGCGCCAACAAATATTACATATGGACACAATAATAGATCTGCTCAGTTTAGATTACCACAAAATAGATATTGTATTGAAAATAGAGCTGCAGATATGACAATGAATGTATATTTAGCTTTTTCAATGACACTTTCAGCAGCTGTAGAAGGTATTAAAAAGAAAATCCATCCAGGCAAACCAACTGATCAAGATCTTTATAATATGACTGATAGTGAATTTAAAAAACTTGGAATTAAAAGACTTCCAAGAAATTTACTAATGGCCTTAGAAGCACTCAAAAAAGATAATTTTTCTGATGAAGTAATAGGATCTGTTATGAAAAAATCTTTACTTGCTTATAAGAATGATGAGTGGGAAAGATATCATCAAGCAGTTACTGATTGGGAAGTAAAAGAATACCTAAGACTTTATTAATTCATGGTGAATTATGAGAAGTTTAAATTAGGAAACGTTAAGCTTTTATCGGGTAAAATTTTAAATTCTGCAGAACTAGCATATAAAACTTACGGTAAATTAAATAAAAGTGGATCTAATGTTATTGTTCTTCCAACTTTTTATACAGGAAGCCACATAAGAAATGAGGGATTTATAGGAAAAAATAGAGCTATAAATCCAAATAAATATTTTATTGTATCTATAAATATGTTTGGAAATGGTTTTTCGTCATCGCCAAATAATTCTATAAAAAATCAATTTGGTTCAAAATTTCCAACATTAACATTATGGGATAACATTTACTGTCAACACAAACTCATTACAGAAAAACTAAAAATAAAAAAAATAGCACTAGTAACGGGTTGGTCAATGGCTGGTTGTCAGTCTTATCAATGGGCAGCACAATATCCAAACATGGTAAAAGCTATTCTTCCTTTTTGTGCTTCATCTAAAACATCAATCCATAATCATGTATTTTTAGAAGGAGTTAAAGCTGCACTTATAGCTGATAAAAATTGGAATAAAGGTAATTATAAAAAACAACCAATTGAAGGTTTAAAGGCTTTTGGACGTGTTTATGCGGGTTGGGCTTTTTCTCAAAATTTTTATAGAGAAAAATTATATAAAAAACTTGGTTATAAAAATTCAGAAGAATTATTAAAAGATTGGGCGAATGATCATGCTAAAAATTGGGACGCAAATAATTTATTATCAAAACTTAAAACATGGCAACTTAACGATATAAGCAAAGGACCAATTTATAATAATAATTATATCAAAGCACTTAAATCAATTAGAGCAAAAACAATTTTGATGCCTTGTAATCAAGATCTTTACTTTAGAACTGAAGATAACAAATATGAAAAAAAATTTATTCCTCATTCATCATTAAGACCAATTGACTCATCTTTTGGACATTGTGCAGCAAATCCCGGAAATGATAAAAATTTTGAAAAAAAACTAGATAAAAACATTAAAGAACTATTAAATTGAAATGACAAAAATTAATAAAGTGGCAGTAATAGGTACCGGTGTAATTGGTGCAGGTTGGATTATTAGATGTTTGGCTCATAATAAAATAGTTTATGCATACGATAAGGATCTTAAATTAAAAAAAAATTTAATTGCTGAGATTAAAAGAACTTGGCCATATGTAAAAAAACTTTTTAATAAAAAATCACTTAACCTTAAAAATTTTAAATATTTTACTTCTATTGAGGAAGCTTTAAGAAATGCAGATTTTGTTCAAGAATGTGCAAGTGAAAATTATGCTTTAAAAACTAAGTTGATGAGCACTATTGGAAAATACGCTAAACCAAATGCAATTATTTCATCAAGTTCTTCAGGACTATTACCAACAAGGATTTTTTCTAAATGCAAAAATCCTGAAAGAGCAATGATTGGACATCCTTTTAATCCAGTTTATTTATTACCTGCTGTTGAAATTGTTCCTGGAAAAAAAACATCAAAAAAATATTTAAACAAATCAAAAAATTTTTATAAATCAATATCTATGAATCCAATAATGGTTAAACATGAATTACCTGGATATTTGTCTGATAGATTACAGGAGGCTTTATGGAGAGAAGGACTTCACATAATTAATGAAGGACATGCAACCACAGAAGATTTAGATAGAGCAATTGAAGATGGACCAGGATTAAGATGGTCATTAATGGGAACTTTTTTAACTTTTCATTTAGCAGGAGGAAAAGCTGGAATGAGACATATGTTAGAACAATTTGGACC
>Ga0208766_1001683_pt1 | contig 11795 bp, 9 predicted proteins | sample ETN01SmetaG_3_FD_185792 | JGI IMG/M metagenome (GOLD analysis project Ga0208766, IMG submission 185792) | Marine microbial and viral communities from oxygen minimum zone, Eastern Pacific Ocean - ETNP2014F12-01SV263 (SPAdes) (version 2) | ecosystem: Environmental > Aquatic > Marine > Oceanic ...
ATGTATCAACTTTTTTTAAAATATCTGGTTTGCCTATATGATCTAATATAAATATTTGATTTGGGTTTTTTTTAACCATTTTTATTGTTTGATCCATTTGATGATGTTTAATCAAAATATCATATGTTAAACTATATTTATTTAGACAATTTAATCCTCTTTGAAAATCTGAATTAAGCATAAAATCTTTCTCTTTTTCATCCTGAACAATATGTCTTAATCCTTTAAAAAAAGGGTTTTTAGAATAAAAAGATAGTAATTCATCAAGTTTTGGGCTTTTAATATCTAACCAGCCTACAATTCCTTTTATAAAAGTGTTATTAGAAGCATGGTTTAGTAAATAAATAGTCTCTTTTTCAGATTGATCTGCTTGAACTGAAACACATCCGTAAACAGAATTAATTTTATAAATTTCTTTTAAATTTTTGGGTAAAAAATCTCTTTTTAAAACACTCATTGAATCATCGATCCAACTATCTTTTATTGGATCATAATTCCAAAAATGTTGATGAGAATCAATTGTCATATATACTTGGCGCAAGTTTGTCTAGAAGCACCCAGTCCATCTATTCCTAATTCAACGATATCACCTTCTTTTAAATATTTAGGAGGATTTAATCCCATTCCAACCCCATTTGGAGTTCCTGTAGATATAATATCGCCTGGTAATAAGGTCATAAACTTACTAATGTAGCTAACAACATGTTGAATATTAAAAATGAAATCTGATGTATTACTGTTTTGCATTAAGGTGCCATTTACTTTTAACCATAAATCTAAATTATTAGGGTCATCTATTTCGTCTGCACTAACAATATATGGTCCTAAAGGAGCAAACGAATCGCAACTTTTGCCTTTAACCCATTGACCAGACATCTCAAGTTGAAATTCTCTTTCACTAACATCATTGTGTAATGCATAACCTGCAATATAATCGAGTGAATCTTCTTTTTTAACATGTGAAGCTTTTTTTCCTATAATTACAGCTAATTCTACTTCCCAATCAGTTTTTTTACTTCCTTTAGGAATAATTATGTTATCATATGGCCCTGTAAGAGCACTAGTTGATTTGAAAAACAAAATAGGTTCTTTTGGAATTTCCATTTTGCCCTCAAGCGCATGTTTTTCATAATTTAATCCAACACAGATTATTTTTGAAGGATTAACAATAGGGACTCCTAATCTCACATCGTTATTAACGACTGGGCAATTTGAAGAATTATTATCCAACCATGATGACAATTTATTTAATCCATTATTTATAAAGAAATTTTGATCGTAATCTGAATTAAATTCCGAGACATCTAACTTGTCTCCATTTTTAATAATGACTCCAGGTTTTTCAGAACCTTTTTTTCCAAATCTAAATAATTTCATTTCTAATCCTAAGTGTTTAGTTTAACAAAGCCACCATCTATTTGAAAATCCGATCCAGTAATAAATGAAGCTTCGTCACTACATAAATACAAAACAAGTGATGCAACTTCAGAAGGTTTTGCCATTCTTCCTAAAGGTTGAGTTTTAGATAATTTTTCAAACATTTCTTTTTTGTTATCAGGATAAAACTTTTCTAAATATGAATCTACAAATGGAGTATGAACTCTTCCGGGTGATATACTATTACATCTAATTCCAAATGATATATAATCTTTTGCAATGGAATTAGTCATTGACATAACAGCACCTTTACTAGCTGAATATGCAAACCTGTCATCTAAACCAACAATAGCAGCAGTTGAAGCCATGTTGATTATTGTTCCACCATCTTTTTTCATCCTAGGAATTAATGCTTTTGTTATGTTAAATAATCCTTTAACATTAACTTCAAAAATTTTATCAAAATCTTTTTCATTAGTATTTTCAATATTCCCAACTAATCCAATGCCAGCATTATTAATAAGAATATCAATTTTATCTGGCACAGAGTTTACTACTTTTTCAACATCCTTATTTTTTGTTATATCAGATATAATTGTTTTAGTTTTTGAGTTATTATTAATATCAATATTAATTACTGTTCCATGATTTTCTAATAATAAATCAATAATGGATTCTCCAATCCCACTAGAACCTCCAGTTACAATTATATTTTTATCTTTTAAATTATAAGGCATATAAATTTAATCAAGCTTTCCCATTGATTTTGCAACTAACATAGAAACCGTTGCATCTCCAGTGATATTTGTAATTGTTCTACACATGTCAAGCGGTCTGTCAACAGCAAAGATTAAAGCTAAACCTGCCTCTGGAATTCCTGCCTGACCTAAAACTATTACAAGCATAATCATCCCAGCACTAGGAACAGCAGCAGCTCCAATTGAAGCAAGACTTGCAGTAACTATTATTCCTAATTGTGTTGAGATTGATAAATCCATACCAAATGCTTGAGCTATAAATACTGCTGCTACTGCTTGATAAATACTTGTGCCATCCATATTTATAGTGGCTCCAATAGGTAGAACAAAACTAGAAACTTCTTTATCAACACCTAAATGTTTTTCTACTCTTTCCATTGTAACAGGAAGTGTTGCTGCACTTGAACTGGTTGAAAAAGCTACAAGTTGAGCTGGCGAAATACCTTTTAAAAAAAACAATGGACTTTTACCTGTAAAAATTTTTACCAATATAATATAAACAACAATTAATAATAATAATCCTATGATTAAAGTAATTGCATACATTCCAAGAGCCTGAAATAAATCAAGACTAGGGGATTCAACAACTAGCGCGGCTAATAAAGCAAAAATACCATATGGTGCTGTAATCATTATTAAATCAATAAATTTTAGAATCACATCATTAAAAGAATCAAAAAAATCTTTTACGGGCTTAGCTTTTTTTTCAGGAATTAAAATTAAGGCAACCCCAAAAAACATAGCAAAAAATATAACTTGAAGCATATTTATATTACTAGTTGTAGCTTCAAAAATATTATCCGGAACTAAATCAACAAGAGGTTGCAATGGGCCTGATTCTTTTTGTTCAGAAGCTGCGCTTACTTTTTCTTTTGCATTTCCCTCATATGTAGCCATTAAATCATTCCTAGTACTTTCTGTAATTGTATCTCCAGGAACAATAGTATTGACTAAAACTAACCCTAAAACAACGGCTAAAACTGTTGTAAACAAATAAATCCCTATTGTTCTCCCTCCCATTATAGAAAGTTTAGAGATATCTTTTAAATCTGAAACTCCTTTTATTAAAGATCCTAGTATTAATGGCATAGCAATAAGCTTAAGAGCGTTTATAAACATTGTTCCAAAAGGCTTAATCCAATCAGAAATAAAACTTGATCCAAAAGTCGTATTTGACATTAGAAAACCAAATAAAATGCCAAAAAACATACCTAAAAGGATTTTCCAATGTAATTCTAATTTTTTCATTATTTTTTGACTGTTCTGTTTATTAAAACAAAATCTGCGATAACTAATGCAGCCATAGCCTCTACAATTGGAACAGCTCTAGGAACAACACAAGGATCATGTCTTCCTTTTCCTAATATATCAACTTTATCTCCTTTATTGTTTATTGTTTCTTGTGGTTTCATAATTGTTGAAACTGGTTTAAATGCAACATTAAAATAAATATCCATACCATTAGATATTCCTCCCTGAATACCTCCAGAATAATTTGTTTTTGTAGATCCATCAGGATTAAACAAATCATTGTGTTCACTTCCTTTCATTTTAGCCCCTTTAAATCCACTACCAAACTCAAATCCTTTTACGGCATTAATAGATAACATTGCTTGTCCCAACTTAGCATGTAATTTATCGAAAACAGGTTCTCCTATTCCAACTGGAATATTTTTAATAACACAAGTAACTATTCCTCCAATTGTATCCCCTTCTTTTCTTACTTGTTTAATATGTGATTCCATTTTTTTTGCAACTTTTGGATCAGGACATCGAACAATATTTTTTTCAATTTCATCAAAATTGTATTTATCAAATTTGTTATCTATACTTATGTCTCCAACTTGAGAAACAAATGCAGTAAAGCTTGTTGATTTTAAAAATTGTTTTGCAATAGCACCGGCAACTACTCTTGATGCTGTTTCTCTTGCTGAACTTCTCCCCCCTCCTCTGTAATCTCGATGACCATATTTTTTGTCATAAACCATATCAGCATGAGATGGTCGATAATTATCTTTAATATGACTATAGTCTTTAGACTTTTGATCTTTATTATTAATTACAAACCCAATAGGCGCCCCTGTGCTTTTGTTTTCAAAAATTCCTGAATAAAAAATCACACTATCTTCTTCTTTTCTTTGAGTTACAATATTTGATTGACCAGGTTTTCTTCTATCTAATTCCTTTTGAATTTCATCTAAATTTAAATTTAACCCTGAAGGACAGCCTGTAATAACACCACCAATAGCAGGACCATGAGACTCACCGAATGAGGTTAGTTGAAATATTTTCCCAAAAGTATTAGCTGACATATAATTTTATTATTACAAAGATACTGAAACTTTAAATTTTATTTCAAAGCCAATTTTAGAATTGAAATTGGATGTAAGCTCTTGATTTTAGTACCATCATATATTTGATGTCTACAACTTGTTCCATTTGCCGCTATTAATTCATTAGAACCTATGTTTTTAATTGAAGGGTATAATCTTTCTTCAGCAACCTTTTGGCTAATTTCATAATGCTCTTTTTCAAAACCAAAGGATCCGGCCATACCACAACATCCTGTATTTAATATACTTACTTCATAATTAACTGGCATATTTAAAATATTAAAAGTATCAACTATAGAGCCTAGGGCTTTTTGATAACAATGTCCATGTATTTTAATCTTTTTTGGTTTATTATGAAATGAGCTAGACTTAATATTACCTTTTTTTATTTCATTTGCTAGAAAAGTATCAATCAAAAAGCAATTCTTAGCTAAATTAATAGCCTTATCCTTGTCATTGTGTAATTTTGGATATTCATCACTAAAGGTATAGATAGCAGAGGGCTCAACGCCTAATAAGGGTGTGTTTTCATTTATTATATCAGAATATAAATCAACATTATGTTTAGCACATTTTTTTGCATTTTCAAGAAACCCTTTTGAAATATATGTTCTACCGCTTTCTGTAGGGTGTAAAAAATTAACTTTATACCCAAGCTTTTCAAGTAGATAAATACAATCAATTCCGATATCAGTGTCAAAATAGTTTGTAAATTCATCTAAATATAAATAAACGGATTTAATTTTATTTTTTATATTATTGACTTTCAGTTTATTATATAATGATTTTTCAAGCTTTGGTATAGATCTTTTAGGAGATATTTTAAGTCCTTTTTTTAATAAAAAGCCTGTAATATTATTTGAAAAAAGAAAATTGTAAATAGCTCTATAGGGTTGAATAAATTTATTTATTTTACCTGTGTATGCAAATATTTTATCTCTTAATGAAGATCCATGAATTTTATTATAATTATATTGAAATTCAGCTTTATATAGAGAAATATCAACACTACTGGGACATTCATTTGCACATGCTTTACAACTTAAACACAAATCCATAGCATCTTTTAGTTCTTTACTGTCAAATTTGTTATTATTATTATTATTAGTTAATACTTCTCTTAAAACATTTGCTCTTCCCCTAGTATTATGCAATTCATCTCTTGTAGCTCTGTAACTTGGGCAAAGAGTTCCTTTTAATGAAATACTTCTACAATTTCCAGCACCATTACATTTTTCAGAAGCTCTTAATATTCCTTTATCATTTGAAAAATCAAAAAGTGTTTCAATTTTAGGTTCTTTTCTGTCTATTTCATACCTAAGATTTTCATCCATAGGCATTGGGTTAATAATTTTTCCAGGATTAAATATACTTTCAGGGTCAAAAACCTTTTTAATTTCATTTAAAAAGTTATAATTCTCGTTTCCAATAATTCTATAAATAAACTCAGACCTTACAATTCCATCACCATGCTCTCCACTTAAAGAACCGTTATACTTATTAACTAAATCAGCAACTGATGATGATATTTTTCTAAAATCTGAAACTCCCCTACTAGATTTTAAATTCAAAACAGGCCTCAAATGTAGTTCTCCAGCTCCTGCATGAGCATAATAAACAATTTCTTGGTCAAACTTCTTCATTAACTTTTGAAAATCTGAAATATAATTAGAAAGCATATTTAAAGGCACAGCAGTATCTTCAATACATGCTACAGCTTTTTTATCACCAATCATATTCCCTAAAAGACCCAACCCTGCATGCCTTAGACTTAAAGCAGCATTAATTTCTTTTTCTCTTAATACTACTTGAGCATAACTTAATTTTCTAATTAAATCATTATTCTTAATTAATTTTATCTGGGTTTCAATGTAATTAATATCATCATTTTTAAATTCTATTAATAAAATTGCTTTGGGCTCTCCATTTATAAAAAATCTATTTTTTTTATGCAAAGGATTCTGCAAAGTACAGTCTAAAATAGTTTTATCAATTAACTCACAAGTATCTAGATCAAATTTCATTAAATATTCTACCGATTCCATAGATTTTTGAATAGAATCAAAATGTAGCGCTAACATCATACTTTTAGAGGGTGGTAAAGGATCTAATCTTAATGTTACTTCAGTGGTAAATGCCAATGTCCCCTCACTACCACATAATATTTTAGATAAATTTAAATCTTGTCCATTTTTATTGAAAGGTTGTTGATTAACTATTGAATCTATAGCATAACCTGTATTTCTTCTATGTATTGTTGAATCTGGATAACCATCAATTATTATTTTTTGGGTTTTTTTATCACTAAATTTCTTTATAAAAAACCTGTAAATATTTCCTTCTAAAGATTTTAATTCTAATTTTTTTTCAATTTCAGAATTATTTAGATTCTTAAATACTACTTTTGATCCGTCTGAAAGAATAGCACTTAAATTTAACACTTTATCTCTTGTAACTCCATATTTTATTGATGTTGTTCCAGAAGAGTTATTTCCAACCATACCTCCAATCATACAATAATTTGAAGTTGATGTATTTGGCCCAAAGAATAGTCCATGTTTTTTTAAAAACAAATTAAGTTCATCTCTTATTACACCTGGCTGTACAGTCACTGTTTTGTTTTTTTTGTCAAACGAAACAATTTTATTTAAATATTTAGAAACATCAATAACAATTCCAGACCCCACACATTGTCCAGCTAATGATGTGCCTGCTGCACGAGGAATAATTGATATTTTCTCTTTTAAACAAAAAGAAATTATTTTTTCTATATCAGAATTAGTTTTTGGAAAAGCAACTGCTGTTGGATATTTTTTATAAACCGAAGCATCTGTTGCATATAATTTTTTATACAATAAATCATTTCTGATTTCACCATTTAATTCTTTATTTAATATGCTTATTTTGTTTTTATCCAAGCTATTATTAATTATAAGGCTAATTTAAGAATAAGTTTTTCTATATAAATTATTACTTTTACCGAGTTTAAAAAACTAAAATGATCAAACGATTATTCATATTGTTATTTCTATTTTATTCTTGTGGTTCCGATGATAATTCATCTACTATTATTGGCAAGTTTGATAAAACCTCTAAAACTAAAATTTTCCTTATTGAAGCAGACTCAAACAATCAACCAATTGTCGTCGACTCCACTAATTCAATTGATGGATCTTTTGTTTTTAAAAGAGAAGTCTTTATTCCTAATATTAATTTTATTCAAGTTAAAGACTATGCTGGAAATTTTCCGTTTGTATTGGAAAAAGGTAATATAAATATTGAATTATATAAAGATAGTTTACCTTCTTCAATATCATATGGCACAAAATCAAATGATAGTTTCATGGAATATAAAACTAAAACTAAAGATTACATAAATACTTTAAACTCTATCCAAAAAGAAATGCAAGAAGCCTCTTTTAGAAAAGACACTCTAATTTATTTAGATCTACAAGAAGAAATAAATGATATAAGTAATCAAATAAAGAACTATGAACTTGAATTTATCAAAATCAACAATGATTCTTACATTTCAGTTCTAATCCTTGAACGCTTTTTGAATTCAAAATTAATTTCACAGGATAGCGCAAAAAAACATTATAATAATTTCACCAAAAGGGTTATTAACAGTCCTTCAGGAATAAACATAAATCAAATTCTTAAAACACCTAAAGAACCTGCAAAAATTGGAGAAATAGCTCCAAATTTCAATGGCCCTAAACCGAACGGTGATATTTTTTATTTAGATGAAAACTTAAAGAAAATTACTTTAATTGATTTCTGGGCAAGTTGGTGCAAGCCCTGTAGAATTGCAAATCCAGGTTTAGTTAACATGTATAATACATATAAGAACAAAGGTTTTCAAATAATATCGATTTCATTAGACAGAGATAAAAACCAATGGATTAAAGCAATAAATGATGATGGGCTCTTTTGGGATGCGCATGTTTCAAATCTCATGTTTTGGAAAGACCCAATTGCAGTTCTTTATAAAGTTAATGCAATCCCTGCTACATTTCTTTTGGATTCAAATGGAAGAATTATTGAAAAAAACTTAAGGGGTATTCAACTTGAGAATAAAATCAACGAATTACTTAACTAGAATTGCTTCTATTTTTTTAATTTAAATAAATAGTATCCACTAATTATAATAGTAGACAATAGAATAATTATAATCCAACTAGACTCAATTAAAAGTTGAGGCATAATAAACAAAGTTAATAGTATTCCAGAAATTGCTCCTCCAAAATGAGTTACATGACCAATTGAATCGGATTGGCTTTTCATTCCATATAAAGTATATACCATATAACCTATAACAAAAATATATCCAGGAATTGGTATAGGTATAAAAAACATAAATAGTTCCATTTCAGGGTATATTAATATAGAGCTAAATAATATTCCTGAAACCGCTCCACTAGCGCCAACAGCACTATAATTATTTTCTTTAAAATGATAGTAATAAGAAGCTAAATTTCCAACAATCAAACTGCCTATATAAATAATAATAAACGAAATCATTCCAAATTTATACAACACAACTTGAGAAAAAAAATAAAGAGTTATCATGTTGAAAATTAGATGAGTTGAGTCAACATGAAGAAATCCTGAAGAAATTAACCTATAATATTCTTTTTTTTTTAAATCATAAATATTGAACTTATATTTTTCAAAAAACGAATAATTTTTAAACCCTTTAAAACTTAAATATATATTAGATACAATTATTAATAATGTAATTGGAGATATATGCTGCATTTTATGAAAATAAATATTTATATATCAAATTTTATACCTTGCGCAAGAGGTAAATCCCCAGAAAAGTTAATTGTATTAGTTTGCCTTCTCATATAAACTTTCCATGCGTCTGAACCGCTTTCTCGACCTCCTCCAGTATCTTTTTCTCCTCCAAAAGCACCTCCTATTTCTGCTCCAGAGGTTCCAATGTTTACATTAGCTATACCACAATCACTACCCCAATGTGATAAAAAAGTTTCCACTTCCGTTAAATTTTCTGATATAATTGCAGATGAAAGACCTTGTGAAACATCATTTTGAATATTAATTGCATTATCAATTTCTCCTGAATATTTAATCAAAAATAATATCGGCGCAAAAGTTTCCTTTTGCACAATAGGTGACTTATGATTAATTTCTGCAATTGCAGGTTTTACGTAATATCCTCCTGGTAATTCTTTTAATTTAATTTCTCCTCCTTCTACAATCCACTTTCCTCCTTGTTTATTTACTTCTTCAATCGTTTTAAAATAATCATTCATTGAATCCTTGTCAATAAGAGGTCCTAAATGATTTTTTTCATTAATAGGATTTCCTATTTTTAATTGATTGTATGTTTTTATTAACATTTTTTTAAGTTTTTCATAAACTGCATCATGCACAATAAGCCTTCTTGTAGATGTGCATCTTTGCCCACAAGTTCCCACTGCTCCAAAAACTGATGCTTTAATAACAAGGTCAAGTTTTGAATATTTTGATACAATAACTGCATTATTACCTCCAAGTTCTAAAAGAGTTTTACCAAGTCTTTTTCCAACAATACTAGCTACATCTTTCCCCATTTTTGTAGAACCCGTAGCTGATACTAATTGTATATTTTTATCTTCAGCAATAAGTTTTCCTATATCAGCTCCTCCGTTAACTAAACAAGAAACCCCTTCTGGCAACTTATTATTAACTAATATTTCATTTATAATTTTTTGACAAGCTATACTAGATAATGGAGTTTTCTCACTTGGTTTCCAAACACAAACATTTCCGCAAACCCATGCTAGACAAACATTCCATGACCACACTGCAACTGGAAAATTAAATGCAGAAATTATACCAACAATTCCCAGAGGATGATACTGTTCATACATTCTATGTTTAAATCTTTCTGAATGCATTGTCAATCCATGAAGTTGCCTTGAAAGACCCTGTGCAAAATCACATATATCAATCATTTCTTGAACTTCACCAAGCCCCTCTTGTAAAGATTTTCCCATTTCCCATGAAACCAAATGTCCTAATAATTCTTTTTTCTCCCTTAGGCTATTACCAAATTGCCTAACCACATCTCCCCTTATAGGAGCTGGAATTTTTCTAAATTTTACAAAAGCCTCTTTAGCAACTAGAACAACTTTTTTATAATCTGTTTTTGAAGCTTCTACAATTTGAGCTATCTTCTCTCCATTAACTGGACTGTATGAAATGTTTTTTTTACCATTTGCAAACCATTTAGATCCAGTAGAACATCCATTTTGATGATTTAATATGTTTAATTCTTTAAGTACTAAAGATATTTTTTTCATGTTTTTTTTACTTGATTAGAAAAAGTGCTTTCAAAAATCAAATCAGCATTTCCTGTTTCAAAGCCATCCCTTCGATGAAAACTTTTTATTTGATTTGGCTTTAAATGCAAATATTCAGGAAGAACTTTTCTCTCTGCAAATTCCACATAACTTCCGGCAATATATGATTTTTCATTATTTTCAAATTTTGCTAAAACTTTATTAGCTACACTACTACTTTGTTTAAGCAATCCATCTTTACTTATTTTTAACAATCCTTCAGAGTCATTTAATTTAATATCTAAATTCAATAAAAATTGATTAAACTCTTCTAAAGTCCTATATCCTTCTGGAAGTTCATGAACACTTATGGTATAATGATTTAAATAATATCTAATATAAATGACCCAAGAAGCATATTCACTTTCTTTTAACAGAAAATTATAATCCTTTAAAGTTGGTAATTTCCATAAAGGCTTTCTAAAAAAAGAAACAACTTCCTTGACATCATCTAGTTTTAAATTATTTACCGGATCTTTTTTAATACCACTAACATATGAATTAATAATATTTTGACTTTTTTGAGATAGTTCTTCAACACATAATTCACTAATAAAAATTCTAGGAAGATGGGTTTCAGGAGGAGAATACCAATAAGCATTCAGTTTTTTTTTATTAAATCTGTAAAAGTCTCTCTTTTTATAACCATAATGCAGAAATATTTTTTCAAAAGATTTTAATCCTAAATGTTTTACTCCAAGAGTTCTAAAAGCAATATGATCATTTAATATTTGAGATTGACTGGAAACCAAATTATTATTAATCATAGCTTTAGTAATCTTATTAACATAAGGTGCTCTTTCTTTATAGGCAGAAAACAAACCCTCTAAAATCTCTGTTAACGGCGATTTATTTATAAAATCCATTAAAATGTTTTTCTTAAACTCTTATAAAGTTATATTAAATTTTAGCTACTATATTAATTATATTTGTCAATTAATTTTTAATTAATAAAAATTGCACGCTTTAACATA
>Ga0208766_1001686_pt1 | contig 11782 bp, 9 predicted proteins | sample ETN01SmetaG_3_FD_185792 | JGI IMG/M metagenome (GOLD analysis project Ga0208766, IMG submission 185792) | Marine microbial and viral communities from oxygen minimum zone, Eastern Pacific Ocean - ETNP2014F12-01SV263 (SPAdes) (version 2) | ecosystem: Environmental > Aquatic > Marine > Oceanic ...
AGAGAGAGATCTTAATAATATCTGTATCTTCCAAGAACCCGTTCCTCAAAAGCTACTTTTCAGTTTTTAACTAATCCCGCAACTTCTTGCGAAAAGTCTCATACCGTTGTATAACAAAGGGCTGTCGCGTTGATTACTTTTCTCAAAATTATAGCTTTTCTGTGTTTATTTCAAATTCCCCTAATCGTTCTTTTCAGCACTCAATCTTTACTGTATTGATTACGTTGTTTATCTTTTCACTGACTTCTCCGGTTTGGGCACAGGGATACAAACCGAGTGCGGTGGTTATGGGATTAAACACGGGCTCCGCACCAGAATTTTCGGAACAAATCTTGCTTCACAAATTGAGGAATGAATTAGCCGGCAGCTTTGATTTAAGCAAGCAAAGCGCTTTTGAAATAGCCCTGCAAAAACTAGAGAGTTCCGCAGAGAAAAGTTACTGTCTTCAGCTAAAATGTATACAGGAGGTACACGCGGCATTTCCGCAGACAAGTTTATTTTTACTTAAAAGCCAACCGGAATATCAGCGACTGACTCTGGTCCTGATAGGCGAAAATCAGCGCTGGCGAGTGAAACATGAAGTGTGCACGCTCTGCGCTTTGACTCCTGAAGAGATGTTGACTAATGTAGTGCTCCGGATGCAGAGTTACGCAATGCCTCCAATGGTAGTGGAACGGACAAGACCGCAGAAGCTTTCTCCTTCAATTTCTCCGGGAACAGTGAAAGAGAAAATCGATTCTGCAAAAACAATAAATAAAACAGCAAAGCTTTCGTCCGACACTAAATTGCGGAAAAGAACGGAAAGTTTTAAACCGAAAACCAGATCATCGTTGGACGAACTACAATTCAAAATTGCACAAAGACGTTACAATCAGTTGATCTGGAACAAAATCAAAAAAGATTTAATGTTCTTTCGACAAAAAAACCGTAATCAATCCATTAAAAACTTAAAAGCAAGACTGAGACTGCAGATTGATAAATACGGAAAGGTGATTGAAAGACGTTTGTTAAAAGGAAGCGGTTCTCATAAATTCGACAAATCAATTCTTGAGTCGGTTGATTTACTGAAACTACCTCCGCCAATGAAGTTGTTGATCCGACATCCACCTTACGTGGTTACGATTCTGATTCAGCCTTGACGAAGATTGATGCGCTAGTAAATATAAAATTAACACACTTGTTTGTCATTCCGGTTTCGCGCGAGTGACAACTTTTACAAAAGTTTCAAAAGAATTAAATGGAAATTATTTCAGCAGAAGAGCAAATTTCTGAAATGCCGAATCCGGAAGCAGGGGAAGTTGCTGTAAACCAGCCATCTCTTGCACCGAATGAAGCCTTGAAGCTGGTTTTTGGTGAATATGCGGCCAATACTCAACGTGCATACGCGCGTGCCTTCAGGGATTTACAGGAATGGGCAGATATCCGGGAACTGCGGGAAATGGAGGATTTCGATCCTCTCCAGATGCTCGAATACAAAAATCAGCTGAAGTCTTCAGGCAAAAAAGCTTCGACCATCAATCAAACCATGAGTGCCTTGCGCAAAGTCTGCAAGGTGCTGACAGAGTTTGGCTACCTCAAACAAAATCCTTTCAAAGCCTCCGTTATTCGCGCGGAAAAAGTTGACACGGCGACCAGTAAGGGTGCTCTCCAAGTTTCGCAACTCAATGCCATGATAGAGGCAAATAAGGTAATGCAATACGATGGACGTATAGCACCCCTGCTTCGGTTCAGGAATGATTTGGTGTTGAAATTTCTGTATCTCACCGCAGCCCGACGTGGTGAAGCATCTGATTTACGCTGGGATGATATCGTGCAGGATGGCGATTTTTATGTAGCAGTACTGAGGCATACGAAAAGCGGAAAAGAACAGCGTATTAAATTGAGGCATGAACTTCATCAAGAATTATCCGAGTGGCGCTCATTGCTACAGCAAAATAACATTGATTCCGTGCATGTTTTTCCATCACTCGGCTTCCGGACACTCGGTCAAAAAATGTCTGGAAAAGGCATTAATGACATCGTCTCCAGACTTGGCAAAGCTATCGGCTTAAATATTTCTGCACATTATCTGCGGCACACTGCAATCACACTTGCGCTGGAACTGGGTGAACCGTTGCAGAAAGTTCAGTCTTACGCACGTCATGCTTCCGCCAATACCACTATCCGTTACTTTCACGACCGACAGCTTTTAGAAAAAAACCCTACCGACAGTCTGCCCTTGATTTAAAGAATCATGCTTAATGAATTAAATGGAAACATCCATTAATTTAAATCATCTTTAAGTTGATCAAGCTGATTCAGACGGGTATGCAGATCAGTAACAATACCTCACTCTACAAATCCGCCTTTGGTCATCTTGGCCGGATCAAGCGCACTGTCCAGTTCTGCTTCAGACAAATCACACATTTCCAATGCAACCTCCTTGAGAGCACGATTCTCCGCAAAGGCTTTTTTAGCAATTTTTGCTGCCAGATCATAGCCGATCAGTGGATTGAGTGTAGTGACCAGAATCGGATTTTTACCGACAAGAGCCTTGATGTGATCTTCACGTACTACCAGGCGTGATACCGAGCGTTCCGCCAGATTACGTGAAGCATTAGCCAGCAGGCGGATGGATTCCAGCAGACTGTGCGCTACCATCGGCAGCATCACATTCAACTCAAAATTTCCAGATAAACCTCCAACGCTGATCGACGCATCATAACCGATTACCTGCGCGCAGACCATCGCCATTGATTCTTCAATCACCGGATTCACTTTTCCGGGCATAATCGAAGATCCCGGTTGAAGTGCCGCCAGTTGAATTTCTCCGAGGCCTCCGTTTGGTCCGGAATTCATCCAGCGCAAATCATTGACAATTTTCAGCAGACTGACTGCCAGGGTTTTTAACTGGGCTCCCAAAGCAACCGGCGCGTCCACCGTTGACTGTGCTTCAAAATGATTCTCCGCTTCACGGAAAGACTCGCCACTAAGTTTTGATATCTCTGCCGCAAATTTAGGCGGAAATTGCGGATCAGTATTAATTCCGGTACCAACCGCTGTTCCGCCCATCGGCAACTCCGCCATCTGTTCCAATGCTGATTCTATGCGCTGGATTCCAATCTCAATTTGCCGTGCATAACCACCGAATTCCTGTTCAAAAGTAACAGGCATAGCATCCATCAGATGTGTCCGGCCGGTCTTGACCACATGGGAATATTCGGCCCCTTTTTTCAGCAAAATTTCACGTAAAAATTTAAGTGACGGGATCAAAGTGTTTTTTGCCTCAAGGTAACCAGCAATTCTGATCGCAGTCGGGAAAGTGTCATTTGAACTCTGACCAAAATTAATGTGATCATTCGGATGCACCTTGACCGACAAGTCCGGAACGAGTTCCATCGCCCGGTGCGCAATCACCTCGTTCGCGTTCATGTTACTCGAAGTTCCGGAACCAGTTTGATAAATGTCGATCGGAAAATGCTCATCCAGTTTGCCGTCAATTACTTCCTGCGCTGCCAGTTGAATTGCGTGTGCTACATCTTTTGGAATGTTCTCAAGTTCTGCATTAACTTTAGCCGCCCCCTGTTTGATCAAACCCAGTGCGTGTATCAACGGACGGCTGATGCAGATTCCGCTAACCGGGAAATTGTCAACAGCACGCTGAGTTTGCGCACCGTAAAGCGCTGCCTGCGGGACCTTGACTTCACCCATCGAATCTTTTTCAATACGATATTCATTACTCATTTTGTTCCTTATATAAGTATGTTAGTAGAATTTTATTATTAGTTTTTAAATCAATCCGTTTAGCAATATTTCATCTTTTTGTCAGGATATGATGCATATGTAGAAAGTCTAAAATACAAATTATGTCATTGCTTACAAAGCGAGAAATCTATTTTATTTTAAGCACTAATATTATTAAGATCTCTCTCTTCGATCGAGATGACAAATAATTAGTTTAGGAGTTTTTACTAAGTCATCAGGAAATAAATGTAATATTCTCTCATTGTAAGTACACCGCTGGATTCCCGTTTTCGCGGGAATGACAAATGCAAAATTCATAAATGACCGTCTCAATGCATTGATTTCAGGCCAGCATACCACCGTCTACTGTGAAGGTGCTGCCTGTAATGTATGAGGCCGCAGCAGAAACCAGAAAAAGCACCATCCCTGACATCTCACTCGGCTGAGCAATCCGGCCCAGCGGAATTTGCTGAAGAACTTGCTGCATCAATTCATCATTCTGGGTCAGTGCAGAAGCGAATTTAGTATCAGTCAATCCCGGCAGCAGCGCGTTGACCCGAATAGTGTCCGGCCCCAGCTCTTTGGCAAAAGCTTGTGTCATCGAAATAAGCGCCGCTTTGGTGATGGAGTAAATGCTTTGGTTTAACATCGGAATACGACCGTTGATCGAAGAGACATTCACGATGCTTCCACCACCGTTTTTTCTCATTAATCCTGCTGCGTGCTGGCTCATGAAAAATGGCCCCTTCAAATTCACAGCAAGTGTTTTATCCCAGGCCTGTTCATCCGCCTCTAGGACTGAACCGTAAAATGGATTTGTTGCCGCGTTATTCACCAGAATATCAAGTCGGCCGTGTTTCTCATGAATTTTTTCAAACAGTGATTCGATCTGTGCAAGATCACCATTATGACAAACCATCGAGGAGGCCTGATTGCCCGCATTTTTAATGTGTGCCTGAACTTCCTCTAAATTTTCTGCCTTGCGGCTGGTCAGGATTACATGCGCACCAAACTCAGCCAAAATTTCTGCAGTTTCGGCTCCAATCCCTCGGCTCGCACCGGAAACCAAAGCCACTTTAGAACTCAGATCAAACATTGCTGCTACTTCCATAAAATCTCCTTCTTCAAATTTATTCCATAGTATCGTTTGTCTGCAGAAGACGCAATGCGGTTTTAAACTGAAAAGTTCTCCCGGAAATACGGTATCATTCATTAGTTCTCAGTTGCGAACCGCAACCATTTTTGTTGGATGATTGCACAGATTTTGCGTTGCCACTTGAGTTTATCTTCTATAAACTAACTAAACTGTAAGTAAAGACTGCAAATTCAATATTTTCTTAAAATAATTCTACAACAGTTATTAAAATATGGGTAACTGGCTTGTTTTAACAGTAGCAACTATCGTGGTGGTGATAGTGTTCCGCATGAAGAAACCGCCTGACGAAAAACTGGATCCCCCCTCAAATTTTGTAATGTTTTTTAATCCTCTTCAAGGGGAAGGTGATTTGTTTATCGGAGGAGTATTTGTCATATATTTTTCCTCCAGAGTATTTTTGGCATTATTTCAAACCCTAAGAGCTGTTTTTTAGCCGACATTATAATTACGTCTTCAGCAAATGACTCGAAATTTACTTGTTTTGATATTGACATTATTTCAGGACAATTATGTCCGATTAGGCACCTTGACAGGTGCGCTGGTTGGTTTTTGGAGTCCGGAAATTTTGCACGGTGAGGCAGGGACAAATGCTTTTATTTACGGATTTATCGGCTGGGGAATCGGTGCGTACCTCGCGAATTATAAAGCAGAAAATACACAATTCAAACAAAAAAAGAAATTCCGGGTTTTTCAGGGAGGCCGCTAACACTAGATTTCTCGTTTCTCGCAAATAGCACGGTTTCAGGACATTTCAGCTACGTTTCAAACATGTTAAAATCATGGCCAATAATAATTTCCTCGGGACACAGTTCCCAATTATTCAAGCACCTATGGCCGGAGTTCAAGACAGTGCTTTAGCAATTGCTGTTTCAAATGGCGGTGGCTTGGGATCCCTACCCTGCGCAATGCTCACTCCAGAAAAACTCAGGGCTGAGCTGACTTTAATTAAATCCCAAACCAGGAACCCCTTCAACGTAAATTTTTTCTGCCATCGCCAGCCTCAAGCGAATGCTGAACGCGAGCAAAAATGGCTGGATATTCTCGAACCGTATTTTGAGGAATTTGGCCTAAGTTCTGCTGACATAACAAAAGGTGTAGGTCGAGAACCTTTCGGCGAAGAAACAGCTGAAATATTAGCAGAATTTAAACCTTCAATAGTAAGTTTTCATTTCGGTTTACCATCAAGCAGTTTGCTATCGAGAGTCAGGGAATGGGACGCGACAATTCTAGCAAGTGCAACCACAATTGAAGAAGCTGAATGGTTGGAGGCCAACGGAGCTGACGCAGTCATCGCACAGGGAATTGAGGCCGGCGGTCACAGAGGCATGTTTTTGTCGGATGATCTCTCGACTCAAATGGAAAGATTTGCTCTAGTAACACGACTTATTAAGCAAGTTAAGTTGCCCGTAATTGCCGCAGGAGGAATTTCCTCTGCAAAAGAGGTTGAAGACGCAATCTCAATGGGCGCTTCAGCGGTACAGCTTGGAACCGCGTACCTGCTCTGTCCGGAAACAAAAACCAGTCAGATTCATCGGGCTACTCTGAAAAGCGAAGCCGCAAAAGAAACTGTGCTGACAAACATTTTCAGCGGTAGACCAGCTCGTGGAATCGTTAATCGTTTGATCCGCGAAATCGGTCCAGTCAATTCTGACACTCCTGAATTCCCACTCGCTGCTGCTGCAGTCACCAGTTTACGTAAAAAAGCTGAGGCTATGGGTTCCGGAGATTTTTCACCACTCTGGTGCGGACAGAATGCCGGCCACTGCCGTGAAATTCCTGCCGCTGCATTAACTAAGCTGCTTGCGGCGGAACTTTAAATAATATATCCCGAAGGAACGACAACTATTTACGAATTTATCAATATTCATTAACCAGCAAATAGTCCTGAGGACGTGTCATTGCTTACAAAGAGAGAACACTATTTTATTTTAAGCACTGATATAATTATGTTCTCTCTCCGATCGAGATGATAATTTTTTAGTTTAAGAATATTTAAGAAGGTTGCAAAATTTAACAAATCCAATTTTTACAATACAATGGGGTAACATGCGAAAATATTTCCTACTTCTTATTTCATTTTGTCTACTTTTTTGGCTGACTGCAATTAATTCTTCTGCAGAGGAAAAAGCCGAAAGCGCAATTTTTGCGGGCGGTTGTTTTTGGTGTATGGAAGCTGATTTCGAAAAAATTAACGGTATAAAAGAAGTCGTTTCCGGGTATACCGGCGGAACATCAAAAAATCCGAACTATAATAATTATGGAAAAAGCGGCCATATTGAAGCAGTACAGATTTTTTATGATCCGGCTGTTATTTCTTATGCGGAACTACTGGAAATATTTTGGGTAAATATTGATCCTCTTGACAATAATGGCCAATTTTGTGACCGAGGACATGAGTACTCAACTGCGGTTTTTTTCCTGTCAACTGAGCAAAAAGAGCTGGCGGAGAAATCCAAAACTCTGCTCGAAAATTCCGGAATCTTCGAGAAACCAATTGAAACTCCGCTTATAAAAGCAGGAGAATTTTTCCCTGCAGAGGATTATCACCAGAATTACTACAAAATAAATCCAATAAGATATAAGTACTATCGCTATCGCTGTGGACGTGATCAGCGGCTTAAAGAACTTTGGGGTAAAACTACTATCCGTGAAAAAAGTCTAAAAATAACTGCGAAATATCAAAAACCTGATTTGGGACAACTTGAAGAAAAGCTGACACCTTTACAGTTTGACGTTACCCAGAATGATGCGACTGAACCGCCTTTTAACAATAAATATTGGAACAACAAAAAAGAGGGTATTTATGTTGATATAGTTTCCGGAGAACCGCTCTTCAGCTCAGTTGATAAATATAAATCCGGTACAGGCTGGCCCAGTTTCACCAAACCTATTGCTGGAGCAAGTCTGATCAAAAAAGAAGACAACAGCTGGTTCTCGGTGAGAACTGAACTGAGGAGCAAATATGCTGACTCTCATCTGGGACACTTGTTTAATGATGGTCCAAAACCAGATGGATTACGTTACTGTATTAACTCGGCTGCACTGAGATTTGTCGCCAAAAATGATCTGGAAAAAGAGGGGTACCCGAACTTCCTTGATTTATTTAAAAATTGATTTTCGGGTTAAGGTTTTTCTTTGTAGCACCTCCCTGGATTCGAGTTTTAGAGCTGAAGCATGAAAAACCTCTTTGATGAATAATTGCAGAATATCAGCTAAATTATTCGCGATTCAATTTATATCACTATAATATGGTCTGCAACAGAAGTAGACCATTGCACTTTTTCGAAAAGCCAGTCGTTCGGCCCAATTGTTACAAAACTTTCCTGCTTTGCTTACGGTACAGTTTCAAGATTGATCCACCGATCCTCCTAAAAGGAAAAGGATTTAATTTGCCTATATTTTGGTAGCGGTTTCTTTATTTTAGCCATCATTATTTTTATTTTTGTATTTCCTGAATCACAGTGCGATAGCGCTGTTCAATTTCCTGGTGATGGATGTGTTGCCCATGCGACACCATTTGCCGCCCCGCGGACCAAACTTCACATACGAGTGAATCATCTGCAGTGAAAATCCAGCGATCCAGAAATTCATCATCCGAGCAACCCCACAAGCTCAACGCTTCTGCATCAAGTGTCAGAAAATCGGCCCAGTTTCCAGGACTTAAACTCCCTGATTTGCGCCCCAACGCTTGAGCGCCGCCGGCCAAAGCGTCGTTGTAGATTGCACTGCCTACGGAACCGCTCTTGCTTGTCATCACGTTACGTCCCTTCTGGGCAAGCCGCTGGCTGTATTCAAGCAAACGTAATTCTTCTGTCAATGCAATAAAAACGTTTGAATCAGAACCGATTCCGTATTTTCCACCTGACGAGAGCAATTCGCTGCCGTCAAATACACCGTCTCCGAGATTTGCTTCTGTGATTGGACAAAGTCCCACCACCGCTCCGGATTTTGCAACATTTCGCGTTTCTGCCTGAATCATGTGTGTGGCATGGATCAAACACCAGCGTGAGTCAACGTTTACATTTTGAAGTAACCATTCCACCGGACGCGCACCGTAATTTTCCAGGACATCATCAACTTCTTTAAGCTGTTCCGCAATATGAATATGAACCGGGCCGGAAGTTCTTGCCTCAATAATTTCCTTTAATGACTCTGGAGAAACTGCTCTGAGAGAATGCGGAGCTATACCAAGCAGATAATCTTCCGGAGCATCCCGGATAGCTGGCTCAACGTGTTCAAGCAGTTCTAGAAATTCATCACTTTTGTTGCCGAAACGGAGTTGTCCATCCGCAAGTGCTTTCCCGTTCAAACCACCCTGTGTGTATAATACAGGTAAATGGGTCAAGCCTATTCCAGCTTTTTGAGCAGCACTGATAACACGACACGAAGTTTCCGCAATGTTTTCGTAATGCTGTCCTCCGCACTGATGGTGGACATAATGGAATTCTCCAACCGAAGCATAGCCGCATTCCAGCATTTCCATAAAAACAAGGGCTGCAATTGCCTCCATCTGTTCCGGAGTCAGACGTTCCAAAAAACTGTACATCAACTCACGCCAACTCCAAAAGCTGTCACGCTTTTGTAAACGCTTTTCCGTCAGTCCGGACATCGCCCTTTGGAAAGAGTGGCTGTGTAAATTAGCTAAGGCGGGAAGCAGGATACGGTTCCGTAAATATTGATCGTCCGGATTAGCTTCAACTCCTGATTCAACGGCTGCAATTCGGCCAATTTGATCCACTGTCACTCTGACATTTTTGGCCCAACCTTCCGGAGTAAGGGCAAGTTCCGCAAAAAGATTCATCTGCTTTTCATGATTTTGTATTGATATAAAAGATTATATAAGCATAAATAAAAGCAAGAAAATATTAAACTTATAAATAAGCACCTCTCCCTCATTTACCGTATGGGCATCGCCACAGATCTCATCCTGCTTGTTGTTAGCGCCTTCTTCAGTGGACTGTTGATGCAGAGGTTGGGACAACCGTTGATTTTAGGATACATCCTGACCGGAATCGCGTTTGGCCCCTACACAGGCGGATTTGCGCTGACCAGTGTACACGAAATAGAACTGCTGGCAGAAATCGGGGTAGCCCTTTTACTGTTTGCGCTGGGGCTGGAATTTTCCCTCAAAGACCTCAAACCTGTCAAAAAAATCGCACTGATCGGTACTCCTATTCAAATTTTACTGACCATTGCAATGGGCTATGGTATTGGACAGTGGATGGGTTGGGATGCAAAGGCCTCACTTTGGCTTGGTGCGCTTGTTTCTCTTTCCAGCACAATGGTACTGCTCAAAACTCTTATGAATCAGGGGTGGCTCGGCACACTTTCCAGCAAGGTCATGGTAGGTATATTAATCGTGCAGGATTTAGCGGTTGTCCCTCTTATTGTGCTACTGCCCATATTAAATAATCCGGAGCTGGGTTGGGTTTCTCTAGAAATAGCAATTCTTAAAACAGTTCTTTTTCTGACAGGAATGATTTTGTTTGGCACACGTTTGCTGCCATGGATTATGCGGCACATTTCCCATTTAGGATCCCGTGAATTATTTTTACTGGCCATCACAGCAATCGGTTTAGGTGTTGGTTATCTGACATATTTAGTAGGTCTTTCTTTTGCCTTTGGAGCGTTCGTCGCCGGAATGGTTTTGAGTGAATCAGATTATGGACATCAGGCCTTGAGTGACATCATTCCGGTGCGTGACCTTTTTGGGCTGCTGTTTTTCGCCTCTGTAGGCATGCTGCTCAACCCAGCTTTTTTGCTGGATCACTGGCAGCAGGTTTTCATCCTTGTTTTGATAGTCAGTCTGGGTAAAGGTCTTATTCTCGGGTTACTGGCCAGAATTTTCAAATATGGAAATGTGGTACCGCTCGCAGTTGGATTGGGACTCTTTCAGGTGGGTGAATTTTCATTTGTACTCGCACAAGTCGGGGTTTCGACAAACTCAATCAGCCATGAAGTGTATTCACTAGTTTTGACAACTGCGATTATAACGATGTTTCTAACTCCACTTATTTCCGGCCAAACTGCTCGCCTGTATGCTCTCCGTAAACGCTGGTTCAAACATGAGGCACTGGATTCTATCAATTTTCCGAAGTCTGGATTCCGAAATCATGTGATCATTTTAGGAGGTGGACGGGTTGGTTTTAGAATTGCTCAAGTTCTAAAACGACTCAATGTTCCAATGTTGATAATTGAACTGGATCAACTCAGGGTTGACCGAGCAAAACATGCTGATATTCCTGTTATTTATGGAGATGCCAGTCATGAAGTAGTCTTGGAAGCTGCTACGGCATCATTGGCACGTTTGTTAATTATAACATCTCCGGAAGTCGTAATTGCCCAGACGATTGTTCAACGTGTACGGAAAGTGAATGCCGAAATTCAAGTGGTGGCCCGCGCACCGGGAGTTGAGTTTTTGGAAGAATTCAAAAAACTGAATATTTCTGAAGTGGTTATTCCGGAATTTGAAGCAGGACTTGAGATGGCGCGTAAAGCCCTGGTCCATTTGCATATTCCGGCCGCCAAAATTCAGCATTACACCGAATCATTAAGGCAGGATCTGTTCGCCTCTTTCTTCAATGAAAATGAGGAAACTAAAATTATGGAACAACTCCAGACTGCAGAACACCAATATGACCTGCAGTGGATGTTGATAAAACCAGGAAGCAAACTGGTTGGTATTACGATCGGCGAAGCTGAAATTAGAACAAAAACAGATACTTCAATAGTTGGAGTGATTCGGAAAGAGAAGTTGGAACCGAACCCGGATGCTAATTTTCGCTTTGAAGCAAATGATCGTGTAGCAATAATTGGGATAGACAGCGCGCGTGAATCTTTTTTCCAATTGACCTGTCCGTCCAAAAGCAGTTCGACTTAAACAAAAGGAAATAGCCGTTGACA
>Ga0208766_1001689_pt1 | contig 11775 bp, 10 predicted proteins | sample ETN01SmetaG_3_FD_185792 | JGI IMG/M metagenome (GOLD analysis project Ga0208766, IMG submission 185792) | Marine microbial and viral communities from oxygen minimum zone, Eastern Pacific Ocean - ETNP2014F12-01SV263 (SPAdes) (version 2) | ecosystem: Environmental > Aquatic > Marine > Oceanic ...
TTTCCTCCACCTATTAAAACAGCCCATTTTTCTGGATACCTAAAATTAGGTGTGGTTTTTCTTGTATCAAGTAATATACAATCAGTTTTAGATATTATTTTTTTATATCTGTTTGTAAGGCTTGCAATACCAGACATCCTTTGAATGCAATTAAGGACTAATCTTTCCATAGCTAAAATAGAAAGAGTGTTTCCTTCTACAGCAAAGCCTTTTGTTCCAGCATTTATTTTATCTCCATCATTAATTAAATATTTAAAATTGATTTTACTATCATATTTTTTAAAAATAATTTCAGCTAATTCAACTCCAGCAATTATACAGTTTTCTTTAACTTCTAATAGTGCTTTCCCAATTACTCTATCTGTTAAAGATGCTTGACTAGAATGATCAATATTATTTAAATCTTCTTTAATAGCATTATCAATAAACAAATTAATTTCTTCTTTGTAATTAAAATAAAATTTATTTTTCATTATCTATATTATAAAAAACTCCTTTATTAAATTTTATATTTTGAGCTTGCTTTATTAATAAATATGAAATACTTACCATATTTCTTAGCTCACTCAAATTTTGAGTAAGTTTGTTTTTATTATATAACAAAGTTACCTGTTTATAAATATTTAATATTTTATTCTCAGCCTCATATAATCCTTTATTAAATTTAAAAATTCCAACCTTTTCATTCATAGTTTTTTGTAACTCTTTTCTCAGAAATTTTTCTTCTTTAATTATTTCACTACTTACAGATTTTTCTCCTTTCCAATTTGGAGCTTTAATTTCAAAATTATTATTTAAGGCTAAAATTTTTGAAACATCTACAGCAGCTCTATGAGAAAAAACCAAAGATTCTAATAAAGAGTTAGAAGCTAATCTATTAGCTCCATGAAGACCTGTTGAGCTACACTCGCCAATAGCGTATAAACTTTTTAAACTTGACTCTCCATTTTCATTTACTTTTATACCTCCACAAAAATAATGCGCTGCAGGAACTATTGGAATCATATCTGATGGCAATTTTATTCCAACTGATAAACAATTACTATATATCTTAGGGAAATACTTTTTCCACTTTTTTATTTCAATTGAACTGCAATCTAGATAAACGTATTTATTATTTTCATTATGCATCTCCATTTGAATAGCTCTAGCAACAATATCTCTTGGTGCTAACTCTCCTCTTGAATCATATTTTTTCATAAACATCTCCCCTTTTAAATTTCTTAATAGAGCACCTGCTCCTCTTAACGCCTCTGAAATTAGAAAGGTTTTATCATTTATTTTATAAAATAAAGCTGTAGGATGAAATTGAACAAAAGGAAGATTTTCCATAAAAATTTTGGCTCTATATGCTGCACCTAAACCATCACCAGTTGCAATACTAGGGTTTGTAGAATGAGAATATATACTGCCTGCACCTCCAGTTGATAAAACAGTGACTTTAGCACTTATTTTAATAATCTCCTCTTTTTCTTTTGAAATTACATAAGCGCCATAACATTTATTATGTTTAGTTTTAGTATGATGATCTGTAATTAAATCTACTAATGTATGGTTTTCAAAAATCTCAATATTATTAAATGATTTAACTTTTTCAATAAGTTTTTTTTGAATCTCCTCACCAGTTTGATCTTTATGATGTAATATTCTGTTTTCCGAATGACCTCCTTCTCTAGCTAAATCTAATTTGTTCTGGTAAGTATCGAATTTTGTTCCCCATGAAATTAATTCTCTGATTCTTTCCTTTCCTTCTTTTATAACAAAATCAACAACATTTTCGTTACATTCTCCTGCTCCAGCTTTTAATGTGTCCTCTATATGTTTTTTAAATGAATCTTTTTTGAAATTTGAAACTACAGCTATCCCGCCTTGAGCATAACGAGTATTAGTTTCCATTAAATTAGATTTAGAAATTAAAATAATATTAATTTTAGGATTAATTAAAGCTAATTTTACAGAAAATGTAATCCCTGAAATACCCGATCCAATAACTAATACATCTGAAACCATTGATCAGCCTAATTCTAACATTCTCTCAATTGGCTTTTTTGCTTTAGAAATGATTTCTTTTGATAAATTAATTTCTGGCAATTCATATATCAAACAATTATATAGTTTTTCTAGAGTATTCATCTTCATGAATGCACACTCACTACAAGCACATGTATCATCTTGAACTGGAGCTGGAATAAAAATTTTATCAGGACATTTTTTTTGCATCTCATGTAAAATTCCAACTTCAGTTGCTACAATATATTTTTTTGATAAATCTCTTTGAACAAAATTTAATAATCCTGTAGTGCTTCCCACAAAACTTGCAAAATCAAGAACAGCAGAATCACTCTCTGGATGAGCAATAAATTTTGCATCAGGATTGTCATTAGAAAGTTTTAAAATTTTTTCAAATGAAAAAGCTTCATGAACAATACAAGATCCGTTCCATAAAATCATGTTTCTTCCTGTTTCTTTTATTAAATACTTTCCTAAATTTTTATCAGGGGCAAAAATTATTTCTTTATCATCAGGAATTGACTCAATTACTCTTTTAGCATTACTAGAAGTACAAACTATATCACTTAAAGTTTTTATCTCTGCGGAGCAATTAATATAAGTAACCACAATTGCTTCAGGATATTTATTTTTGAATAATTTAAAGTCCTTTGGAGGACAGGAATCTGCAAGTGAACATCCTGCCTTTAAATCTGGCAAAAGAACCTTCTTACTTGGGTTAACAATTTTAGCAGTTTCGGCCATAAAATGAACCCCTGCCATAACTATCTTATCATTATTAATCTTCGAAGCCATTTGGGCTAAATAAAGACTGTCTCCTAAATAATCAGCCAATTCTTGAATAAGAGGGTCTTGGTAATAATGGACTAAAAGAACAGCATTTTTTTCTTTTTTTAACTTTTTAATTTCATTAATTAAATTAAGCTTTTTCGGAATTGCTTTATCCAAAAAACCCTTATCACTAATTTTCTCAATTAAATTATTCTCTTTAAAATTCATTTAAGCAATTTATTTCAATAAAAAAACAAATTTAACTTTACTTAATCATTTAATCAAATCTAAAATCTCTTACGTTTATTTCAATATTACTTTTTCCATTGTATTCATTTTTATCAATCGAATAAAGTATAGAAAACTTTTTTTGTTTCTTTATCTCTAATAGATGCTTTGCTTTTGAAAAAGCAATCCCTGAAATTTCTACTCCATAATTATCAACAACTTCTAATCTTAAATGATTTTTTTCTTTTCCAACTAAACGAGAACCTCCTGTATCTAAACATTTATGAGTAACAAATAATGGCTGACTATTTTTAGGTCCAAAAGGAGCTAACTGATTTAATATTCTATAAAGTTTATTAGTAATATCCGCAAATTTAATTTCTGATTCATAATAAACAGATTTAATCCTTTGATCTTCTGAAATAGAACTTTTAACATTTTCCTCAAAAAGTTTTTTGAATTCATCCAATTTTTTTGAATAAAGAGTAACTCCTGCTGCATATTTGTGACCTCCATATTGAATTAATGCTTTTTTACACTTTTTCAACACACTATAAATATCAAATCCTTTAACAGATCTAACAGATCCAACAATTAAACCCTCTGATTTTGTTAAAACAATTGTAGGTTTATAATAATATTCAATTAGTTTAGAAGCAACTATTCCTATGACACCCTTATGCCAATCTTCTTTATAAACTGTTGTTGAAAATGTTTTTTTTTCTTTTTGATTTTTAATCTCTACCAGCGCTTCATTAACTATTATTTCTTGCTTTATTCTTCTTTCTGTATTTAATAATTCAATTTTTTTAGATAAATCATCTAAATTCTTATCATTTTTTTGAATTAATAATTCTACTGAGCTTATTGCTTTATCCATTCTGCCAGAAGAGTTGATTCTTGGAGCAATTCTAAAAACCAGATCATTAATTTTTATTTTTGATTTAACTGAATTAGTCATTTCTCTTAAACCCGCCCTAGGGTTTTTATTTATTTGTTCTAAACCATAAAAGGCTAAAACTCTATTTTCATCAATTATTGGAACTATATCAGCAGCAATAGCTATCGCAACTAAATCTAAATATATTTTTATCTCATCGAAAGGTTTATTATTTACAATGTTTAATGCTTGAATTAACTTAAAGCCGATTCCACATCCACACAACTCTTTAAATGGATATTTACAATCTTTTCTTTTTGGGTCCAAAACCGCTATAGCATTTGGTAAGTTTTCTAGTGGAATATGATGATCACAAATAATAAAATCAATTTCTAATTCATTAGCATAATTAATTTTATCAATAGCCGTTATCCCGCAATCTAAAGAAATTATTAAATGGACTTTTTCCTTTTTAGCATAATCTATTCCTTGTCTAGAAATTCCATAACCTTCTTTATATCTGTCAGGGATATATTTTATTATATTGGAATAATTCTTAACTAAATATGAGTAGACAAGAGCAACTGAAGTAACTCCATCAACATCATAATCGCCATATATTAATATCCTTTCTTTTTTTGAAATTGCATTTTGAATTCTATCAACAGCAATATCCATATCCTTCATTAAAAAAGGATCATATAAATCTTCAAGCTTTGGACGAAAAAATATTTTTGCTTTATCAAAAGTGTTAATACCTCTTTGAACAAGAATTTTAGAAATCAATAAATCAACTGAAAGTTTTTTTGCTAATGAATCAATTTCTTTTTGATTTGGAACATTTATTGGAATCCATTTCATTAATAGACTATTTTTTACCTTCAATACAAATTACAAATTCTCCTTTGGGGTTTTTATTTTCCAAAAAAGATAAAGCCTCTAATAAATTTCCTCTAAAATTTTCTTCATGAATTTTTGTTAATTCTCTAGATATAGATATTCTTCTTTCTTTTCCGAAAAAAAGGATCAAATCATTAACTGTTTTAATTATTCTATGAGGTGACTCAAAAATCACAATAGATCTTTTTTCATTAGACAAAAACTCTAATCTTTTTTTTCTTGATTTTTTTAATGGCAAAAATCCTTCAAACACAAATTTGTCTATAGGAAATCCACTTTGTATAAGTGAAGGCAAAATAGCGGTAGCTCCAGGAAGACATTCTATTAAAAAATTATTATTAATTACTTCTCTAATTAATAAATACCCAGGATCTGAAATTCCAGGAGTTCCAGCATCTGAAATTAGGGCAAGTACATTACCTGATTTAATTTTATCAATAAAATAACTTAACTTTTTATGCTCATTATGCATATGAAAACTTTCACAAGGAGTTTTTATTTCGTAATGTTTTAAAAGCTTAAAACTATTCCTAGTATCTTCAGCAAGAATCAAATCGGCATTTTTTAAAACTTCTATTGCCCTAAAAGTAATATCCTTAAGATTTCCTATAGGAGTTGGAACAATATATAAAGATGTCATAATTTAAATCTATTCAAAAAGTTTAGACAAAACTTCTAAAAATCTTTTTTCATAATCTTCTTTTCCTTTCCAGTTGTCATACTCAGGTTTAATCATTGTCCCAATAAAATTTTCAACTTCTTTAATATTTGAAAAAGTTGTGATTTGAGAAATTACTCTTTGATATTCTAATTTATTATCTAAAAACAAATGTTTTGTAAAAGCTAATCTGTCATTTAAGTCAATATGAAGTCCCTTCATAAATTTATCATTAACATTTTTTTTTAATTCTTTTTTAGAGTCTTCAAAATTTTCCTCTATTTTTTTTTCAACAAAAATTGGGTCTTCAGAAACTTTTGATAAAGTGTTTTTTTCAAAAATTTTTTCTGGCATTTCAGTAACTATATCTTTTATCTTTTCAATTAAAGGTTCAACTTCTAATTTAGAATTATCATCCACTAAATCGTTATTAAATTCTGAATCTCCAATAATTTCATTAAGTATTGAATTCAATTGATTTTCTTGAATTTCCCAATTCGTTATATTATTCTTCTTTAAAAAACGATAAACAGATAAAACCTCATTTAATTGTCCAACCTTATGAAAAATATCCTCTTCATTTATTGATTTATCTTTATCCAGATCAATTATTTCATTTGCAACTTTTACAAGGGCTTTTTTTATTTTTTTATTCATAATCTAACTTTCAACCTCTGATCTAATTTTTGATATATTTACATGGAATTATAACTTACTTTGAAAAATACAAAATGTTTTTGGAATTTACTTTATCTTCAAAATAATTTAAAATTAGAAAATTTATTAAATTTAAATTATAACTATTCTTTAATTGAATTCTTTAAATATTTTTTTAAAAAACCTAGACCACAATTATTTTATAATAAAAAGTAAACTTAAAAATTCTACAAAATTAATTGGAGTTGTAAAAGCAAATGCATACGGTAGTGACTCATTTATAATTGCAAAAAGATTAGAATTCCTTGGAGCTGATATGATTGCAGTTGCTTATACTTTAGAAGGAGTATACTTAAAAAAAAAGGGGATTAATATTCCCATACTTATTTTTTATCCTCAATTGGATACACTAGAAGACCTCTATAAATATAAGCTTGAACCTGCAATATATTCTAAGCAAATCTTTAAAAAGTTTAATCAAATAATTAAAGAAAAGTCACATGAGAATTACCCAATTCATATAAAATATAATACTGGTTTAAATCGTATTGGTTTTCTTCCAACTGAAACTAATTGGATAATAAAATCTTTAAATAAAAGTTCTTTAACTATAAAAAGTGTTTATTCGCATCTTGCAATAAGTGAAGAAAAAAAACCTAATAAAACTTCTGAAAAACAAATTAATCTTTTTAAGAGCATTATTACAAAACACACAAATAAAAAAAATATCAAACCATTTTTTCACCTTCTTAATAGTTCTGGAATTTTTAATTATCCTGACCTTGAACTAGATGCCGTTAGACCTGGTATATCTCTATATGGCTATGCTAACAATTTTAATTGGGATAAAGACCTTTTGCCAATTAGTTCCTTAACAACTAAAATTTTTCAAATTCATAATGTTAAAAAAGGTGATAGTGTTGGGTATAATAATGGGTGGTTTGCAAAAAAAAATTCAAAAATAGGAGTCATTCCAATAGGCCATGCAGATGGAATTCCAAGATCATTTGGAATGCAAAAGGGATGGTTTACCATTAAAAATAAAAAAGCATATATAGTGGGAAATGTCTGTATGGATATAATTATGATAGATATAACTGAAATAAATTGCAAAGTGGGTGATGAAGCACTTCTTTTTGGCGATAATATCTCTGCGGCATCAATTGCTGAAAATTGTAAAACCATTTCCTATGAATTATTATCTAATATTTCAAATAGAGTTCCTAGAAATTTTATTGAAAATTAGTTGTTGTTTTAATAAAAACATTATTATAATATTTTGATATAAAAAAGTTTAGTTTTTGATTCATAAATTTTAAATCCTACTTTTGAATAAATTTTTTTATGAAAATAGCTATAGTTGGTGCCACTGGGATGGTAGGGAATGTTATGTTAGAAGTTCTGGCTGAAAGAAAAATTAAATTTGATAATTTAATTTTAGTAGCATCTGAACGCTCTGTTGGAAAAAAAGTTTCATTTCAAGGTAAAACTTATTCTGTGATTGGTCTAAATGAGGCCTTGAATTTAAAACCAGATATTGCTCTTTTTTCAGCTGGTGCAGAAACTTCTCTTAATTGGGCACCAAAATTTGTTGATAAAGGAACAACAGTTATTGATAATTCTTCAGCATGGAGAATGAATCCAAAAATTAAATTAATTGTTCCTGAAATTAATGCTTCAATATTAACTAGTGACGATAAAATTATTGCAAATCCAAATTGTTCAACAATTCAACTAGTTATGGTTCTGAACCCTTTGCACAATAATTTTAATATACAAAGAGTAGTGATTTCAACTTATCAATCTATTACTGGAACTGGAGTTAAGGCTTTAAATCAATTAGAAAATGAATATCAAAATAAATCTGGAGAAATGGCTTATCCTTATCCAATTCATCAAAATGCTATTCCTCATTGTGATATTTTTTTAGATAATGACTATACTAAAGAAGAAATGAAGTTAATAAATGAAACTCACAAAATTCTTAATGATGATAAAATAGGTATTAGCCCTACAGCTATTAGAATTCCAGTAATTGGAGGTCATAGTGAATCCGTTAATATTGAATTTAAAAAAGCTTTTCAAATAAATGAAATTAGAGAAATTTTAAATAATACTAAAGGTGTTATAGTAAAAGATAATCCTGAAACAAACATTTATCCAATGCCTATTTATGCTAAGGGTAAAGATGAAGTTTTTGTCGGGAGAATTCGGAAAGATCATTCAAAATTAAACTCAATTAATTTATGGATAGTCTCTGATAATTTAAGAAAAGGTGCTGCAACTAATACAGTTCAAATTGCAGAGTATTTAATTTCAAACATTTTATAGTTAATTATACTAAATTTATAATTTTAAAAAATAATGCTTTGTCAAAAACTCAAGGGTTCTTGATTTAATAATTGTATTTAAAAATAAACTATTAACCCGAAATGTATTTTAATTTAATTACAACAATTTTTTTTATTTTATTTTCATATAATGTTCTTGGCCAAAAAAACTATACTGAAAAAATACCTGGAAGTAAAGAAATCCTTAATTTTATTTTTATTAAAGGAGGCACATTTAATATGGGAAGTAAAAAATCTGAAAAAGGTCATTTTGGAGATGAAGGGCCAATTCATGAAGTAAAGATCTCTCCATTTTGGATGAGTGAAATTGAAATTCCATGGGATATATATAATTATTTTATGTCCAGAGAAATTGATAACTCCCAAGTCAAATATACTAAAGGTAATGAAGTGAATTTAGAAATTGATGCTGTTTCAAGTGCCACAACTCCATATGTAGAAATGAGTTTTGGAATGGGTGTTGAAAATTATCCTGCAATTTGTATGACCCAACATGCAGCTATAAAATTCTGCGAATGGCTTTCAGCTTTAACAGGAAAATTCTATAGATTGCCTACAGAAGCTGAATGGGAATATGCCTGCCGTGCAGGAACTAATTCTTCTTATTCATTTGGAGATAATGTTGAAGATTTAGATCAATATGGTTGGTTTAAATCAAATAGTAATGAATCTTATAATAAAGTAAAACAAAAATCCCCTAATACATGGGGTCTTTATGATATGCATGGGAATGTTTCTGAATGGACTCTTGATCAATATATCCCTACAATATATAAAACTAGGAAAAATCTTACTATTGACCCTTTTGAGGTTCCAAAAAAAATCTATCCAAAAACGGTAAGAGGAGGTTCATGGATGGATAATCCTTCAAGACTAAGAAGTGCTTCACGGAGGCCTTCTTCTAAAAAATGGAAAAAAAGAGATCCTCAAATACCCAAAAGTAAATGGTGGCATACAGATGCTCCTTTTGTAGGAATAAGGGTTGTAAGACCCTTAAATACTCCTAATGTCGAACAACAAAAAAAATATTGGAATAATTAAAAAAAAATTAAATGAAAAATAAAAATTTACAATCTGAAAAATCAAGAAGATCTTTTATAAAAAAGACTTCAACTATTGCCAGTGGTTTACTAGCAGTCCCTTTGTCTATTGAGGGAATGGCTAATGTATATGGTAATAAAAAATTGAAACTTTCTTTAATTGGATGTGGTGGAAGAGGATCAGGTGCAACTGTCCAAGCTCTCACAGCTGATGAAAATGTTGAGTTAGTTGCTATGGCAGATGCATTTAGAGATAGAATTGATATGAGTTTAAAAGGAATTCAAGAACATTTTGATGGTTCAAAAAAAATATCTGTAAAAGAAAAAAATAAATTTGTAGGATTTGATGCTTATAAAAAAGCTATTGATTTAGCTGATGTTGTAATTTTAACAACACCTCCTGGATTTAGACCCTATCACTTTGAATATGCTATTAACGCCAACAAACATGTTTTTATGGAAAAGCCACTAGCTACTGATCCTGTTGGAATAAGAAAAGTTTTAGAAATGGCAAAAATTGCTAAAGAAAAAAAACTAAATGTAGTTGTTGGTTTACAAAGACATTATGAAAAGAAATATATTGATTTAAATAATAAAATTGTAAAGGGAGAAATAGGTAAAATTAGAAGTGGTCAAGTTTACTGGAATGATGGAGGAGTTTGGGTTAATAAAAGAAAACCTAATCAATCCGAATTAGAATATCAAATGAGAAACTGGTATTACTTTAATTGGTTATGTGGTGATCATATTTTAGAACAACACATTCATAATATCGATGTTGCCAATTGGTTTATAGGAGACTACCCTGTATCTGCTCAAGGAATGGGGGGAAGGCAGGTCAGAAATGGTATTGAGCATGGAGAAATTTTTGATCATCACTTTGTTGAATTTACTTATGCAAGCGGGGCTGTTGTTTCAAGTCAATGTAGACATCAAAATGGATGTATGAATCGAGTTGATGAGGTATTTCAAGGGACAAAGGGTTCTATTGAAGTTGGCAAGGGTATCATAACTGATTTGGATGGAAATCTTAAATATAAGTACCCTTACTCATTAGAAAATGAACCTAACCCTTATCAAGTAGAACATGATAAATTATTTGCATCTATTAGAAACGGTGGTGTTATTTCAGATACTGAAAACGGTGCAAAAAGCACACTTACTGCAATCTTAGGAAGAATGGCAACTTATTCAGGAAAAAAATTAACTATGGAAGATGCTTTAAATTCAAATTTAAAATTAGTTCCAGAAGAGATGACATGGAATAGTACTCCACCAACATTGCCCGATAAAGAAGGAAGGTATAAAATTCCGATCCCTGGAAAAACTAAATTTTAAAAAAATGGATAGAAGATCTTTTACTAAAAATACATTTTTGGCAGGATTAGGAATTGCTAACTTTTCAAATATAGGCATACAAAACAGTCCAAAAGCTTATAAATATAATTTGAAATATGCTCCTCATCTTGGAATGTTTCGAAATTTAGCTGGGAATGATCCTATTGATCAATTAAATTATATGGCTGACCTAGGTTTTAAAGCATTTGAAGATAATGGTATGAGAGAACGTGATAAAAAACTTCAATTAAAAATGTCTTCTACAATGAGAAAAAGAGGCATAGAAATGGGAGTCTTTGTAGCTCATAAAATTTATTGGCAAAAACCTATCCTTGCAAGTGGAGACCCAAACTATAGGGATGAATTTTTAGATTACATAAAAAAATCTGTAGAAGTTGCTAAAAGAGTAGATGCAAAATGGATGACTGTGGTACCTGGTCATGTTGATTTGAAATTAAATATTTCATATCAAACTGCAAATGTTATAGAAACTTTAAAAAGAGCTTCTTCTATTTTAGAACCTCATGGGTTAACTATGGTTTTAGAACCATTAAATTTTAGAGATCATCCAGGATTATTTTTATCTGAAAGTCCTCAAGCATTTAATATATGTAAATCTGTTAATTCTCCCTCATGTAAAATTTTATTTGATATTTATCACCAACAAATTCAAGAAGGTAATTTAATTCCTAACATTGAAAAATGCTGGGAAGAAATAGGTTACTTTCAAATTGGAGATAATCCGGGAAGAAAAGAGCCTACAACAGGTGAAATAAATTATAAAAATGTTTTTAAATATATTCATTCAAAGGGATTCAATGGAATTTTAGGTATGGAACATGGGAATTTTTTCCCCGGCATTGAAGGAGAAAGGAAATTAATTTCAGCCTATCAGGAAGTAGATAAATTTATTTAAAATGAAAATTAATAATAATTTTATTT
>Ga0208766_1001690_pt1 | contig 11774 bp, 10 predicted proteins | sample ETN01SmetaG_3_FD_185792 | JGI IMG/M metagenome (GOLD analysis project Ga0208766, IMG submission 185792) | Marine microbial and viral communities from oxygen minimum zone, Eastern Pacific Ocean - ETNP2014F12-01SV263 (SPAdes) (version 2) | ecosystem: Environmental > Aquatic > Marine > Oceanic ...
CAAGTAAACTGTGGAAAATGATACAGGAAGCTGGCCTTTATTTGGAAGATCAACTTCCCGATCATCCAAATCACCCAAAAGGAAGAAATCCTTATGCACATGTTGCTATATGTGTGAAAAGTAAATTTAATGCTAGCTATAAAGATATAGAAGATGAAAAGTTTGATGAAGTTATAAAATATATTGAGTTTTTAAAACAAAACCCTAGCTAATTATTGTTTAGGAAAATAATCTTGTAACTTTCCTTCTCTATAAACATCTGCAGTACAACAGTGAAGCCCCCCACCAAAAGCATAAGCATCTCTTAATTCCACAGGTATTACTTCCATGCCTAGTTTGTCTAATTGCTCAGCCTGATAAACTTCACTTTTTTCAACACATACTGTTTTTGGATCCAAAACTAAAACATTCATAGATAACCAAGTTGAAGAATAGCATAACGGTGGAGGAGAATTATGAGCTGGTTGTGCGGAGTCAACTATCTCCCAACCATTATCTTCAAAAAGTTTTCTTTGTTCTTTTGGTAATTTTCTTTGTGGGTTATTAATAATTAATCCTTCTTTAATAGGTGTAAAAGTAGCATCAATATGAATAGGATAAGGATCACCAGGAAAATTTACAGCATGTACTCTATGATCTTTATAGTGTCTTTTGATCCAATCAATACCTTTTAGATTTGTTGTAAAGCCATGTTGAACAACTAAATCTTTTCCAAATCTTAAAACATCTGCTGCATCAAATAAAGGTTCTTCTTCTGTTGTTACAAAAAATTTTTTTTCAGTCCATTCAAGTCTTTTTTGGATGCCAATTTTTTCTGATAAATAATCTTTTCTGTAATCAGCATCTGTTAATCTTGGTTTAGGAGCTGACTCGTGTCTCATATTTGGGTCAGAATTATAGTAATGTTTTAACAAGGGTCTGTAACATAAATATTCAAACCATCTACATCTATAACTCATTGTTGCTTCTAAAATTTCATTTCCTACTGTAAGAAGAACATCTCTTGGTGGCATACATCCAAACATTGTTTCTGATTTCCAATCAGGTGTTGATGTTGGCTGATTAAAATCAATTGGAGTAGGCCTGTCGACCTTTATTCCTTTTTTAATAAGGATATTTGAAAAGTCGTCTAATAATTGATTTGCTTTATCAACGCTATCTTTAGTTCTTGGTCCAAACTGTCCTCTCATGTCAGAATCTTCTGGTACTTTTGCATCTAAAGCTGGCTCAGGTGCAGGAATACATGTTCCATCAGCCCTTCCAACTATCACATGTTTTAATGGATCCCATTCGTTCCAACTATTTACAATTATTTTATCTGAACTCATTTTTAGTTTTGTATAATATTATGTTTGGGGCCATAAGGAAATTTACTAATATTTTCAACTTTTTTTTCTCCTATAACTAAAATATCGTGTTCTCTGTATCCTCCCGCTCCTGGTTTCCCTTCTGGCAACATTATCATTGGTTCCATTGATATAACCATGTTTGGTTTTAAAATAGTATCGACATCTTCTCTTAATTCTAAGCCAGACTCTCTACCATAAAAATGAGACAAGACGCCAAAAGAATGGCCGTATCCAAAAGTTCTATATTGTAAATATCCTAGTTGAGCAAAAATATCATTTAATTCTTCGCAAATTTCAGAACACTTTGCTCCAGGTCTAACTAATTCAAGGCCTCTTTCATGTACTTTAATATTTGCTTCCCAAGCTTTAAGTGATGCATCATCGATTTTTTCTAAAAAAAGAGTCCTTTCTAAAGCTGTATAATAACCTGATATCATTGGAAAAGTATTTAGCGATAAAATATCACCCGATTTCAATTTTCTATTAGTTTTTGGGTTATGTGCACCATCAGTATTAATGCCTGACTGAAACCAAACCCAAGTGTCCATATATTCTGCATTTGGGTATGTTTTTGCTATTTCTCTTTCCATTCTATCTCTTCCTGAAATAGCAATTTCAAGTTCACTTTCACCAACTTTAATATTATTAATTATTTCTTCAGCTCCTAAATCGGCTATTCTGGCTCCATTTTTAATTATTTCAATTTCTTCATTAGATTTAATCATTCTTAACTCCATTAATTTTTTTGAAACATCTTCAAACTTTGAAAGATTAAATATAGTTTTAAATTTATGATTCATTTCTAATGTAACATGATCATTTTCAATCCCTATATTTTTTGGAGGTTCTTCTCTTCCAATAAACGACACTATTGCTTTTAAAAAATTATCTCTTTTCCAATCAGTGTAAATTATATTATCACATATTGACCTTCTCCATGGTTGACTTGCATCTATGTTGGCCGAAAGAGTAGTAATTTTTTTTTCTGTTATTAAGCACCCATATGGTCTTCCAAAAGAACAATAAATAAACCCTGTATAATATGCAATATTATGCATTGATGTTAAAATAACCATGTCTAAATTGCTTTTAGACATCAAAGTTCTTATTTGATTTATTCTATCTTTATATTCTTTGTCACTGAACGGAAGTTTTACTTTTGATCCATTTTTTAACTCAAAAAAATTTGGTCTTTCCATGATATTAATTTAAAGCGATAATTCTTTTACTGTTCTTGTCTAGAAGACTGTAATAAACAATTGCTAAAAATATTAAAAAACCTCCAATAACAGTTGTGTTTGAAGGAACTTCATTAATTCCAAATAATGGTAACCAAACCCAGAATATTCCTCCAACTACCTCTGTTAATGACAAGAGAGTAAGTTCAGCTGCCGGTATTGCTTTTGAACCGATTGAATACAGAATTAAACCTAAACATACTAAAGTCCCATGTACTGCGAAAAGTCCTTGATTTAAACTTGTTGAAGTAAAAGTAGCTTGAGAATCAATAATAATAAATGTTGATACAATGGCACAAAAAAGTCCAGCGAAAGAAACTGTTGTAAATTTTGGAGTTTCTTTTCGCCATCTTAACGTTACTGAAAAAATAGAAAATCCAATTGATGAAATTATTCCAAACATAAAGCCAATTAATGATCCTTTTTCAAAATCTCCCAAAGCCATTATTATAATTCCAATAGTTGCAATAACTATTGATAACCAAACATTTGTTGTAATTTTTTCTTTTAAAAATAAAAAACCTAACAATGCAGTAATAAATGGCATCGAAGCAAGGCAAAGTAAGGTTACAGCAGCAGTTGTATTTGTAATGGACCATATAAATGTAATCATAGCAATGCCAAGGCCGCTACCACCGATAACGCCTGACAAACCCATTCTAAAATAATTCTTGTAAAACTGAATTCCTTCGTCAAAAAAAAGATAAACATTCAATAAAATAAATATTATTATTCCTCTAGCAAAAAGGTATTGCCATGGAACTAAATTTGGTTGGTCCATGTGCCTTACTACCAAAGGTCCAAATGACCACAAAATTCCGGCAACCAAAACAAATGGTATAGCGATATTTTCATTTTTTAATTTTAACATGAGAATTTTTAATCTTAATTTACTCTAACTACAATAAAATTATATCTATCTAAAAAAAAATTTATTTGTAATTTCTGAGTTATAACATTCAATAAGATCACCTTTTTTAAAATTTTCTTTTCCGCTAGGAAATAAACCCCATGAATTCGATTTGGTAAAAGGCTTTATTCTAAAGGACTCCTGCCCTTTATGAATTTCAAATTCAGCAATACCTTTTTTAGAAAATATTAATTTACCTTTAATAAATCTAGTAAATTTTTTTTTTTTATTAAAATTATTTTTAATTTTTGCATTTATTGGCTGCTCTTCTTTAAGTCCTAATGAAGAGTATAAAAATGGTAATACAAAAAATTTAAAACAAGCAGCAGAAGAAATTGGATTTCCAGGTAATCCAAAAAAGGCTTTGTTATTTATAAATTTTGCAAACATTAATGGTTTTCCAGGACGTATATAAGCACCTTTAAAAGAATACTTTAATTTGAATTTTTTAATAATCATAGGAACAAAATCAAATCTACCTGCTGATACTGCGCCCGAAGTTAAGATTAAATCATTCCTTGATTTTAAGTTTTTTTTGATTTCATTTTGAAATTTATATAAATCATTATCTCTTAAGATTTTCTTTTCTACAAAGTCAAAAGGTAAACTTTTTAAAAGAGATTTTAAATAGTAACTATTTGAATTTCTAACTTTCCAATTAGGTAATTTGTTACTATTAGATATTTCATTTCCAGTTGTATAAAAAACTATTTTTGGTTTTTTTTTAACCATTATCTTTTTTATGCCTAAAGTTTTAAATGCTAATATATGTTGAGAATTTATAATTTCTCCTCTTTTAATTACAATTTCACTCTTTTTAAAATCTGATCCAGCAAATCTTATAAAATTATTTTTTTTTATTTTTTTATTTATAATTAAATACTTAGGTTTTATTTGGCTGGGAAAAAATTGGGCCTGTTCTACCGGTATTATAGTATCAAAAGGTTTTTTAATTATAGCTCCTGTCATTACTTCAATTGCTGAAAATTTAGGAACTTTTTTAATATTTGGATTATCTCCTGCGGCTAAAGTTTTTATAATTTTAAATTTTAAAGATTTTTTTTTACTAAGATTCTTGGTCTCTTTTGAATTAATCGCAAATCCATCAAATGCCGTATTGTCTGCTGCAGGATAATTGTTGGGTGAATTTAAATTAACTGCTGAAATTCTATTCATTGAGTTCTCTGTAGAAATATTTTCTGAATATATTTTTATTTTATTTTTTTTTAATTCTAAAAGTGCTTTTTTATAATGCATCATTTTAAATCTTATCTAAATTTTCTTTTGCTTTTTCTAAATCTTTTTTAGTATTTATATTTAAAAATCTATCAAATTTTTCTTCATTTATATTAATATTTTCATAACCAACTTTATCAGCCCATAACTCTACTTTTCTAAAGCTATTTTTTATATCTTTTTCTAATATTTCAATTAAATCCAGTGACCATAAACCAAAAATATTATGTCTTTTTTTATTGCTATTTAAAAAAATAAGTTTTTTTGATGTTTCTTTAACTTTAATTTTTAATTCACTTATTAATTTAATATCAAAAAAAGGTGTGTCACAAGGAAACGATGCTATCCATTTATAGTTTTTTTTATTTTTTGTAACCCACTTCATTGCTGTAAGTATACCAACTAAGGGTCCGAGCTGACCTTCTATACAATCTTCCACAAGGTTAATTTTATTATTTTTAAAATTGAAGTCTTTATTATTTGAAATAACCAGTATTTCATTAAATTCATTTTCTATTTTACTTACAGTGTGATCTAATAAAGTTTTGTTGCCTAATTTTACAGTCGATTTATCTTCACCAAATCTACTTGATTTACCCCCTGCCAGAATTATACCTAGAATGTTGTTTTCAATCATCAAAAGAAATATAAATTATTAATTGTTTATTAAAAGAATTTAAAATGGACTTAAAAATTTTACAAATTGCGTCAAATACTGAAAATAACAAAGTAATTAAAGACCACACACATAAGGCAGTACAGAAAAACTCTATTTGTGGAGATAAAATGGAAATAAGCTTAAAAGTTAAGAAAAATAAAATTATAGACTTTGGCTATCAGTGTAAATCTTGCATATATTGTCAGGCCTCTGTAAGTCTTTTATCGAGTAGTTCAATTAATAAACCAGTCGAAAGTATTAAAAGTTTGTTAAATGAAATTGAAAACTTTTTTGAAGATAATCTTTCAAATATTCCAAAAGAGTGGAAAATTTTTAAACAAATTTTTGATAAAAAAAATATTTCTAGAAAAGATTGTTTGTTATTACCTTTTAAAGCAGTTTCAAAAGCATTAAAATTATAAAATGAAAAATTCAATTATTATAAAAGCTTTAATTGCTGGTTTCTTTTCTGCTATTACAATTGGTGCATTAACCCTTCTTACATATAAAACAGAATTTGGAATTTTTTTAATTGCTTCTTTTGGTTCTACTATGGTTTTACTTTATGGATATCCTGAAAGTCCATTTGCACAACCGAAAAATATTTTTTTTGGACATCTGGCAACATCTTTAGCTGGTATATTTGTTCTTTATTTTATTCCCTTCCCTTTATACATTAATTTGCCTATAGCAGTTGGAGCAGGTGTGGCTTTGATGATTATGTTAAATATAACCCATCCTCCAGCAGGCGGTAATCCCTTAATTGTAATAATGGGCAGTGTATCTTTAGATTATATAATAAATCCAATTATTTCAGGTACTATTATTGTTTTAATTTTTGGAGTAATTTTAAATCGATTTATTTTAAAAAAAAAGTACCCTTTGTAAATGGATATAAAATATAATGTTGTAAAATTAAAAGATAGTTCGACTGAAGAAATAAAAGATTCTGTTTCAGTAGAAGAGCCTCTTGAGATGAATCTTAAATATAAGGTTGATGGAAAGTGGGTAACTGATCAATTATCCATTACAATGAGAACTCCAGGAAATGATGAAGATTTAATATCTGGCTTCTTATTTAATGAAAGAATAATAGAAAATTTTTCTGATATAGAAAATATAGAAAAAATAGGAGAAAAAGTAGGAGATTTTAATATTCAAAATAAAATAGTTACAACTATAAACAACACTAAAAACATTGATATTGGAAAAATAAAAAGAAATTTTATAACTAATTCTTCATGTGGAGTTTGTGGAAAAACTTCTCTTGAAACAGTCGAGGTAATTAAAGAAAATAAATTAGATACCTCTTATCCTAAAATTAAAAAAGAAATTATTTTAAAATCTCCAGAACTACTAACAAACGAACAATCTGAATTTTCTAAAACAGGTGGTATTCATGCAAGTTCTTTGATCGATGAAAATGGAAAAGTGATTGCAACAAGAGAAGATGTTGGAAGACATAATGCTTTAGATAAACTTATAGGTCACTCACATAAAGAAAAACTAATTGATAATCATTCTCAATTTATTGCGTGCTCAGGAAGATTAAATTTTGAATTAATTCAAAAAGGATTAATGTCTAATATTGGTCTTATGGCTGGAGTTGGTGCGCCAACAAGTCTAGCAATAGATTTAGCCAAAAGGTTTGACATGACGCTATTAGGTTTTGTAAAAAAAGATAGTTTTAATATATATACAAACAAAGAAAGAGTTTTATTTTAAACTATATGTCAAAAAATATAAGTAAATTATCTGGAAGAATAGGTTTAAAAGATAATTTATTTCAAAAATTATCTGAAAGATCTTTAAATTCCAAAAATGCTGAAGGAATGAAAGAGATTGCAGATAAATACCATGTGGGAGTTTCTACTTTACATGGAGCTGAGAGTTTCTATGAATTTTTAAGACCTGCACATAGAGAGAAAAAAGCTTTTGTTTGTAATGGAAGTGCATGTATGTGCGCAGGAACACAAGGGCCATTAAAGAAAAAATTAAAAGATAAACTTGGTGATGATAAAGTTGGTGAAATGTTTTGTTTAGGATATTGCTATGAAAATAATGCTTTCCATTATAATGGACAAAACTATGCTGGAAACGACATAAATAAAATTGATGATATAATTAAAGGTAAAGATTTAGAGCAAGAAAAATTTTTTTCAAAGAGCTTTGCTTCAACGAGTTTTTTAATGGATGATAAGACTTCAGATCTTGATAGGTTTAAACAACATTTAGTAAAATTTATAAATGCTGACAAACAAAAAATAATTAAATCTCTTTTGGATTCAAATTTAACTGGTAGAGGTGGCGCTGGTTTTCCGACTGGAATGAAATGGGACTTTTGTAGTAAAGCAAAATCAGAAAAAAAATATGTTATTTGCAATGCAGATGAGGGTGACTCTGGAGCTTATTCAGATAGATATTTACTAGAAGACCAACCATTAAAGGTAATATTTGGTATGATTATCTGTGGCTATGTTATTGGAAGTGATGAAGGAGTTTTGTATATAAGGGGTGAATATCCTAAATCAATTGAAGCTTTGAATGCTTCAATTAATTCTTTAAAAAAAGAAGGCTTGCTAGGAAATAACATTCTTGGAACAAAATTTTCTTTTGATTTAAATATATGTATTGGCCAAGGAGCATATATATGTGGAGAGGAAACTGCATTAATTGCATCTATAGAAGGTAGAAGAGCCGAAGTTGATGTTAGGCCTCCCTTCCCTGTTACCGAAGGATTATATAAAAAACCTACTGTTGTTAATAATGTAGAAACGCTTGCGGCAGCAACTGGAATTCTAATAAATGGACCTGAAAAATTTTCTGCCATAGGAAATAAAAAATCAGCTGGAACAAAGTTAGTCTGTCTCGACAGTTTTTTTAATAATCCAGGTGTTTATGAAATTGAAATGGGAACGCCAATGAAACAAGTTTTATATGATATAGGCGGAGGGTTTAAAGAGCCCATAAAAGCTTTACAAGTTGGAGGACCTTTGGGAGGAGTAATACCAATAAAAGAAGTTGAAAAATTAAACCTTGATTTTCAGGAATTTACAGCAGCTGGTTTTATGTTGGGTCATGCAAGTATTGTAAGTATACCAAAAGATTTTCCTATGGTTGATTATATTCATCATTTATTTGAATTCACTGCAGAAGAATCGTGTGGAAAATGTTTTCCTGGAAGACTTGGCTCTTACAGGGGAAAAGAGATGTTTGATCAATTAAAAAATAAAACATCTAAAATCCCACTAAAACTACTTAATGAATTGCTAGTAACAATGAAAAAAGGTTGTTTATGCGCCTTATGTGGTGCAATACCTACTCCTATAATGAATATACTAAAGTATTTTGGGGACGAAATGAAAAATGATATGATAAAAGAAAATTAATGAGCTCAGAAAAAAGAAAAATTGCTTATATAGATGGAAAACCATATGAAATTGGTTCTAAACATACTTCTATTTTAAAATTTGTAAAAAGTTATCTTGGAGAAAAAAAAGTACCAACTTTATGTGACGATCCTAATCTAGCACCTTACGGAGCTTGTAGAGTTTGTTCGGTTGAAGTGGCTTTAGAGAAGGATGGTCCAACAAAAGTTGTAGCTTCATGCCATACTCCTGTTGGTGAAAATCAACATATTTTTACCAATAATGAAAATTTAACAGATCTAAGAAAAAATATTGTTGAATTAGTTTTAACAGATCATCCAATGGAATGTGGAACTTGTGAAGTAAATAATAATTGTGAACTTCAAGATGTTGCTAACGACTTGGGTATATCTGATCATAGGTATAATAGTCCAAAACAACACAAAGGTATTCCTAAAGATACATCTCATGATTACATGAGAATGAATCTGGATAATTGTATTAATTGTGGAAGGTGTGTAAGAGCTTGTGATGAAATTCAAGGTTCATTTGTTTTAACCATGAGCGGCAGAGGATTTGAATCTAAAATTACAACAGATAACGATATGTTATTTGGAGATTCATCTTGTGTATCATGTGGTGCGTGCGCTCATACATGTCCAACAGATGCAATATCAGATGTGTTTCAATCAAAATCAGTTGCTGTTGATGAAAAAGTGAGAACCACATGTTCTTATTGTGGTGTTGGTTGTAACTTAGAAGCTTCTATTAAAGATAATAAAGTTATCGCAATAGATACTCCAAAAGAAACGGAAGTAAATGCGGGACACACATGTATTAAAGGCAGATATGCATTTGGTTTTTATGATCACCCAGATAGGTTAAAAACTCCATTAATTAAAAGAAATGGCAAATTTGAAGAGGCATCATGGGATGAAGCGTATGACTTTATTAAGAAAGAATTAAATAGAATAGTAAAAGCAAATGGTCCTGACTCAGTTGCTGGTATTTCTTCAGCTAGATGTACTAATGAAGAAAACTATGTTTTCCAAAAAATGATCAGAGCAGCAATTGGAACTAATAATATTGATTGTTGTGCAAGAATTTGTCACTCACCTACTGCTTGGGGAATGCAACAAACTTTTGGTACTGGAGCTGCTACAAATTCTACAGAAGATATTTACCACGCAGATTTATTTATGGTTATTGGAGCTAATCCAACAAATGCTCACCCTGTTACAGGTGCAAAAATTAAACAACAAGTAATGAAAGGTAAAAAACTAATAGTATTAGACCCTATAACTACTGAACTTGCCAAACTCGCTGATTATCATATCAAACTAAGGCCTGGAACGAATGTAGCTGTATTAAATATGATGTTACATTTTATTATAAAATCAAAACTTTATGATAAAGATTTTGTAAGAGATAGAACAGAAGGTTTTGATAATTTTTTAAAAGAAATCGAAAGACAAGATGTTGATCAGTTGGCTAAAGTTGCAGGTGTAGACAAACAAATAGTTAAAGAAGCGGCTATTGCTTATGCTACTGCCAAAAATTCAATGGAGTTTCATGGTCTTGGAGTTACTGAGCAAGAACAAGGGTCTAAAACTGTAATGTTAATTGCTGACCTTGCAATGATAACTGGAAACATTGGAAGAAAAGGAGTCGGAGTTAATCCTTTAAGAGGACAAAATAATGTTCAAGGTGCTGCTGACATGGGATGCCAACCTCACCAGGGCGCAGGATATTTCGAAGTTTCAGATAAAAAAATTCAAAACTTTTATACAGAAAAATATGGAGTTATTCATCCAACAAAAGCTGGATTAAAAATTCCTCAGATGTTTGATGGAGCTATTAACAAAGAAGTTAAAGCGGTTTGGATTATTGGGGAAGATATTGTTCAAACAGATCCTAATAGCGCTCATGTGGTTGATGCGATGAATTCCCTTGAATTGCTAGTTGTACAAGAGATTTTTATGAGTGAAACTGCTAAACTTGCAACAGTAGTTTTGCCAGGAACAACATTTTTAGAAAAAGATGGAACATTCACTAATACAGAAAGAAGAATTCAAAGGGTTAACAGAGCTGTTCCACCACTACCAGGAACAAAACCAGATGGCGTTATTGTAACTGACATGATGCAAAAATTAGGATTTAATCAACCAACTTATGATGCTGATCAAGTATTAGCTGAAATAGCAGATGTTGTTCCATTTTTTAAAGGAGTAACAAGAGAGAGACTTGGAAAAATGGGTTTACAATGGCCTGTACAAGAAGATGGAACTGATACTCAAATTTTACACAAAGAAACTTTTAAACTTGGAAAGGGAAGACTTAAAAATTTTGATTTTAAAGAATCTACTGAAATCGAAACTAATCAAAAAGATTATCCTTTAATTTTAACTACAAGTAGAGTTCTTCAACATTACAATGCCGCTACAATGACAAGACGTACCAGTAATATTAACATTGTTTCTGAAGATTTATTATTAGTACACCCTAAAGATGCTAAAAAAAGAGACTTAAATACTGGCGATATTGGTAGACTTTATTCTGGTAGAGGTGAAGTGGCTTTAAAAGTAGAGGTAACAGATAAAGTGAAAGAAGGAATTGTTTTCACAACATTTCATTTTCCTGAACACATGGTTAATATGGTTACTGGTCACGGTAAGGACGAAGAAACTATGTGTGCTGAATATAAAGTATCATCAGTAGAAGTTCAAAAAATATCTAATCAATTTAAAACTGAAGTTAAACCCAAAGAAAACCAAGCAGAAGTAAGCTAATTTAAAATGACCATTGGTTGGCGTTTTGACAATACTTATTCAAATTTACCTGAATCTTTTATATCCAAAATATCCCCTGTTCCTGTAAAATCTCCAGAATTAACTATATTTAATTATAATCTAGCAGAAGAATTAGGATTAAATCTTTCATCTATAGAAAAAAATGATTTATCTAAATTATTCTCGGGAAATTCATTGCCCAAAGGATCTAAATCTATTGCACAGG
>Ga0208766_1001692_pt1 | contig 11770 bp, 6 predicted proteins | sample ETN01SmetaG_3_FD_185792 | JGI IMG/M metagenome (GOLD analysis project Ga0208766, IMG submission 185792) | Marine microbial and viral communities from oxygen minimum zone, Eastern Pacific Ocean - ETNP2014F12-01SV263 (SPAdes) (version 2) | ecosystem: Environmental > Aquatic > Marine > Oceanic ...
GCTCACTCGATGGTGAGTTTTTTGCCCAGTATTTTCACCAGGTCAGGAAGGTCATACTTCTTCAGTGCATGTGGAACCACGTAGCCCATGAGCTGCTTGTGCAATGGATTGGCCACCACGTCTTCCACCCAGCTGCGAATCGAGTCGCGCAGGCTCACCGAGGCGACCCCGGTCTGGAGTGCGGCCGCATGCAGTGCCACTGGACCCGCCCGCTCGATACCGACCAGGTGAATCTGGCGGGCATCGACATGGGCGTGGTTACTCAACACCTGAAATCCTGACAAGGCATCCTCTACGCGTTGACCCAGCAGTGTCTGTCCCAGATGCAACGACCACATTCCAGCACGAAATTCCCGCGTGTAATACACCACGTTCCTCTTACGATCGCTGGTTTCCCCGAATCCCCGCAGATCCAGGCTGAGCACGATCTCTCCCATGGCCAACCGTTTCTCAATCTCTCCTCCCGCATTGGCATCGGTCGCCTTGCCCCTGCCATCAAGATACAGTGTGGCTGGGTGTTTCCCCTCGATCCCACTGGGCACAAACAGTAGACCGGGAACCGGGATTTCATCTGGACGTTGTAAGACCAGTTTCTCGATCTGGTAGGTTCCCCGCTGCACCACCCCACGCGATTCGACTTGGGGCGACTGCAGGTTGGGTCGCACCCCGATCAATTCACCAATCTCCTTCATGGCCTCCGGCACACTCCGCGACTTCCAGTAGTTCTTCCGGTCGGTGGCCAACGCATGAGCTCGCTGGAGGTTTAGCTGTGACACCGAAAGGGACTCTGGATATTCCTTGAGCACCTGACCGGTTGCAGTCACGCGGAGCTGCCCGGGCGTGTAGATTTTCATCTCAGGTTCAGTAACCGGATCGTTCCTGCCAAGCAGCCAGCGCGTCATCCAGCGTGCTGCAGCCTCTCGACGCGGCTTGCTGAAGGCGTGCTTGTCATCATAGGCAAACATTCCCATACGTTCGGGATGACCGAGCAAATCGTATACCCGCTGGGTCTCCTTGAACGTGACCCGCGTGTAGCGAATATCCTTATAATCCTGCTCGGCCGACAGGATGATCGAGGGCCGTGGGGCCCGCATTGTGAAGAAATCGCCATGATCGATGCCCAGTTGCCCGGTAAAGGGCGCCCACTGGCAGCCATCGCCTGCCTTGCCCTGCGCAAACTCGCGTTCGATTGTCGTGATATGACAGGAGGGAGCCGCCGGACCAATACGCTCATCCAATGCCATCAGGTACATGGTCTGGCCCCCACCACCTGAGTTTCCCGTCATTCCAAGTGGTTTCGAACGATCGACCTCAGGCCGACTCAAGAGATAATCCGCACTCCGCAGGCTGTCCCAGGTCTGGTAACCAACCACGGTTCTCCCGACCAGGATCGAGTTTACGTTGTCCAGCTTATGCTGAAAACCCGTGCTCTTGGTTCCCTTCAGGAAGGAGGATCGTTCTCCCTGGCCGATACAGTCATAAACCAATGCCACAAGCCCCTGCCTGACCAGCAACAACCCGGTACGCTGATAGGTACTGTAGGCCTTACCCAGTCCACTATGTCCGCAGGCAACCAGTACTCCCGGGAACGGACCCTTGCCAACCGTTGGAACGTAAAGATTCGCCGTCACGTGATGCCCGGGACGACTCTCATACACCACCTTCTCGATGCGATAACCCTCGCCCTCGATCTTGCCGGTAACACGGGACCGCAGGGGTGTCTTTTTCGGCAAATCACCCAGTAAGGTGTGCAGGTGTTCCTTCATCGCAGCCTGTCGCTGCAGGATGGCCGGTCGTGTTTTTAGGGCCTTCCCCAGATCGCTGCGACGCTGGTCATACTGGGCGCGAATGCGTTGCAGATAATATTTCTCAATCAAGCCTGAGGAATCACCGTCAAGGACTCCGAGATCGGCAGGAGATTCCTTCACTGCCCGGTATAGTTCCTTGCCCTTCTCATCATAAAACTCAAAGCGCGCTGTACCCTGCGGGGTAATCACCACGCGCAAAAAACCACCGGACCGGTATTTCTGCGTGTAGAGCTGCTTGATCGTGGCCTCCGGGTCGGTTGACTGGGGATCACCCGGCTTGCGGCCCAGCCGAGAATTCGAATCGACCAGTGCTCCACAGGAAAATTCCTCCACGCCCAAAGGATGCCTGGCATGGTATTGCCAGTGGCGATCGCCGCACAGGGTATAGAAGCCCTGCTGGTGGAGATTGTTGGCGACCACCCACTTGAAGAACTCTTCCCCTTCGTGTCGAAAGCCACCGATATTCGTATGATTGTCTTTCTTGCGTGCATCATCAGGCCCCACCAGTGGGGTTGGCGAGATGAGCAGCTTAAAGGTGGCGTCGCTGGCCAGTAACGTCCGCTTTAACCAGGCAATCTGTTCGGCTCCCCACAAAGTCTTTTCCGGGCCATCCTTCATCTTGTTGGGGCTGCGATAATCCCGTCCCTCCACCAGCCAAATCTGCAGGTGACGATTGATGCGGAAGGTGCGATAGGTTTTTGCCTCCCGATCCAGCGGATCGACCACCGGCACCTGTTCGCGGAATGTTGCAATCCCCAGGTCACTCATGGGAGGACGATCCCCTTCCCGGTCGCAGTCATCAAAACGATGGTCATGGTCATCCTTTTCCCAGTAGGCGGGAATCTGCCCAAAGAGCTCCTTGAATCGTGGTTGGCGAAATTGTTGGTGCCACTTTTGCCTCATCTGCGGCAACGTCCTTGCCTCCATTGCATCATGGCTGTCGTAATAGATGTTATCGCCTGTACCGACAAAAAACGTTGGCTTCAACCTGCCAATGGTTTCCAGAGCCGGAAATCCAAGCGCCTTATCCTTTCCCTGATAGGAAGTTGCCACATTACGAGTCCTTATCTTCGTTTTTGGATCTCTCTGGCCAAGCTTCCCATGATGAAAAGACATATAGTTCATCCCAGTGACCACGACGAAACTCACCTCGTCGATACCGGTCGCCTTTTGAAGCGTCGAAAACGATCCGACTGAACCTGTCTTGGTATTCGACTTATTGGGACCGTAAACCGCCCGATAAAAATACCGCGTTGCCGGCTTCAAGCCTGCGACCTTGATCTTCACGATAAAATCGTTCGCAGCCTGCGCCTTGAGCCAGGGTGTCTGCCGGGCTTGCTTGAAATCTTTCGCCGCACTTATCTCAAAGCGCGCGACCCCGGCATGGCCTGACACATCCCCCTCAACCAGTTTTTCACTGGCCGTCAATCGCGATTGCAGGATGGCACTGGTCTGGTCCACCTCGCCGACCATGCTTCCCTGCCCCAAGAAAATCTCTGCCTGCGCTGAAGGAATCCACATCATGAGTAAGCCAAGGAAAATCCCAATGTTCCTCGATTGATGGATTGCACGCCTTAAGGATGGAAAAACACAAAAACGGGTGTTCATAGGTCTTGGAGTAGTACACTCCCAAAAGAGGACGGACAAGCCGTTTCGCCGCATTGACAATCCGTATCAATTCGCCACCCTTGGGGCATGAACCGCCGCACTTTTCTTGCCGCCAGTTCCTCTGCGATCGCCTTTCCCTGTTTAACTCATGCTGCAGATAAAAAACTGCGCGTGGGGGTCATCGGCCATACCGGCCGGGGCAATTATGGACACGGGATTGACACCGTCTGGATGAATGTTCCCAACACAGAGATTGTGGCCGTGGCCGATGCCCACGAAGGGGGGCTGGACAATGCCAAGAAGAAACTTAAAATCAGCAAGGGCTTTGGCGATTACCACGCGATGCTCAAGGAGATAAGGCCCGATATTGTGGCTGTTTGCCCGCGCCACGCTGACCAGCATCACGACATGTCCCTGGCGGCCATTGAGGCGGGTGCGAAGGGGATTTACATCGAGAAACCGTTTGTGCGGACACCGGCTGAGGCGGATTCACTTGTTGCCGCCTGCAAGAAACACAACGCCAAGTTGGCGGTGGCCCATCGCAACCGTTATCATCCGCTACTCAAGGTCATCGATAAGTATCTGGCCGAGGGTAAGCTCGGCAAGGTGCTGGAGATTCGCGGGCGCGGCAAAGGAGACCGGCGCGGTGGGGATGAAGATCTTTGGGTATTGGGATCGCATGTACTCAATCTAATCCACTATTTCGGGGGCACGCCCAGGAATTGTTCGGCGCGGATGTTCAAGAATGGCAACCCCGTCACAGCGGTCGATGTAAAGGAAGGCAGTGAGGGGCTTGGGCCCTTGGCCAGCAATGAACTGCATGCCCGCTACGAGATGGAGCGCGGCTTTACTGCCTATTTTGATTCCATCGCCAATGATGACACTCAAAACCACGGCTTCGGCCTGCACATCATCGGCAGCAAGGGCGTCATTGCCATCCGCAATGATCGTCATCCGCTGGCGCACTTGGTCCCCGGAAACCCGTTTGGGCCCACGGCGAAATCACGCCCTTGGATACCTTTCAACACGCCCGGCCCCGGCAAGGATGAGCCAGACATGAAGGTAATTGATGACCTGATCCATCACGTGACTGCCGCCAAGGATCTGGTGGGTGCCATTCGCGAGGATCGCGAACCGCTCTGCAACGTACATGAAGGGGCGATGACCGTGGAAATGATTTGTGGCGTTTTTGAATCGCACCGCCAGGGTGGACGAGCAGTCCCGATCCCCCTCAAGGAACGCGGCAATGCGCTGAGTAAACTGTAAGGCTTGCCAACCTGTGAAAGGCTGTTTGAATAAGGACATGGGTGCCTTGAGCATCAATCCTCAGCTGCCGTTGGCGGTCGTTGCCGGTGTGATTTTTTCTGCAACCGGGCTCTTCGCCGCCCCGCCGGATTACGTGAAGGACATCAAGCCGCTTCTGCGCAACAAGTGTTCCTCCTGCCACGGCGCCAAGAAACAAAAATCCAAACTGCGGCTGGATGCGGGAAAATTCATCCACGCCGGCAGCAAGGAGGGCGAGGTGATCGTGCCGGGCAAGGCGACAGCCAGCGAGTTGATCACACGGGTGCTTTCGCACGACGAGGAAGAGCGAATGCCACCTGAGGGCGCACCCTTGACAGCCGAACAGGTGGCCCAGCTGCGGACATGGATTAACGCGGGGGCAAAATTCCCAGCTGATGAAGTCATTGCGTCAGCTCCCAAGGAACACTGGGCTTATCAGCCGGTGAAACGACCGGAATTACCCAAGGTGAAGAATAGGGACTGGACCACCAATCCCATTGATTATTTCATCCTTGCCAAACTTGAGGCAAAAGGTTGGCGATCCAATCCTTCAGCCAAACCCTTCCAGCTCCTGCGCCGAGCGCACTTGGATATTACCGGCTTACCGCCCACATTAAAGGAACAGGAGAACTTTGCGAAGGATCCGGATTTGCCTCGGCTCATCGATAACCTGCTCGCGCGCAAGGGTTACGGCGAACGTTACGCGCGACACTGGCTTGATGTGGTTCGCTACGCCGACACCAACGGCTATGAGCGAGACGGTGCCAAGCCCCAAGTGTGGCGATACCGCGACTATGTCATCCGCGCGCTCAACTCAGACAAGCCTTTCGACCGTTTTCTCCTGGAGCAACTGGCAGGTGATGAACTTCCTGATGCGAGCACTGAAACGGTAATTGCCACCGGCTTCCACCGACTGGGGCCCTGGGATGATGAACCGGCGGATTTCGCGGTGGATCGGTTCGATCAACTCGATGATATTATCAACACCACAAGCCAGACCTTTCTGGGGCTGACCATGGGCTGCGCGCGCTGCCACGAGCACAAGTTCGATCCTTTCACCCAGGAGGATTATTACTCAATGGTCGCCATTTTCAATCCGCTGCAACGCTCGCAAGCCGGTCGTACCGAAAAAACACGCTATGCCGCCGTACCCGCACTCGCCGCCAAACTTGAGACCCGCGATAAGGCCATTGCCACCGAACGTACCGCCATCAAAAAAATCCGCACAGAATTCATGATCGGGTTTTTGCGCGACAACCGCAGCAAGCTGCCGGCCGAAGTGCAGCTGGCTTTTTTGGTGAATGAACCCAAACGCAACAACGACCAGAAAAAAAGGGTGAGCGACAACCAGTCGAAACTGGATGCCGAGTTAAACGCCGCCCTGCCGGCTGATCTGAAAAAGAAAATCACCGCGCACGAGTCAATCATCGCAAAGCTGCGCAAGGAAGCACCTGATATGCCGCAGGGCTATTTTCTTCATGAACCCTCTCCCAAGGCACCCGAGACGCGCCTACTCAAGCGCGGTAATCCAAAAACCCCGGGCGAAGTGATGGAACCGGCAGTGCCGGTCATTCTTACCGGAGGCCCGGTTGACTTTCTCGCGCCCACAAAGCACACCACGCGGCGGCGGTTCACCTTGGCCCGCTGGATGGCTCGGCCGAACAATCCGCTCACCGCGCGAGTCATCGTCAACCGCGCCTGGCAATGGCATTTTGGCCAGGGAATCGTGCGCACGCCCAATGACTTCGGCCTGATCGGTGAAAGGCCCACGCATCCTGCTTTACTCGACTGGATGGCGCACTGGTTTGTGCATGATGCAAATTGGTCACTCAAGAAACTGCACCGGCTCATCATGACCAGCAGCACCTGGCAGATGAGCCGCGAGACATGTGCCGAATACGCCGGCATTGATCCTGAGAACCGACTCTTCTGGCGCATGCCCTACCGCCGGCTGGAGGTGGAGGCCATTCGCGACTCAATGCTCTTTGTTAGCGGCAAGCTCAACCGCAAAATGTATGGCAGCTCCATGCATCCTTTCGTGCCGCGCGACGCCCTGCTCAACCACGCCGACAAGACCAGTATCTGGCCCAAGTTCAATGAAGAATCCGCCTCACGCCGCACCGTGTACGCTTTTGTAAAACGTTCACTCATCGTGCCCATGCTCGAAGTACTTGACCTCTGCGACACCACCCAAACCTCCCCCCAACGCAATGTCACCACCGTTCCCACTCAAGCGCTGACTCTTTACAACGGCAACTTCGCCATGCGCCAGGCCAGGCACCTTGCCAACCGGCTTATTCGCGAGGTGGGCAATGATGCAGAGAAACAAATCACCCTTGCTTGGCACCTGGCCTTGAGTCGACCGCCTTCGCTCAAGGAACGAAACGCTGCCTTGAAATTTTTGGTCGACCAACTTGCCGAACTAAAGACCGACCCGAAGAACGGTAAAATTGCGGAGAATGATTTAAAGAAAAAGGCGCTGACCCAGTTTGCTCGCGTAATATTCAACCTGAACGAGTTTGTGTATGCCAATTAGGAGAAGCACATGAGCGGCCATTCACGATTTATCCCAAACCACACGCCCTGCGGAAAAACCCGGCGTGAATTCTTGTGGCAGGCCGGTGGGGGTTTTGCGGGGCTGGGGTTGATTGATCTACTGACAAAAGACAACGCCTTTGGGGGAGAACTTGCCGCCCGGCCACAACATTTTGCCGCCAAAGCCAAGCACGTTGTTTTTCTTTTCATGAATGGCGGTCCAAGCCACGTCGACACCTTTGACCCCAAGCCGGTCCTTACAAAATTCAACGGCAAGAAATATACCGGCAAACAAACAGTCGGCTCCAACGGGCGCCCAATTGGTTACCTGACGCAGACCGCTTTTCAATTCCAGAATCACGGCCAGGGTGGCCTGCCCATCAGCAGTGTCTACCCTCACTTAAGCCGGCACGCCGATGAACTCTGTGTCATCCGCTCCATGCACTCGGACACCGCAGCGCATGCCTCAGCCTGCATCCAGATGAATACCGGCAGCGTGCTCATTGGCAAGCCGGCAATGGGCTCGTGGCTGAGCTACGGACTGGGCACCGAGAACGAGAACCTGCCGAGCTTCGTGGTGATGACCGACCCTCGCGGCGGACCCATCGGTAGCGCATCGAACTGGTCGAGCGGCTTCATGCCCGCAGCCTATCAAGGGACGATGTTCCGCAGCGAGGGGCTGCCACTCTTGAACCTCGCCACACCCAAGGGCACAACCGAGAAAACACAGCGGCGCGGTCTGGATTTGTTGAAGACCCTGAATGGCCAATACGTGAAAGAGCGGGCGGCAAAAGGCCCTGTCGATAGCGAGCTATTGGCGCGTATTGAGAGTTACGAGTTGGCCTACCGCATGCAGACCGAAGCAGCCGAGGCGGTGGATCTAAATCGTGAAGATAAACAAACACGTGAAATGTATGGGCTGGACAGGAAACTCACCGCCGACTTCGGCCGCAAATGCCTCATCACCCGCCGACTTATTGAACGCGGCGTGCGGTTTATCCAGCTCTACAGTGGTGGCGGCCACATCGAGGACACGTGGGATGGCCACAACGATTGCATCAGCAACCACAAGCTGCATGGCGGGGAGACTGACCAGCCCATCGCCGCGCTCATAGCCGACCTCAAGCGCACCGGGCTGTGGGAGGAGACGTTACTGGTGTGGGGCGGCGAATTTGGGCGTACGCCCACCAGTGAAGGCATCAACAAGCCCGGCCGCGACCACAACTGGCACGGCTTCACCATGTGGCTGGCCGGAGCCGGGGTAAAAGGCGCTCAGGCTATCGGCGCCACCGACGAGCTGGGATTCACCGCGGTGGAAGACCGGGTTCACGTGAGCGACCTGCACGCCACCATCCTGCACCTGATGGGACTGGACCACAACAAGCTCACCTACTTTCATCAGGGTCTGGACCAGAAACTCAGCGGCGTCACCCGCCAATCCCAAGTGGTAAAAAAGGCACTGGCCTAAAGTTCAATCTACTGATCAACGAAGAACCCAAAAGGTAAATTCAAGGATGGATTCCTCCGGGAAAATTAGAAGCACCAACCCCAATCACCTTTAATGGTGATCATCAGTAGAATGCAAACATCCATAGCGGGCAAAGAGATAGATGAAACCCGCCAGATAAGCGAAGAACGGAACCATCGATAACAGCCCTGTTCCCTTGACCATAACAAGAATCGAGACACCCAATAGTACGGCCAATCCCATAGTGACGGCAAATGACTTAAAGAATTCCACTGGCCGCAGGGTACCAATATCACCCTCTCAATCAAGGCAAATCAATATATCACCCGGATGCCTGGAAGTTTAGCCTTCAAATCATCCACCGCACTATCGGTCACTTTATTCGGGTAAAGATACACTTCACGCAGGGATTTCATATTAGCGAGATAAAGAAGACCCGCATCGGTAACTCCGGTTCGGGCCAACCCTATTACCCTCAGGTTTTTTAATGGCATAAGACTAGGAAGCCCCGCGTCTGTAATGCCCGTATTTGTAAGCCAAAGTCTTTGCAGGTATGGCTGGCGGGCAATTGCTTCCAGATCCGCATTGCCGACCGGTTTACCGGTAAGATTAATCTCAATCACTCGCCCAGATGTATCACGCCTAACGATAGCCCCAAGAGACTCCAATTCTCTAACGCTTTCTGAACCAGAGGATCTTCCTCCGCCAGAGGAACCACATCCTACCCCCACCACAAGCACTCCCATCATCAGAAAGAAAAATCTCATACCTGTGAGACTACCGAAAAAGTATTGTTCCAACAAGATAGCAAACTTACAGGAAAAGAAGGAAGACGGGCTCCTTACGGAAACCCGCCCTCCGAGGCATGTCACAGACCTTGTATCCTCAACGAAAGTTTATTTAGCGAAGCCTGTTTCAACCTATCACTACATCTACTTAAGCAACAGGCGTGCCAACATTGACGCATGCAAAATACGTTGTTTTCAGGAAGAAAACGAATGGAGGTTTGCGTATGCTGTAAACCACGCGTGAAGTTCACCCCTTTGGCGCAAAATTTATTCCACTACCAAGACAGGCTCACCTAGGACATCCATCCGTGGCTTAATACCCAATCCTGATTCGGTACCAGCAGCCAACCGTCCTCCTTTTCGCTGGGGAGCCCCTTCAGCAATGCTACAGGTCACATAACTGTTAAAGTCTGTGGAACTAAAAAGCAGCTCTGGAGGCGTACTGTGTGCCAGTGAAGCAATGGCAGCCGTGACAATGTCCCCGCCCCAACTGTCTTCAATGGTCATCGCTATCCCCAAATCGACACACAGGTCTCTGGCCTGTTTCAATTTGGTTAATCCTCCCAGTTTGCTAATCTTGAGGTTCACTACATCCATGGCCCCATCCGCATGCCCACGCAAAAGCGGAGCAAGACTGTCGATATTTTCATCAATAATAAAGGGATGATCGGTGCGCCGACGAATAGCCAGATTCTCCTCATACTTGGCGCAGGGCTGCTCGATGTACACATCCACATCACGCACCGCACGCACCACACGGGCTGCCTCGTGCATCAGCCAACCGGTATTGGCATCGGCCACCAACTTGTCGGTGGGCTCCAATACCCCACGGGCCTCATGGATCCGCTGGATATCTTCATTGGGATCCCCTCCCACTTTCAATTGAAAACGCCGGTAGCCTTCCTCTCGGTAGCCGGCAATCTTACGCGCCATCTCTTCAGGTGCCTCCTGTGAGATGGCACGGTACAGATGAAAATCTTCGCCATAACGGCCACCCAATAGTTCACAAACACTTTGCCCGCTCTGTTGACCAAAAATATCCCAACAGGCCATATCCAGTGCACTCTTCACATACGGATGCCCCTGCAGCGCCTTGTCCATGAGCCAATTGATTGGACCCAACCGGGTTGGGTTCTCCCCAATGAGGTGCGGCCCCAATTCATTAATCCCCGCTCGTGCTCCTTTCGCATACGCAGGAAGATAAAAAGGCCCCAGAGGACACACTTCACCATGACCTGTAATCCCCTCATCCGTTTCAATAGCCACCACGGTACTATCGAAGACATCGACCGATTTGCCACCCGACCACTTATAACTGCCCTCGTGCAGGGGCAAATCAACCTGATAGACCTTGATGCGTGTAATCTTCATATCTAGTGAAGGAAACGGGATACCCCCAAAAAGCCAATAGGCCAATCTGTTTTTCCTTTTGTAGCCAAATCAGCCAGAACTTCACCCATCACACTGGCAAACTTGAACCCATGCCCACTAAAACCACAGGCCAAGCTCACCCGTGAGCTCTCAGGATGCTGATCCACAATAAAGTGTCCATCAACGGTATTGGCATAAAGGCAGACTTTCTGGGAAACTACTGGCCCCATGCCCAAGGGGATGAAACGACTGAGCGCATCCTGAATATCCCGATCATCCCCCAAAACCACTCCGCGCTCCACGGTGTCTGGATCAACTTCCCTGCCCGGCCAATGCAATGCCAGCTTCAGCCCTTCACCTCCTGATCCATCAGGAGTAACGGGAAAACCATAGTAAACTCCCTCCCCATTATTACCATCAATAACCCAAACTGGGAACCGATCGGCAGTAAACTGATCGGGCTGTGCCGGAGCCACCCAACCAATCACCTGCCGGGTAACACGCAAAGGCACGTTTAAACTCCCCAACAATTTTCCTGCCCAAGCCCCAGCCGTGATTACCAGGTGTTCAGCAACATATTCATCAGGGCCCACACGCACTCTTACCCCGGCATCCGTAGCCCTCCAGTCAGTCACCAGCTGGTCTCCACGTAGATCAGCACCGTACTGACGCGCGCCATTGACATAAGCCTCCACGGCCCGTTCAGAAAACAAATAACCGGCCCTGTCCTCATAGAGGCCCTGAAACGAATCTGGCAATTGAAATTGTGGCCAGTTCTTCTGGACTTCAGCGTGAGTGTGAAGAGTGTGAGCCAATCCGTGCTCTTTCGCCGACCGACTTGCCCCACTCACCAATTCACCATCAGGTGGACCCATGTACAGTGCTCCAGTAAGCCTCAATAGTTCCTC
>Ga0208766_1001697_pt1 | contig 11755 bp, 7 predicted proteins | sample ETN01SmetaG_3_FD_185792 | JGI IMG/M metagenome (GOLD analysis project Ga0208766, IMG submission 185792) | Marine microbial and viral communities from oxygen minimum zone, Eastern Pacific Ocean - ETNP2014F12-01SV263 (SPAdes) (version 2) | ecosystem: Environmental > Aquatic > Marine > Oceanic ...
CCAAGAACCCGTCAAATTATGATAATCAAAATCACTTAATCCATCTCCATCACGCTTATCATCAATAAAACCATACCCGCCTTCGAAATAACCTTCACGTGTTTCAATAAACGCTGTCACACCAAAAACATTACTTTTACTATCTTCTATTTGACCAGCAGCATTTTTTATTGCCGCACTTGTTACTTTATCAATGCCTGAGAAGAAAGTAACATCCATATTAGAAATATCAAATTTTGGTGAATTCTTCGCCAGAATAGTAAATGCGCCACCAATAAACGCATCTTCAACCCAGATTCCATTTTGAAAAAGTAACGGCATAAAACCAAGTGCAATAGGTAAATCATAAGTTGCCCATTCATCAGTCAATCCAGATTGAATTGCGCCAATATCACCCTCGAAAAAAAGAGCTTCAATGTTGCCATCTAATACAAAATCAAATTCGCCGTGATCATCCCCAAAAAATTCATGGCGAAGAAAATTATTATTTTTATCTATTGGTCTTAAAAACATATGAATACGTTCTGTGGATGTTAGTCTTAGATCAACATTAAGATTGAGTCGTGCTGCCAATTGGCCAATTTCTTGGTTGCCATTATCATTAAATGCGAGGGCGGATCTAAAATCACCAAAAACTAATAATTGTGGTCTAAGGAGGTTCTTTTCGCCGAAAGTTGTGTAAGTTCTCCCCAAAGCACCTTCACTATATAAAGGATAACCCCATTCCAAAATAGGGCGTGGTTCATCGAAAGGAGTTTTTCCACCATAAATTTTTATTTGCTCAGCAACATCATAAACATCATCTGGATAAGTTGGGTCACTACCAAAAAGATCGCGTTCAAATTCAGCTGGACGAGCAACTGGGTCCATTTCGGGTGGTGCTTGATGGCTCTCATGTCGTGGGCTACCACTCCTTTCTTCTAATACAGTCTCGGGCGGAACATTTCTCCGACGTAATATCCCTTTTTCATCCTCAGTAGATACTTCTTCAATAGGTGTGTTTTCCGTGTAATCTGAAACATTATCATTATGCTGTTCTAATTCTGCCACGAGATAACTTTGTTCTTGTGACAAAATATTCTGTTTTTCATTTATTTTTACATCTATTGTTTTCTCTTGGGTTATTAACCATTGATCATCAATTTTTTGTAAAGAAATAAGTTTTCGAACATCATCGTTATAGGTGTCTGATTGATAATTTTGTGAAAACTCAACATTAACATGATTCAGACCTGATGACTTAATCTCCGTATCAGCTAAAGTTACTTTTATAAAGCTTGGAGAGGCAACTCTATTCCGACGCTGTTTTTCCCATTTACCACGACTCATTTCTTTAGACGGAATAAAATTATCTGCGTAGGTGTTGAGATAAGTATCGACATCCTGAGCTGACCAAGAATTTGACCAACGCTGTAATACTGTCTCAACTGTATCTTTGATTGGGATAATTTCTCTACCAACTATAGTGATATCTTCGCTAGGAGTCGGCTCAGTTGTTTCCCCAACTTCTGTATATTCATTGACAGTTGTATCCCGCAAAGTTGTCAAACTATGTGTTTCTAGATTAATCGCAATTATATTTTCTGCAACAATCAGCCATTCGTTTTCAATCCTCTGCATTGACAACATTTTTTTAACTGAGTCTGTGTAGGTGTTTGATTGGTAACTTTGTATAAATTCAATATCAGCAAAATCATCTTCATGGTGATTTATTTTTATGTCAGATAAATTGATTTTAATGTAATCAGGGCTTGCTAATCTTATTTTTCTTTGACTTTCCCATGCTTCACGACTTAATCCTTTTGATGGTAAAAATTCTTCGCTATAGCTCTCAAGATAGAGAGTGACGTCCTGTGAAGACCATGCCTTTGCCCAGTCGTTTAATGAAGATTCAATCCCTGCAAAAGATGAATGCACGACGCCAAAAAAGAGAAGTCCGCCAATAAAAAATGGCCTCGCAACATTTTTTCGTAATTTATAATTAATTAAGATCATGGTTTTCTATTCAACATCGAATTCAACTGAGTATGGATGAATGTCAATCATCCAGTCATTAATCCGTTTTTCCATATCAAGTGTCGCCCCAACAAATTTCATGAAATAAATTGGTTCCGCACGACTACGCATCCTTACTGATAACTTGTATATGCCATTCTTTTTAATTAAATCTCCTGAGACTTTATATTTTGCATCACGATATGATAAAGGAGGAATTGAACGGCCTTCCATTCTAGCGAATGGTGGGTGATTCATTACCGTTGTTGGCTGTCCGGCTGGTCTCAGCATAGGAAGTTGATCGATATCAAAATTTACAGGTAGGTACATTTCGCGATCAGTTCCTTTAATGTTTGTCGTTAAAAATTTCGTTTGCAAGTTAAAAAGCTGATCGTCGTGCTCAATTGTCCCTTCGGCTAATTCTATTGAATGCAAATCAACCATATCTCCATATTTATCAACATAACCTGATTCAAACACGCGTTCCCCATCGGGGTCAGTGAGTACAACATTGAGCCAAATCTCAGGTTGTGCCCCCAATGAACCGGATGGAAGATTATGGCCTTCATCCACATTAGTTATTCGATAGCGAAAGCTTAAATCCTTGCCAGCTTCTGGTGTACCCTTATCAAAAAATGGCCCGTCAATACGACTTCCGTTTTCCATAACAGCTAAACGATCGAGGCGTTTATTCTCAAGCAGTTTTTCATTCTGCCCGATAATATATCTAGCTTCCTCGCGCACTTTCCTATTTGCCCATATTTCCGGAAATTCAGGTGCCTCAATAAGTCCTTGCTCGATCTCATCTTCCCAATCAGGCATTCCCCAGGGTTCGCGATAGTTAAAAGTCAGCCATTCTTTAACGGACCATTTAAGTGCACGCGTATTAAATGGAAATAAACCAGGATGTGCGATTGGATAACCTGGTCCATAAAAAGCGTGATTTGAATGTTTACGATTGACATCGCCTACAACCCGTCCATTTACAATTGCGACAGGGCCTGTGTCGAATCCTTTTGCCTCGCCAGGTATTTTCCCCATATGACATTCCTGACAAGTCACTCCCCTAGCATGTGCGGGGCTATCACGATATTGTTCCCAAACTACCTCTAACTTGATACCTATATTAACTGCCACCTGATGACATGAAACACAAAATTCAGATTGCCCAATCGTCTCAAAAACTTTAGCGCCAGCATGAATAGGATAACCCTCTTCTTCAGGGCTTGTTGATATTTTATAAAAATCACGTTCAGAAATTACTTCGGCAACCCCCGGGGCGTTTCCAGTATTATAAACGGGCTCATAAATGCTCCCTGGCTGTACATGCCGTTCCCCATTTACTTTAAAAAATGATTGATTAACCCGATGACAAGTAATGCAAGTTATTCCTTCCCTTGCAACCAAAGATCTTTCCCATAGTGGTGACTCTCTGGGTTCGCCAATCTGAGTTCCAACTGTTTGATGGCATCGCACACAAAAACTACCCATAGTGCCAGATGTTAATGCATTAACTGCTTGTTCAAATTTGTGAAACATCGGTGATATTGATGCGTATGCGTGGTTAGAGGATGCCCATTCACTAAAAATACGCGGGTGACATCGACCACACAGCGCAGCCGAGGGATATTGTGATTGTTTTAATATCTCAAGATGTGGGTCAATACTTTCCCCTCCGCCAAGTAATTTTGGCTCAACATCGCTGACCAATCTTTCCCACTGAGATTCATAATCTTCGGGAAGTTTCTGGTTTGGATCTATAATTGATTCATCGGCCAAAGAAAATCTAGGGAATGCAAAACTAACTAATAAACAAAATGTAGCTTTAAGAAAAAATTGTATGTATTTTTTTTGTATTATTTGTAGTTTCATATGTAAAAAATACATTATCCAACAACATTATTCTACAAAGATCGCCGACAATTTTGGTGACAATTCTCTTTAATTACTAGCAGTAAAACCGTAATTATTAAAAATAAAATCGTATTTTAGTCTTATTTTTTCGAGAGCTGCATCTCGGGCTCAACGGCAGCCTTTATGCTTTCAATTGCTTTTACAAAATCTGTGGGGCGATATTTTTCATCGAATTTAACAGCTTCATAAGCCATATCCATTGCATTTTTCACTTTTTGTATTGTCGCACCCTTTAATATTTCAGCATCCTTCATTGCTTCAATAACACTACCAATTGAATAAGTAGCCTGTTCTGCCGCTATATAATTCACATATTCACCATGAAGACCGAATTCTAATAGCGCATTTAGCACTTTGCTCATTTCACCACCAGTAAAGCTATGACCGTTTATTTTTTGAACGACTCCCTGGAGTGTTTGTTTTAATGTATTCGCGGCATCATACGTAGCATCACCACCTTTCATTGAAGATTGGTGTAATGCTTTTGCATCAGTTTCAATGCGCTTACCAAGTTCCGGATCCACAACTGATGTGACAACACGTAGCAATACAATATTTGCATCATTTAATTTTGGTATACCAGGATCAAGGCCTACGCTGTCACGTCTTTCCCAACGCAGATTAGACATTGGATGATGGCATGCATGACAATCAAAAAAGACCAATTCTGGAAATATGCCCTGACGATTTCGTTTTGTGTCTGTCAATGCGTTTAAGGTTTCTTCAACTGCGACAGCTTGGCCAATCGCCCAAGTTTTAACACCGTTATACCAAGTCTTTCGTTGTCTATAATCAGCGTCAACACGATAGTGAGCGGGCTGTGTAGCAGTATAGGTATCAAGTTCAAAAGATAATCGTGGGTGTCCAGCGCCCATTATCTTATGCGTTAGAAATTTATTCTTTGTACCATAATGGCAGCTAAGGCAAAGTTTAGCTCTTGCGATTGGCTGTTCAGTCGGGTATTGGCCTGCTTCAATATTCTCTTTACGTCCTCCAACTCCTGCAACATGTATCCCAAGCCATTTTTCTGCGCCCCCATGACAAGCTTCACAGGTGACGCCATCATTTAATGTAAAATTTTTGGCACGTTTCGCTTTTGGTACATTATTGGCATGGCAATTTAAACATGTGTCATCTTTTTGAGGGTCCTCAATACCGAGATTTTTCGCGATACGTAGGGCACGTTCTTTGCCCAATGTTTTATAAGCGCGTGCGTGATGATCGTGCTTTTTCCAAGTGATCGCTTCATTTTGAAGTACCGATGAATTTTGCCAAGGTTTGATAGCGCCGTGACATGTTGACCCAGCACAGGTCTGTACGCCCAAGTGCATGGCGTCACCGTATTGTGGTAAAGTTTCAGCGTTTAGACTTAAACTTTGAATTGCCAATAAAAGTCCAAATGTAAAATAGACTCTTCTGAAGCCCTTCTTCATAATTATTATTGCCTCGTGGTACTTAACTAATTATACCCAAATTATTATCTATTTTTATAATATAAATTACTCTTTTTTAGGTTATTGGTGAGTATTCTATACTCAGTCAAATCATCAATAAAACCGATGATTTTAGTACCATTTTTACAGGACTGAAGGTGTAATTTGTTGATTTAGATCAAAAAAATGGTGCGTCAATCTTATATTCTGGCGGGGAGAAGCTCATTAAATAGACGAATAATAATGGCGGAGAGGGAGGGATTCGAACCCTCGATACGGGATAAACCGTATACTCCCTTAGCAGGGGAGCGCCTTCAGCCACTCGGCCACCTCTCCATTACTTTAAAAAATTTTTAAAAAATCAATAAAATCTTAAAATAACGGCTCAGTCTGCAAATGATGGTGCTGAATCTTCAGATTTTTCATCTTGAATTCGGTCGTAAATTTCCTCTCGGTGTACGGATACATCTTTAGGTGCATTTATACCAATACGTACTTGATTGCCACGAATGCCCAAAACTGTAACATCAACGTTATCACCTATCATCAATGATTCTCCTACTCGTCGCGTCAATATCAACATAGTCCATCCTCCTTGTGCTTCCTTAAATATTTTATTTTCTACGTTTAGTACTACAATAAGCTCGTCCATCTTTATCTGATTGTATGCTTAAAAATACTTCTACTAAAAATTTTATGCAGCTTCAGCAAATACCCTTTAACATTACTCCGTTCCTAAACCAAATGCCATATGTAAAGTACGAACTCCTAACTCCAGATGTTTCTCATCTATAACGACAGAAACTTTGATTTCTGAGGTTGAAATCATTTGAATATTTATTTTTTTATCTGCCAATGCTTTAAAAATAGTACTGGCAACTCCTGCGTGAGAACGCATGCCTACACCAACAACAGAAATTTTGACGATCTTATTATCGCCTAAAACATCTGTAGCATTAATGTCTTGTGCAGTCTTTTTCAAAATTGATAAGGCTTTATCATAGTCATTCCGATTAACTGTAAAGGTAAAATCTGTACTGTTATTCAGGCCAACATTTTGAACGATCATATCCACTTCGATATTTGCATCAGCAATTGGATTAAGAATATGAGATGCTATCCCTGGTTTATCTGGCACGCCAACAACTGTTAATTTTGCTTCATCGCTGTTATGAGCAATTCCAGATATTAAAGCTGCTTCCATAATTTCTTCCTCACTAGTTATTAATGTCCCCTTCCCCTCTTTAAAACTAGATAATACACGTAAATTAATATTGTATTTCCCAGCAAATTCAACTGCGCGAGTTTGTAAAACCTTAGAGCCAAGGCTGGCCATTTCGAGCATTTCCTCATAAGTTAAAAAGGATAGTCGCTGTGCATTTTCCACTATTCTTGGGTCCGCAGTATAAACGCCGTCAACATCTGTATAAATTCGACATTCATTTGCGTCTAATGCAGTTGCTATCGCCACAGCTGTTGTATCGGAACCGCCTCGGCCTAACGTTGTAATATTGCCGCTCTCATCAATTCCCTGAAAACCTGCTATAACAACAACCTTTTCTTGCTGTAGCTCCTTTTGAATTCGCTCTACTTCAATATTGATTATTCTTGCTTTGTTGTAAGCGCTATCTGTTTGAATACAAACCTGTCCACCTGTATAAGATACAGCATCACACCCTTTTTCCTTAAGCGCCATACTTAGTAACGCAATTGTTACCTGTTCCCCGGTTGATAAAAGAACATCGAGTTCCCTAGGGTTTGGTGTGTTTGTCACTCCTTCAGCAAGAGACAGTAGTCTATTGGTTTCTCCACTCATAGCAGACACAACTACCACAACTTGATTGCCATGCTTCTTAGTTTCAATCACCTTCTCGGCAACTGCCTGAATTCGTTCAGTAGTACCAACAGAAGTACCGCCATATTTTTGTACTATTAATGTCATTGTTTTACCAATTGTTAAAAAGCGTGGGATTCTATCTGAAACAGAAAAGATTAGAAATTAATTTAACCTTCAAGCTGGCTACGAACCCAATCTGGAACTTTTGCTAGGGCGCTTTCTAATTCCTTGGGGTCATCGCCTCCTGCCTGTGCCATATCAGGACGACCTCCTCCTCTTCCTCCGACTTGTTCTGCAACAAAATTTACTAAATCTCCTGCCTTAATACGATTCGTTGTATCATCAGTTACACCTGCAACTAAACTCACTTTAGATTCATTAACAGCTGCAAGAATTAAAACAGCTGTACCGAGTTTATTCTTCAGTTGGTCAACAGTATCACGAAGACTTTTTGGATCAGCAGCATCAAGTGATTTAGCAATAACGTTGATGCCATCAACCACAATAACTTCCCCAAGTAAATCAGAACCGGCGTTACTCGTTAATTTACTTCTAAGCTGTAACAACTCTTTTTCAAGTTTACGTGTCTTTTCAAGTTGTATGCTTAATTTAGAGTCAACTGTCTCTATATCAGATTTTAAAAGCTCGGCTATTCTCTGTAATTTTACTTCCATATTTTTAACCCAGGCTAACGCTTCCTTACCAGTTATTGCTTCAATACGTCTCACGCCTGAAGCTATGCCTGACTCTGATATAATCTTAAATACCCCTATATCACCAGAACGTTCAACATGTGTACCGCCGCATAACTCAGAAGAAAACTCACCGCCAATATTTAAAACTCGAACAGCGTCATCATATTTCTCACCAAATAATGATATAGCCCCCGATGATTTTGCTTTTTCAAGTGACATAATCTGAGTATGAGTCTCTTCGTTGTCTAAAATTTTTGAATTAACCAATTGCTCTATTTCTTTTAACTGCTCATAGGTTAATGACTCATTATGTGAAAAATCAAACCTTAATCGATCGCTTTCAACTAATGAACCCTTTTGAACAACGTGTTCGCCTAAAATTTTTCTTAATGCGGCATGTAATAAATGTGTCGCGGAATGATTGCAAGCAGTTTCTGATCGTCTTTTTTGGTCAACTGAGGCGCGAACAACATCGCCTATCTTGAATGTCCCGTTACGTAATATTCCCAAATGTACATGTGATTGCCCTTGTTTTTTTGTGTCTTCGACCTCAAAGAAAACATCGCCAGCAAACAATTCGCCCTTGTCGCCAACTTGACCGCCGGATTGGGCGTAAAATGGGGTCTCCAACAAAATTACGCCGCCAACATCGCCTTCATTTAGTGACTTTACATTTCTGCCATCTTGATAAAGACCGATTATTGTTGTCTTTTGCTCTAACCTTTCATATCCAGTAAACGCACTAACCAAATTATTTTCAATATTAATTGAAACATCTGCATCAAACTTGCTTGCTGCACGAGCACGTTTTCGTTGTCCAGCCATAGCTTTATTAAACCCCTTCATATCGACTTTCATACTTTTTTCACGAGCAATATCTGCTGTTAAATCCACTGGAAATCCATAAGTATCATATAAACGAAAAACGTCCTCTCCTTGAATTTCATTACTTTTTGTTTTGGTAATAATTTCATCTAGAATCTTTAATCCTTGCTCTAATGTTTCAGCAAAACGTTCTTCCTCATTAAGCAACACTCTTTCAATATTTGATTTTGTTTTAGTTAATTCTGGATATGCGTTACCCATTTCTTTTTCGAGAACCTCAGCTAACTGATAAAAAAATGGCTTTTTGAACCCTAATTTATTGCCATGTCGAATTGCACGTCGAATTATTCTTCTTAATACATAGCCGCGACCTTCGTTTGAAGGAATTACGCCATCTGCTAATAAAAACGAACAAGAACGAATATGATCAGCAACAACACGACTTGAAATTACATCAATCTCCTTACTTCCAGAAAGATTTTTTATTTTTTTAATAATTGTTTCAAATAATTCAATCTCAAAATTATTATGCACTCCTTGCATCACGGCTGTAATTCTTTCTAGGCCCATACCGGTATCAACTGATGGGTGAGGGATTGGAGTTAATGACCCGTCGGCATTACGATTAAATTGCGTAAATACTAAATTCCATATTTCTACATAGCGATCCAAATCAGCATCTTTTGAACCCGGTGGACCGCCAGGTATGTTTTTTCCGTGATCGTAGAAAATTTCGCTACATGGGCCACAAGGTCCGGTATCTCCAACCGACCAGAAATTATCTTTTTCGCCACAACGACTAAACTGTTTTGGCGAAACCCCTATTTCTTTTAGCCAGATATTGGCTGCTTCTTCATCGTCCTCAAAAACAGTAATCCATAGTTTAGATTCGGGAATTTCCAACACGCCTGTCAGGTATTCCCAAGCATAGGCAATCGCTTCTTGTTTAAAATAATCCCCAAAACTGAAATTACCCAACATTTCAAAAAATGTATGATGTCTTGCTGTATAGCCAACATTTTCTAGATCATTATGCTTTCCACCTGCGCGTACACAACGCTGTGATGATACGGCTCTTTTATACGGGCGACTTTCCCTACCAAGAAATACATCTTTGAACTGAACCATGCCCGCATTGGTAAACAATAAGGTTGGGTCATTTGAAGGAACCAATGAACTGCTTGGAACAATTTCATGGCCTTTTGATTTGAAAAAATCCAAAAAGGATTGGCGAATGTCATTACTAGTTTTCATGAATACCTAATTATGACAAAAGTTGGCTGATTAGTTGACTGCTAAAACCCCTATTAAGTAAAAATCTTGATTGTTTTGACTTTTCAACGTTATCGGTAGGTGAACACTCGCCAAACTTTTTGACCCTCGCCATCTCCGCTTGTAATTGCCAGTCAACGGAACATGTCCCCAAATATTGCTCTATGACAAACTTCTCTATACCGCGCGCCAGTAATTCCTGTTTAATTTTCAACGGTCCTTTTCCACTGCTAATACGATGATTAACAAAGCTTTCTGTAAATCGTTCATCGCTCTGCAAACCTTCGATTGAGAGCTTATCTAGAAGTTCCTCAATTAATCCTTGGTCATCACATGCCCGTGCGAGCTTGTGTGTCAATTCCCGACGGCTATGCTCTCTTCTTGCCAAAAAATCACAGGCACGCTGTAAGACTTGTTGGCGTTCTGTGCTCAGACTACGACCTCCTCCTCGCTGTTCTCCTCGCTGTTCTCCTCAACCACTTCTTCTGCTGGAATAGATGGTAATAGTTTTGTCCTTATCTGCTCTTCTATTTCATTTGCAATTTCAGGATTTTCTTTTAGAAATATTCGGACGTTATCCTTGCCCTGACCAATCCGATCCTCTTTGTAGCTATACCAAGCACCAGCCTTATCTATCAGTCCTTCCTTCACACCCAAATCAACTATTTCACCTTCACGGGAAATGCCTTCATTATATAAAATACCAAATTCAGCCTGCTTAAACGGTGGAGCAATTTTATTTTTAACAACTTTTACTCGTGTCTCATTACCCACCACTTCTTCGCCTTTCTTAATCGCGCCAATTCTGCGAATATCTAAACGAACTGATGAATAAAATTTCAGCGCATTACCCCCTGTTGTAGTTTCGGGATTACCAAACATGACACCTATCTTCATACGAATCTGATTAATAAAAATTACACAGCAATTTGCACGCTTTATATTCCCGGTTAATTTTCTTAAAGCCTGGGACATTAATCGAGCCGCAAGACCCATATGAGAATCACCCATCTCGCCCTCTATTTCTGCCCGGGGAACTAATGCTGCAACCGAATCAATCACGACCAATTCCACGGCACCACTTCGAACTAACATGTCACAAATTTCAAGGGCCTGCTCACCAGTATCTGGCTGAGAAACCAGCAAATCATCAATATTCACACCGAGTTTTTCAGCGTAGATAGGATCGAGTGCGTGTTCCGCATCAATAAAAGCGCAAGTCTTTCCCTGTTTTTGTGCCTCAGCAATCGCCGATAAAGTTAATGTCGTTTTACCAGATGACTCCGGCCCATAAATTTCAACAACTCTACCGTATGGTAATCCTCCTGCCCCCAAAGCGATATCAAGACCTAAAGAACCCGTGCTAACTGATGCAATTTTTGTAATGGGCTGCTCTCCCATCTTCATCACTGAGCCTTTACCAAATTGTTTTTCAATTTGGCTTAGCGCCATCGTTAACGCCTTCTTTTTGTCGTCTCCTGCTTCTTATGTCGCCATGTTCATTTCTCCTATATCGTTAAACCACCTACATTTTGAGCGAACTATAGGGTATACTTTTATAGATGTCAATACTTTTTATGACCTTAATATTTTTTACCATATCATAGATTTTACTATGTTTTATCTAATTTTTTGTATAATTTACTGAATTACATAGGATTTAAAAAATGGCAAAACGAAAACCTGGGGTAGATGAAATCAAGTGGGTCACGCGACAACGCCTGCAATATATAGAGTTAATGGCGTTTTATGCCGGCGTTATTACACGAAGCGATGTTGCTAAG
>Ga0208766_1001700_pt1 | contig 11742 bp, 9 predicted proteins | sample ETN01SmetaG_3_FD_185792 | JGI IMG/M metagenome (GOLD analysis project Ga0208766, IMG submission 185792) | Marine microbial and viral communities from oxygen minimum zone, Eastern Pacific Ocean - ETNP2014F12-01SV263 (SPAdes) (version 2) | ecosystem: Environmental > Aquatic > Marine > Oceanic ...
AACTACTATCTTGTCCCTCGTAGCCGATCCAATATCCACCTGTTGGTATTATGAGATTACCAAAGGTAAGATCCTCTAGTTCCTCAGAGTCATCCAATTGAAAACCCTCTAGCGAGCAATCAAAATCTCCTGAATTATGGATCTCAATATAGTCTTCTGGATCACCTGATGATTGTGCTTCACTTACATAGACGGTTCCTAGTTCACATGGAATAATTTCAGGTTCCAATAGACTGAGGATCAGTTCCTCGAGGTCATCTGGCAATCCAGACGTTACATTTTGATGCAAGGCGACATTACCCCCTAGATCAACCACAAAAAGATCTCTCTGCGATGCCCCCCAGTTCGACCAAATTGAAAATGGTGACTCGTCAGCACAAACCGGTGAATCATTATCATCGGTCCAATTATCAGAATAGGACAAATGAGTATCCTTACCAATTCCAATGAGTTCTACAGCGAGGCCTTGAAGTTTTAGACTATCATATAATTCATTTAATTGCTCGAACCGAGCAGTACATGTGCCTCAAGTATAATGCCCAAAGTAGTGGAGTGTGACATTGCCCTCAAAAAAAGAAGTACCAACATTGGTACCATAAAATTCAGAGGAGGGGTTTATATCCTCAAGTGAATAGTCATATTGGCCAAAGAGGATTGATATCATGAAGAATGTTGCTATTTTTTTCATGAAAAAAGTTAAGACAATAATATTTTGTAATACAAAATGAATTGATCATTCATTTTTGGTTTGGCTTGATGGTTACATAAATAAAAGAAAGAAAAGGTAGCCTATGAATAGGCCTAGTCCGATACCGATGACCCTGAACAGTCCAGGGTTATTCTGAATTAGTTTTTCCAATGCTTCCATACCAAAAGTTAAGATAATATCTCTGGAAAAAAAATTAAAGAGATCATTCATAAAAACAAAATATTTCTAAAAAGGAAGAAAAAAAACCCCACAAAAATGTGGGGTTTTTTTAATACAATGTTCAAATCAAATCAGAAAGAATATCCCGCATTGAAGAACAGTCCATTAAATTTTGCTCCGACTGTTTGCTCTGCAAGACCCAATACATATAGGACCCCAACTTGTGCACCTGTATCTCCAATTGGATAGGCAACACCTAAATTGAGACCATAGTCCAGGCCAAATGCATCAGAGTCTAAGTCTTGCGTAAAGGATTCATCTAATTCATATCCAAGGATTTCACCTTTCATTCCTACCTCAGCCGTACCACTAAGATACATGCCTACATTTACACCAACTCCAAGAAACACAGGACCAAGCGGGTATGGCATTTGTGCCCATAGATCTAAATATTGGAGTTTCCAATCTTGGTGCGATGTAAAACCATCTGATTCGCTTTCCCATTTCCAACCTCTTGGGTGTAATCCAACGCCAACTTGGAGAGGCATCCCTCCTAGCCAGACACCCTTACTCACTCCAAAACCAGGTCCGCCAGTGGTCGTAGTTGAGTCAGAGCCAAAATCATCACCAGTCGCTGACATTTGCCCATAGCCCACATAGACCCCCCATCCTGGTAGTTCAGGCTGGTCCTGACCCATGACAAGACAAACGGGTAGGGTTATCATTAATAATACCTTTTTCATTTTATCCTCCTTAATTTGGATTTTATGGTATGTTTTTTTGAATATAACAATTATTTATCAGAATCAAAATAATAGCATATAATGAAATCTATTATCAATATTTAATCATTGACAAATATCTCAACCTCATCTGATTGAGTGATACCAATAAAATAACCCTTGGGGCCCTCGATATCATATCCTGTCTGGGGGTCTGCTAATGCAGCATCATCTCCAGGATATAGTCCATTGATCGCAGACACTTGTACGTCATAGACGGTCCCACCGCCACTTGGAAAATATGTACCTGGAATGACATGAGTATCTGCATCCAGAGGCAATAATGAAGACTCATAAACATGGTACCCACCGGTGTTGCTTGTTACCTGCCAAGAGGTCACCCCTGACACGCTCCCCCATTTGACAGTTAGGTCAGAGTTTATCTGGTGTACGTCTCCCGAATCCAAATTGGTTATGGCAGGTAACCCTTCTGGTGGTTTGGCACCACTCCCAGATGCGATCAGGTTACCGTCATGTGTTATCGTCAACTCATAGCTATTGGATGTGGTCAAAGATGTCTGATAGACTCCAAAATCATATGGGATCGTATCTGAATTGACCATGACAAACGCATCCTCAACAGCAGAGCCATCTTTGGTTATCTCGATATCAGCACATGCACTGAGGCCACCAAAACCAAAATCTATTCCAACAAGACGAGCTTTGACCATGTAGTCGTTAGAAGGAGGGAACTGATCGGCAGATCCTGATACATCAGGTCCAGAGTCATCAGTATTCTTGTCCTCACACCCAATGATCGATATCTGGATGGAGACCATCAGAGAGGCCATGAGCATGGCAAGTAATATTTTTTTTAACATTCCTATGTCTTTTTTCTATGTTATGATAATTATTTGAGAAAATCAAAAATATGCTCAACAACAACATCCAAGGTCTTTTTTCTTTTTATAATACCAAAGTGAGCTGCACCATTAACGAGTTCCATCCTTGAATTTGGTAATAGATTGGCCATCTGAATTGTATGATCAGGTTTGATCCTTCTATCATTTTCTGCCACGATCACAAGAATAGGGGTTTTTATGTCCATAAGATCGGCACTGGTATATGATGGAAACATTTCCGTACGGTGTTCCATCATGATCTTTTTTGTATTTTCAAATTTTTCTTTTTCACCTAATGTTTCATAGGCACTGTCAAATATCTTTAAAGTAAAATTATTTCTACCATTTTGATTATCTCTAAAACCCCCTGGGGTCAGGTAGTCATCTCCCTTTTCTTGAAAGTCTATGCCCTCATGATTATAAAGTGATGCGATCGATACTCCTTTTATCATTCTATTTGAAAAATATTTACCAATCGAAAGCAAAGCAAAACCACCTGCACTATGCCCGACCACATGAAATTTATCTAGACCGATCTCATCAACCACTCTAATCACATCTTCTGCGATCAGTTTGTGGGAATATGTTTGACTTCCAATTGTGCTTCGTCCATGTCCCCTGAGATCAATTCCTATCACATAAAATCGCTCTGATAGTTTTTCTATCAGTTCGCTATAGGCCTCTGTAAAGGCCAGAATACCATGTAGAAATACCAATGGCGGATCGGTCTTGTCTCCGACTGTATAATAATACATGGTCAGATCCTGATAAAACATCTGGTGTGTTTCACTATTCGCTATGGGGTCAATCATTTTAGATGCAAAAAACCCTGTGCATCCAAAAAATAAGTAACATGTCAGTACTAGTAAATGGACTGACCGTCTCATCATGCCATGCATTGTGATCGTTTTACATTTGATGCTTTTAATTATCATGATCAATGTTTGAAATGGATGTTCCTTCAACGATCTTATAATATTGGTTAGGCCTTAGGTCATAAAATAACTCCTTTGCCTGACCAGGCCATTGGATCTCGACAGCATGCACAGTTTCATCCTTATTAAGACCAAATACAACTCTATGGTCATTTGAAGTAAGGTAACTCCCTGATGGATTGACGCATGCAATTTGTGTTCCAGAGCCAGTCGTTATCTTTATCTTGCTCCCAATAGCCTGTCGATTGGAAGTAATGCCTTCTAGATGAAAACCTATCCAATTATTTTTTGGCAACCCATCATTGATCAGCAAATTCGCACCATCATTATTATTTGATATAATAAGATCCAGGTCACCATCATTATCAATATCTGCCTGTGCCACACCCCTGCTTACAGCCTTATCAAGTAGATCTCCACCAATGGTCTTGGTCATGTCAACATACATCCCTGTCTTATTCATGTAGACCTGGTTATGCTGCAGGTGTTGGTATTGCTTATTGAATAGATCAATATTGTCTATCACATGTCCATTTGCAACAAAAAGATCTAACCATCCGTCTAGATCAAGATCAAGAAATTTTGTTCCAAATCCAAGAAAATGGATGCTCGGTTTTCCAAGCCCTCTTTGATCTGTCTCATCTGAGAAGAGACCCATTCCTTGATTTGAATAGAGAGTATTGGTCTCTCCACTATAGTTTGTGACAAAAATATCCAACCAGCCATTTCGGTCAATGTCTCCCATGTCAACTCCCATTCCCGCTTCAGCCATACCATTACCATTATATCCCGTTCCTGTCATCAATGCACTTTCAGTGAAACGTCCCTTTCCATTATTAACAAAAAATAAATTCATGTCCTTGTCGTTGGCAACATAAACATCCATGTCCCCATCGTTGTCCATGTCACCTGTAATGACCCCCATTCCTCTAAGATTATACCTACCTATTCCAGACCTATTGGATCGATCAACAAACTTGCCTTTCTTATTGTAATAGAATTTATCTGCAACGCCAAGGAAAACATCTGGGTCACAATAGGATCTTGCAAATAACTCACCCTGGGTAGGGTACTGCATTGGACTGGTACATTCAGGGTTATTCTCAATGGAATAGTCTACATAATTGGTTACGTAAAGATCAAGCCACCCATCATTATCACTGTCAAAGAATGCTGCACTCATACCCATGTCTGGGTTATCGATACCCATGTCCAGAGTGATGTCTGAGAACGTTCCATCACTATTATTTCTAAAGAGGACATCACCGCCATAGTTTGTCACATATAGATCCACATCGCCATCATTGTCATAATCTCCGCATGCGCATCCTAGACCATACTTCCTGTCTCCGACGCCTGCCTCGTTGGTAACATCCTTCCATTTGGAGCCATCATTTCTATAGAGTTTGTTCTCTAGGGTAATTTGTTTGTCCCAGCCTGGTAGAGGTGAACCTTGAGGAAAATACGCGTCTAGGTCACCATCATTGTCATAATCAAACGTGCAAATACCTGACCCCATTGATTCAACATAGTAATATTCTCCTGAGCCACCATGATCATGTTTAAAGTTTAGCGAACTTTGCTCTGCGATATCTTTGAAAGTGATATCCTGTCCCCAGGAAAACGATGTCAAAACGGTCAATGTCAATGGAACATAAAAAAAGTATTCTTTTTTCATTACTATCTAATATTCCTCAGTACCATCAATGGTACCATCTTTGTTATAATATGTCCATACTCCAGACTGATCGCCATTTACAAAGATTCCTATCTCTTTCTTCTGACCATTGTCATACCACTCAATACGTTGCCCATGTGGCCTACCATTTATAAAATTCATTGTGGACATTTTTTTTCCATTTGGATGCCAGAGAACATGCTTACCCATGGGTAATTGATTCTTATAATATCCCTCAGCCTTCTTGACACCATTGTCATACCACTGCGTCCATAGCCCGCCTGCAGTACCTTGTTCTTTTTTCTGTCCATTCTCATACCAATCAATGCGATGCCCAACTATTTGTCCCTTAGAAAACATGGCTTCGGATTTCTTTTTACCATTCGCATGCCAAAACGTATGTTTACCATCTTCCTTATTTTGAACATATTTCCCCTCCGCACTTAAACGACCAGATGGATACCATTTAGACCATTGACCATCAAACTCATTATCCTTGAAGTAGCCTTCCTGCTTTTTTTTCCCATTCTCGTACCACTCCATGCGTTGGCCATGTGCCTTTCCCCTTCTAAAGGATGCTCTTAATTTTATTTTACCATTTCGAAACCATTGTTCCCAAATCCCATTAGCCTCACCATTTTTATAGTTTTCTTTACTTCTTATCTTTCCATTCTCATGCCACTCAACCCATTCGCCCTCCTTCTTACCTTTTGATAGATAACCACTGCTTTTTTTTACCTGTTCACCAAAATTACTATACGCCTCTCCTGTGTAAGGCATGTCATTAACTTTATTATAGTATGTCCCACTTTTCTCGATCAATTCAGTCTCCATATTGATGGGAGTGTTGGAGCAACTTGAAAATAGAATGGCAATATAGATGACATAACTCCAGATCATTTGATTTCTATTATCAATCAGGTACCTTGGGGATATTGATCCCATATCTATTTTTCCATTTCTTTGCACTATGTCAAATCTATTTATCATCTAATAATTGGAAAACCTTCTTTGGATCTTTATGGTTTATTTCAAGAGGACAAATTTTTTGGTATGTGACCAATTCTCAGTACGAACAGAATAAAGATAGGCACCTGCACCAATTGGTCTACCCATTTCATCCTTTCCATCCCACCTCATGCTTCCAAATCCTTGTTCTCTATTTCCATGAAAAAGATTCCGCACTATTCTACCAGACAGATCAAAGATGGAAACATCCAATAGGGAGCCTTCTGGTAAATAATATTCAATGGTCACAGTGGGGTTGAATGGATTAGGGTATGCATCATAAAGGGCAAATTTTTCTGGGATCTCCTCAATGATAGAAAGAGCACTTGCGCAGTTTGTTGTATCTTGGTAACCGATCTGTCCATCCATGCAAAGTGGATAAGGATCACAAAAATAATTATTTGACAGATCAAAATACAATGAATTACTCCAATCTATGCCTAGATCACAGATGTCAGAATCCATATATCCACTAAAATGATTATCATTCAAATATAGGTATTCAAGTTCGATCAAGGCATTGAGTTCCAAAGGAAGTTCACCATTGAACTGATTATTTTGAAGAAATAGGTGCGTAAGATTGGTCAAATTCTGTATCTCTGAGGGAATTGGACCTGATAGATCATTATCATACAAGTAAAGGTGGCTTAGACTATCTAGGTTCCATATCTCAGATGGTATGTCACCAGAGAAGTCATTGCCATATAAAAATAAATATTTTAGGTTGACCAACTCACCTATCTCATTAGGAATTGGACCTGATAGACCGCTATTTGCAAAATTCAAGGAATCAGTATCCTCAATGATGTAACATTTATCATAAAGATAAAATTGTCTCTTGGGTATTGAAGCACACCATGTCGTGTCCTGGGTACCAATATTATTTATCACACAATCAGGATAAGGTGGACAAAATTGATTATCGGTGATCTTTACATAAGAGATGTTATCCATCTCGACCGACATTTCACATATGTTACATGGGATCTCTCCAGTAAGTTGATTATCATAGATCCATAAATAACTCAAGTTGGATAGGTTTATGATGCTTGAAGGAATAACGCCTGTCAATGCATTCTCATATAAATATAGCGAATGAAGATTTGTCAGATTCCCTATGTCAGATGGTATGGAGCCTGACAATTGATTCCCATGTAAAAATAGATGCGTAAGACTGGACATGCTGCCAATCTCAGATGGTATGGGACCACTTAGTTCATTTCGAAATAAATATAACCTCTCCAGTTTTGTGAGTGATCCTAATTCAGATGGAATTTCACCAGTCAAATTATTAAGATAAAGACTTAGATCTTGAAGGCTATCAAGAGAACCTAATTCCACAGGAATGCCACCTGTAAGGTGATTGGAATACATTTTCAATCCAATTAAATCAGTCAGATTGCCAATCTCTGGAGGTATGGGGCCACTCAGGTTATTATTTTGTAGGTATAGATAGTTAAGATCAACCAAGTCTCCTATTTCTGGGGGTATGGGGCCTGATAGATTATTTGCAGATAGATTAAGTGATACAAGGTTTGTCAACGATCCTATGCTTGAAGGAATCTGACCACTAATATTTTCTCCTGTAAGGTCTATTTCTAATGTACTATCAACTGAAAAACATTCATCCCAAAGTTCTATCTCATACTCACTACAATCTTGACCGGTCAAGAATGAAAAAAAGAATATCGCAAGGAATATCCATCTAGATCCAAACATCATTATCCTGGGTTAATTCACTAATTGAGTTCCCTGTATTTACCACTCCTTTTGGTTCAACTAACATGATCTTGCATTCGTTTTTAGAATAGGGTCTATGATCAACGCCCTTTGGAACGACATACATGTCTCCCTCCATCAATTCTACCTTCTTATCACGAAACTCTATTATCATCTTCCCTTCTATGATAATGAAGACCTCATCTGTCTCATCATGTTTATGCCAAATGAATTCTCCCTTTATTTTCGCCAGTTTAAATTGATAGTCATTTAATTCAGCAATGACCTTTGGACTCCAATGCTCAGAGAATTTTAGGAATTTTTCTTTGATGTTTATCTTATTGGACATGATTCTGGTATTATTGATCAGAACGGTTTACGTCAACTGGATGTCTATGAGGTTGGAAAGGGATCAATAATAGGTTTTTCATGTTTGAGTGTTCACTAGCCTCCATGTGGGTATCAATTCCATAGATGAGATCATCCATGCACGGCATGTTCTGCACTGTTCCAAACAAGTGGTCCCAAAAGGAAAAAATATTTCCATAATTACTATCAGTATAAGGTTGAACATAATGATGGTGAATCTTATGAAAATTTGGTGTTACAAGAACATAAGATAAAAATCTATCTAATTTTTTTGGCATGTTAATATTCGCATGTGAAAAGTGTGCAAAAAAAACTGACACTGTCTGATACATCATCACAAGGCCTAAAGAAGCACCTGTGACCAATACTGCAAGGATCGTGAAACCTAACCTCATTATGTTCTCTCCAGGATGGTGTCGTAGACCAGTAGTAACATCTACATGGGGATCTGTATGATGTATGAGATGGAACCGCCACATCCACTTCACTGAATGTTCGATCCAATGTATCAGCCATGCTCCAATAAGATCCAGCAATGCCAGGCCAGCCACAACGTGGACCCAATTGGGTAATTCAAAGATATTGAGCAGGCCTAGATCATGAACTTCATTATATTTAACGGCAGCCATTATACCCATGGCCCCGATGAGGTTAATGACAAGAGTGATCAGAGTAAAGGCAATGTTAATGACCCCATGTCTAAATTTTTCATATCTCATTTGGAAAAGTGGTACCCCAGACTCTAAGGAAAGAAATAGAAATAGGCCACCAACAATTAATGAGGTTCTTAGTTCAGTGGAAATATTTGCAAAAAATTCAATTAATTCATTCATATCGATATGTTCAAGAGTAAATCAGGTTAGACTAAACTACAAACAAAAATATCAAATGAATATTTTTTGCTTTTTATCGACTGAAAGTTCAAATGCCATTTGAATATGAAAAAAATGACATTAGTGAAATAAATCAACTAGAATGAATATTCGAGGTTTGCCCTTGCGATGATGGTATTCTTGCTGACGCCTGCTGTTTCCTTAGACCTGAACTCACCTTGGACATTAAGACCTAGGTCTTCCATGATCTTCCAGCGTAAGCCACCTTTGATTCCAAACCAAGACATATCGACCATTCCCGAACCATTTGCATAGTTTAAACCACAGTTTGCCATGATCTTGTTATTGAAGAAAGGGTGCTCTCCACCAAAACTTGCAGTAAGAAATTCCTGTGTCCCTCTCTGATCTGGTCCAGTGCTTAATTCACTTGAATTGGTTGTGAGGTTGATCGATGTTTTCAATGGCGATTGGTATCGAGTTCGTAGAGCAATATTCATTACCTGCGTAGTCATGGAGGGATCCACAAACTCTTCTGATCTATTAGAGAACTGATCTTTCTTTTCAACACTTACAAAGGTACCACTGATCGAATGATTCCATACCAGATCAAAACGATGATTAACGTTCAACATCAGATTATTCGTTTGTGTCTTCTGTCTATTATCGGATGTGGTCATGTCAGGCAATTGTATCAATTCAGTGATACCATTATTCCTGTCCATAGAACGATAGGTAAAATTCAATGTGGGAAGTCCCGGTCCAGGAATGGCATTGAACCCAAGGGAGAGCGTGTTCTGGGTATTCACATTATCAACACTGGTAAGGATGTCATCATCCTGATGCTTGTATCCTAGGTTCAACATCAATCGATTTTGAAATAATTTGAATTTGTCAGTAATCGACCATTCTCTCTTATTTTTCACAAGGTATGGATTGGCCAGTGAATTAAACTCTGGTCCTGTCTGACCATACTCGATAGCTAGATAGTTCCCATAAAAGTTGGTTATGGCTCTTCCGCGATATGCAAGTGATGGCATTGAAAAAACAGCATCCATCAGGTCAACGGTAATACTGTCCCCAAAAGCATTGATATCAATTGGCACCAACGGAGAAAGGTTTGAGTTAATGATGAGATACTTCTCCCAATCAGCAGGATCGGGAAGATCGCTAAGATCAAAACCAGAGAGTTTATTATCCACAGAATCATCGATCAATGTATCTAACTCTGCCAAGGTAAGTGGTCCTCCCCAAATGTTATTATTTGTCATGCTAAATGCGACCTCACCATCCAGGCGTAAACGTTTACTAAATAAGTTCACTCCAAGATCTGTGCTGATGACCAGGTTATCCTTTGGACCATTTCCAGACCAGTCGCTACCATCCAACACCTTCGCCTTTGTCCCCAACTCACCTATTGTATATACCGTCCCTATCTCTAGACCCTCAACAGACCCAGTTGCATCAGGCTCATAAATTATCTCTGCATCCAACAGTAATTGATCGACACTATTCGTGTCATCTCGGGCCTTCATGTAATTAAAGCCCCATTGAAATATTTCCCCTCTGCCAAATGACAGTCTCACAGAGGATACATTTTGCCTATACGTGTAGCCTGCCCTGTCTAGGGCAATATATTTTTCTCCAAGGTCATCTGAATCAATCTCAAATGAATATGCCTTGGACAAGTCGCCCTGTACAGCACGGTTAATTTCACCTTTTAGAAATCGAAAATTGAACCACCCATAACTAAGATCCAGGTCCATCCCTCGTATTCTTTTCCCATTCATGGTGTAATTGGATATTCTAGGGTTAGAGTCACCCATTCTCAATGTCAGAATATTTTTTATTCCTAGCGTAAGACCATAAATATTTCTTGGTTGATATAGGTCACTCTCTTGACTCGTCATCTTAAGATTTGTCTTTAGATCCAGCCATTCATAGGCAGAGCCTTTCAGGCCTATGGTCATTTTATTGATGCTCAACGTTTGGTCATCGATCTGATCCATGCTACTGCTTGATCTGATTCTTCCAGAATAATTGAGGATGGCCTCTTTGCCTATTGCTGAAAAATTCCATTTAGTTGATTCCCTTCCTCCGTTAATGACAAGATCTATCTCATGGTAACCAGGATCTATGTCTTCTAGCAGACAACTTACCATATCAGAGTCCACGTAGGCCCGGTCCGTCACATCCATTCCATCTAACATGACCTTGACCGAATTAGCATTCAGATCGGTAACACCTATCAATGACACAGCTATCAAAACGTTATCAGAACTGATCTCTGAATTAGGCTCAGGACTCATTATCAAAACACCCGTTTGTGAAAAAATAGTCCCAAGTAGAGAAAAAGCGACCAAGGATGTTTTCATGGATCGAAATATCATTTTTCTATTGAAACTTGATCAAGATCTCTTTGAGGTTTCCGTCCGCGTCCTCTATCTCAAAGCGTAGTTCTTGATTTTGGGGCTCCAGGGTTGCTTCCTCAAAGCCCTCTAGGTCCTCGCTTGTTGTCTGGGAAACATCAAGAGAACCCTCTGGCGTGGACATGGCAGTCTCCCCCTCCTGGACCTCTGTGGATTCACCGGTGATGGAATTTGTCACCTCGATCAAACCCTCGATCAAGGTAAATGAGTCACCGGTAGATGGGTCAGACTCAATTGCTAATTCAGTACCTTTCACAGATGCAACCGATGTCGGAGTTGAGA
>Ga0208766_1001710_pt1 | contig 11659 bp, 7 predicted proteins | sample ETN01SmetaG_3_FD_185792 | JGI IMG/M metagenome (GOLD analysis project Ga0208766, IMG submission 185792) | Marine microbial and viral communities from oxygen minimum zone, Eastern Pacific Ocean - ETNP2014F12-01SV263 (SPAdes) (version 2) | ecosystem: Environmental > Aquatic > Marine > Oceanic ...
AATGACTAGCCTTTCAATAGAGGGTGAGATTGCTCAGGTTTTACCAAATCCTAATTCAATAAATAATGCAGCTACTGGAGACCCGAACGGTGTTGCATTCATTGATGATTTTGAAGGATCAAAACGTACTACTTCTCCATCCATTCAACGTCGTTTTTGGAAAGCATCCTCTACTCCAAATTATTATGATGAAGATTTAGCGACATTTTCAGGAACTTTTTCACAAAAAAATAGAGGAGAATTGTTTTGGTATAATCCATATATACCAGTTCGTACTAGAGAAATTTGGCCTAATCAATCAACCTCTGTCCAAGCAGGGAATGAAACCACGGATGTTTTGATTCTTAGGCATCGTAAGCGAGCGCACCAGAAAAATATTAAAAATGATTCAACCTGGGTAGGAGTTACCACATCACTATATTCAGGAGATTATGATCAAACCCAGAGCAAGTTTTTTGAGATATGGTTGAAAGGAACCAAGGGAAAATTAACGATAGACTTAGGTAAAATAAGTGAAGACTGGGATGGGGATGGTATTTTAAATACCGAGGATGTTCCAGAAGCGGGGCTTACTCTTGGAAATGGATTTTTAGAAGATCAAGAAGATACAGGATTAGATGGCTGTTTTGATGAATATGAAGATGGCTGGGGGGGGTGCCTTGAGCAGAATACCTATCAGTTTTATATTGATCAAGGGCAAACAAATTTGATAAATATAGGCAATGATGTTGATCCCAATGACCCTAACGGAGATAATTGGAACTATGACCAGGGAAGTTTGGATTATTCTAAAGTGAATGGTACTGAGGGCAATGGGACAGGGTCTAAAATTCAAGAAGGGGGAAAATATCCAGACACTGAGGACTTAGATAGATCTGGGTTTTTGGATAAAGTAAACGATTATTTTTCAGCAAGTTTTAATCTTGTTGACACTACATATTTAGCAGGACAAACTGAGAAAAACGGTATAGAAACCGGATGGAAATTATATAGAATTCCGCTAGCTGATTTCAAAAATTTAAGTACCACTGAGTGGAATGAGATAAGATATATAAGACTGGCTGTCTCAGATTTAGATTCTATGTTTTCAACTCTTCAGATAGCGAAAATCGAAATTGTTGGTAATGAATGGCAAGAACTAGGTATATATTCGCCGCCTTATCAAAGTAATAGAACTATTTCTCCAGTACTTAAAAAAGAAAATTTGATTGCTGGCCCTAAGCAAGATTCAGAAGGTATAGATAAAGATTTACCTTCTTTTCAGATAGCTGTTATAAATACAGAAGATAATTCAGAATACCTTCCACCAGATGGTGTTAAGGGTGAGTACGATAGAATAAATCAGATTAGATCAAAAGAACAATCACTGGTGATGCAGTTCAATAATTTGCCTCCTTATCACTCAGGGTCAGCTCAGAAGACTTTATACTCGCTTAATGATGATCAAAAAAGAAGTTTTATGACATATGATTTGATGAAGATGTATATATATGGTAATAGTCCTTGGGCCACATATCTAAACACAGATGTTGAGGTTTTTCTACGTTTTGGATTAGGGGATGATTATTACGAGGTTACTCAACCAGTATACAAGGGGTGGGATGAAGACAAGGGTAGAAACAGTATTGAGCTTCAGTTAGATTGGCTTGCGGAGCTTAAACTAAAAGATACCCTTTCTGTAAAACGGTTTAAAGAAACGGATATTTTTGTAGACTCAGCAGATGTAAAAAGATATATATACACAGATGAAGATGGTCTAAAAACAGGTAAAAGAATATATATAAAAGGGAAGCCAGCTCTAAACAGAATTCAGTATTTTATCATGGGGGTGAAAAATACCTCCGATAAAATTATTAGTGGTGAGGTCTGGGTAGATGAATTGCGTCTTAGTGGGGTTAAAAAAGATCGTGGCGTAGCTATGAGAGTACAGTCCAGTATGAAACTCGCTGATCTTGGGACAGCGAATTTTACTTATAGTAGACAGGATGCAGACTTTCATCGCCTACAAGAAAGATTATCAAGAGGAACAAGTACCTCGGAAAATTTTAACATATCTGGGAGGATTGATTTGCATCGATTGTTGCCAAGATCATGGGGCTTTAGTTTACCAATAAATGCTTCAATTAGTAGGGCTACCAATACTCCAAAATATTTTCCGGGTGAGGATATTTTAGTAAATAAAAATGCGCCCCCTGATTCAATAATCTCTCAGAGTGAGTCAATAAGTTTTAGTACATCATTATCAAAGACTTCAAAGTCAGATAATAAGTTGATAAAATATACGATTGATAATATTAAAACTAATTTTAGTGCATCTCAGTCTAGGTCATCTGATATTACATATAATCAAAAATGGTCAGAGTCTTATTCTGGGAAAATAAGTTATAGTTTTCCTTTTGGGAGAGATAACTATATTAGTCCATTAAAGTGGATGAAAGATATCCCCATTGTTAGCTCTTTTAGTGATTGGGAAATCTATTATACGCCCTCAGCGTTTAACACTGCTTTAAACTTTACAGAGAAACTATCATGGAACGAGACCAGATCATCAATAAGATCCCCTGATAGCTATAATTTTGGTCTAAGTAGAAACATGAATCTAGACTACAAATTCACGAATAATTTATCTACTAAATATGCTTGGTCTGGGCAGAGCAAGCTAAATGATTATAGGGGCTATGCTTGGGTAGCATTAAAAAATCTAGACCCGGGTCTAGTTACAAATATTACTGAGACAATGAATACGACATACAGTCCAAAATTTATTCAATGGTTAAAACCAAATATGAGTTATTCTGCGAGTTATCGTTGGACAGATGACCTGTCAAGAGAGGGGCAAAACATTAGCTCTAATCTCAGATTCAGTTCGAGCTTTACGCTTACTCCAATACAGTTTATGGAGCTATTGTATAAGCCACCCTCTAAAGCTAAAAAAAATGCCGCCAGGTCAAGAAATAGCCGTTCAAGGACTAGGTCTAAATCAGAAAATAAAAATACACAAAATAAAAAAGAGACCAAGGAGATAAAATCTCTTACTTATATTCATGGCCTTATTGATAAAATTAACCCAATATCATTAAGCTATACGGAGACGCTTAATCGATCAGCAAATCAAGTCATTGGTGAAATTCCTACTGGATATAAATTTGGCTGGATTCCAGATCATGGGCTAGAACAATCAGAAGAAGTCGGAACTAATCTTGGTAGCTGGGACCATAAAAGAGATGGCTCACTTCGTTCAGGATTAAAGCTATCAAGGGCAATCACAATTAATTTCAATTTTTCTCAAAATTTTTCTAGTGTGATTAGTGGTACCGGCGTTGAGCAAAGGAATATGACCAGAGACTATATTGTTTTTGATGAGTTGTTTCAGCAGGGTTCGCCTTTTCCAGGATGGAGTTTTAGGGTTGGCGGTGTAGAGAAATGGCCAATTATAAAGTGGGTTGCAAAAACTGCTTCACTTGATCACAGCTATGCCGGTAAAGAAACAAGATCTTGGCAGTTTGAGGATGTCACCCCAGATGATATGGGTTTTTTTGATTTGGAAAGTTTTGTTAAAAACAATAAAGACTACGAACGTTCTTCAAGGATAAATATGAATTTTTCTCCATTAATTGGTTTAAATATGAGCCTGAAAAAAAATATTTCAGTTACGTTCAGACATAATAGAAATTTATCCCTGGATGAGCTTCCTACTGGTTTAACCATAAGAAAAGATCATAGCTATACATCTACAACCACCTACACTCATAGAGGAGGTATGACGATACCACTTCCATATTATGGAGATATCAAATTGAATAATAATATAAGTTTTACACTAAATTTTGATATGAACGATAGTAAAGAGTTCAAGTCAGGCGATAAGATTAACCTTGAAGAGGGTGCATTTTCTTCAAATTGGAAAGCGGGTCTAAGAGTTTCATACCAGTTTTCAAATAAAATTTCCGGCGGTCTAAGATATGAATATAGAGAGAGCGATAGCAGAACAATGGGGGAAAAGATTGATAGAGATTTCGGATTTGATATTAACATTGCAATAACAGGATAGTAATGCGTTTCACTATAATATTCTTATTTCTTCTAATCGTTCATCTCAGCTGCGATACAGGTGTTCCTGTTTTTGATGGTCAAAAAGCCTACAATAATCTATTAGAGCAGTGTGCTTTTGGGCCAAGGAATCCTGGTTCAAAAGGGCACTCGGCAGCAAAAAAATATATTGTTGATATGGTTCAAGAGCTAGCTGATACAGTTTTGTTGCAGAATTTCTCTTTTGATATCTATGGTGAAAAGAATAGCTATAACGGGACAAATATAATTGCACGGTACAATGTCTCTAGCCCGACCCAGGTGCTCATAGGAGCACACTGGGATACCAGACCATGGGCAGATAAAGACGCAGATAAAAGCAATAATAGAAAGCCGATAATAGGGGCGAATGATGGAGCATCAGGAGTGGCGGTGCTTCTTGAATTAGCAAGGTTACTTAAACTATCGCCAGCGTCAATTGGTATCAACTTAGTTTTTTTTGATGCTGAAGATAGTGGCGTATCTGGTAATAATGAGAGTTATTGCAAGGGCTCTATTTATTTTTCAAAGAACTTGCCTATAGTGGGAGTAAAAGAAGGTATTATTTTAGATATGGTTGGTGATAGAGAATTATCTCTTCCAATTGAGAGAAACTCGTTGAGCTTTAACCGGAAGCTTGTTAGGAAACTATGGGACAGAGCAAAAGTGCTAAAACTCAGTGCTTTTAAGGGTGTTGTTGGATCAGCTATATATGACGACCATGTTCCATTATACCAGTATGCAGGTATCCCAGCTATAGATATTATCGATATCAGGTATCCAAACTCATTTGCAAATTATTGGCATACAATGGATGACATCCCTCAGAATTGTAGTGCGCAAAGTCTAGAGCAGGTAGGGATGTTAATGGTAGACTATATTTATAATCGTAAATTCTATGGTCCATAGATATAATTATGTATAAAAGTAGATTAAATATTAATAAACTAAGTGTTATTATTCTAATATGTTTCTTTTTTGGGTGTACTGTAAAAGACTCTGAGGATGATGCAGCTATTTATATATCAGACACTCAGTTTAATTTTCACCAGAATGAAAACAAGCTTTATGTAAGTACAAAAGTTTTGCCCGAAGCAGATGGGAGGATTCTTGACAAGGTAGTGGTTGAGTGGCGTGGGATAGATCAAAGCAATTCGCCTGATAGCTTAACCTTAGAAGATGGTGGTGTGGATGGTGATATTATTGCTGGTGATGATTATTATACATTAAAATTTGATAATGACAGCACAGTTATTTATAATACTCTTGGTGATGATTCAGGCAGTGTATATTTAAATATTTTGGCCATTTATGTTGGCCAAACTGAGCAAAAGTCGTCTTCTTTTAGAATCGGGAATATAATTCCAAGAATTATTAGCATTGCATCGCCGGATACTATTGTTAGGCCCTCTAGTGCTACTCTCTCTCTTCATCTTGTAAGTGCCACAGTTTTTGATGCGGATGGATTGGATAATATAAAGTGGGTTGGGTTTACATCTTATCATATAGAGGGAGATTCTATGATGAACAGAGGTGATTATATTTTTTTGTATGATGATGGAAGTGAGAACGTTATCTACTTGCCAGATATAACCAGTGGCGATCTTAATAGCGGTGATGGAACATATAGCTTTAAAATTCCAGTTTTTGGCAGTGGTAATACTGACCCAGAGTATCAGACAAAAACCGGTACATTTCGCTGGGAGTTTATCGCTCAAGATAAGAAGGATGAATACAGTTTAACAGCTACTCATGAAGTTATTATTCAATAGTATAATTTTACATTTAGTGTGTCTGGCTATTATTAATGGTCAGTTTACTTCTCCAAGTAGATTTAGTCTTAAATCGGCTGGTGATGGTGAGGTATCTTATTTTGACGATGGTTTTGCTAGTAACGTAGTTGCTGAAATTCGATTGATGGGTGACTCATTAACATGGTTTGGTACAGGCCGAGGGCTTTCTATGCATGATGGAAATTCTGCGTATACTTACCAGTCAACGACTGATTCAATTGTAGATATTTTTAGTAATCCAAGCGCTGTAACAAATGCATTACCATATGGAGGTGTTTCTGCTATCGCCTCTACAAATGATTCACTGGTTGTGGCCTTTGCTGGAGACGACAATGATACCCCTATGGGTTTAGGATTGGCTATCGCTCCAGACGCCTCATCTTGGTATGACACAGCTCCTACAGAGGTTATGGTATTTAGCTTTCAGTGGGATAGTCTAGGTGTAGATACCACAAATGGTATCTATTTTGGGTTTGATAGTGAGTATCAGCCTGGTATTGGCTATACCGGAAGCTTTATGATTGTGAGCCCTGCAAATGAATCAGCTAGAATTATGTTGTTAGATAGTATCCAATCAAATACAGTAATAAAGATTAGTAATGGCAATTCTTCAAGGGTTTTATATTTTACTGTTGAATCTGTAGCAGAATTTGGCACTGACCAGGTCCAGCTTTTAATTGTACCTGGGTCAATAAGTTATACACCAGCAGATGATAAAGGTTTTCTAAGTTCTGAGTCAGTTGAGTTTGGAATCACAAGAGCCACAAAAGCAATCCAGTGGAAGTATTTACCCCAGCCGACTGATAGTGAGGCAGATATAGAGGTGCCTTTTGGAGAAGGATACTTTTGGCAACTTCCGGTGACTGTTCCACAGGCGAATGTCACATATGATGCTTCTATCTCTGGCAAATATTTATGGATAGCAAGCTGGGCAGGTGGCCTGCGTCGATATGATTTATCTATCAGTTTAAGAAAACCTCAAAATATACCTATGCCTATGGATTGGCAAAGTGCCCTGTCTACATGCCAAGATAGTGCCTATGTAGACACCTCATCAAGAGTTACAGGAGATGAAATACCGGTTCTCAAAAATTATTATCTAAACCCTCGGGACCCAGCTGATGGCGGTAATCATAACCACAAGGCTTTTTCTGTATTGGCATACGATGATAGGGTCTGGGTTGGTACGGCGAACGGCATTAATAAGGGTACATTGATTGAAGAAATAAAACAGATATCTCCAAATGAATATGAGATTTTAAGTTGTATTGAATGGGAACATTATAAATACCCCTCTAGCGGAATTTCTGGAAACTTTGTAGTTGGTCTAGCAAAACAAGTATGGAGAGGGCAGGAAACAATTTGGGCTGCGACGGTGAGCACTGGCGAATCAGGGGAGATGCAAGGTTTGAGTTATTCTAGAGACGATGGAATCTCATGGCAGACGGCTCTTATTGGTGAGAGGGTTTATAATATTGATGCGAAAGATTCACTGGTATTTGTAGCGACTTCTTCCGGTCTATGGAAAAGCTTAGATGGTGAAAACTGGGCGCGATTTGACCCAGCAATTGAAAAAAGTATGCTCAATCAAAGACAAATACTAACAAACACTGTTTATTCTGTTTCAGTTGATGACCGAGACACAATACCTAAGCTATGGATTGGTACTCCTGATGGTGTTGCGTTATCGCCTGATATCCAAGGTGGTACTTGGGAAATATATCAGGCAGATCATGATCCGACTGAGGTTTATGCTTATCCAAATCCTTTTTCGCCACTATCACATAATCAATTAGATAATGATGGCTATGTTCGGTTCCATATTGGGAATATCGTAAACAAAGAGGTAAAGATAGATGTTTTCAATTTTGCTATGGAAAAAGTTCATTCAAACGTATATAATCTAAATTCCTATTATGGAGCCTTAAAGTGGGACGGTCGAGATATGTCAGGCAATCATGTGGCAAATGGTGTTTATTTTATTAGGCTTAATTTTTCTAGTTCGAGAAATCAGTCTCCTGGTGATAATTGGACAAAATTGATTGTAGTAAAATGAGAAAATTGATATACACACAGCTACTGGTTTTAACATGCTTGTTCGCCGAAGATTATGCAGGTCTCTCTGGTAGTTTTTTGCGAATAGGTGTAACCGCGCGATCGATTGCAATGGGTGGTGCATTCACTGCGGAAAAAGACCACGGGTTTGCCACCTTTTATAACCCAGCTTGGGCAGCTTTTTTAACAAACAGACAGGCTGGTTTTTCCTATTCAAGTATGTCGCTTGATAGAAGGCTTTCCGGTCTAAGTTTTGCAACGCCGCTTCCTCCTACTGCAGGCTTAGGAATTGCTTGGGTCAGTGCTGGTGTTACTGATATACAAGGGAGAAATAGCGCTGGAGCAAAAACGACCATGATGCAGACCAGCGAGGATGCCTTGATGATATCTTTTGCACAAAGAATACTGCCTTGGTTCTCTTTTGGTGCAAACATAAAAATTTTACAGAATCAGTTACCGGTAAATGAGTCCTACAAAGGAAGTGGAATCGGTTTTGACATAGGCTTTTTATTTAAATCTGGAAAATCTACAACATTTGGTTTAATGATCCAGGATATAAACTCAATGTATAACTGGGACTCTGGAGACCTTTATGCTGAAGGGAGAATTTACAGTGAGTATTTTCCTACGATATATAGATTTGGAACAAAATTTAATTATAAGAATATCCGTATAGTTGCAGATGCTGGTTTTATCACAAATTATAGATTGGGGAAGGAAGTTCAAGAAGATACTTTTGCTAACCTTCTTCCTAGAATAGGTATTGAGTATACGTATCTTGATCTATATTATTTTCGCGGAGGCTTGGGCAATGGTAGAATCGCTTTTGGTTGGGGGCTTGAATATGATCTAATAAAAAATCATGATTCTCGTATTGACTATACTTTTTCTATGGACTGGGCATCTCAACTAGCTCACACACTTTCATATGCATTCAATTTTTAGAAAATTAATAATATATCTGATCATTTCTTATTCTAGTTTGTGTGCCATTGGGACTCAGTTTTTAACATTTCCTGAAAGTGCTTATGATCTTGCTATGGGTAGCCACGTTTCTTTTGGAGGCTCAGCAAGTGTAAACCCATCTTTAATAGAACTTACCCAGGCCTCTCCATTGCTATATGTTAATTCTGGTAATTGGTATGGAGATATCAGGATGTCTGGTGTTAACTATGTTCATAAAATTGGCAACTATAATAATAAATTATTTTTAAGACAGGCGGGAATTACTGACCTAGAATATAGAGAGGATAAACCGTCTGATGACCCAAACACAACCTTTGCCGCCAATGGGTTTTCACTTGGGTCTGGTCTCTCATTTAACACTGGCATTGGAAAGTTCGGAGCTACAATCAGTGCGCTATATTTTACTATATATGATCAAAGCTCTAGGGGGTTTGCGATAGACCTTGGATATTCAAATGTTTTAAATAATGGATGGGGAGTAGGGGTATCTATTTTAAATCTTGGTTCTTTATCAAAGTTTTATCAAGAAAAACCAAAACTGCCAACTAGAATTTTGGTCGGCTTATCTAAACAAATGGAGTATAAAACAATAAACAATAGGTTTTATACAACCAGTGAGTTTTCATCATTAAATGATGCTTGGAAAATAAAAATTGGAAATGATGCCCAATGGAAACAAATAAAATTATTAGGTGGTTATTCTATCACAAAATACACTTCTTCTATATCTTTTGGTTCTGGATTCGTATATGGTAGGCTTGGGATAACCTACGCGATTAGAATGGGGTCCCAGGAAATTGGAATTCCACAAACCCTTAGCTTAAGTTTTCGGCTACCATAATGCAGCAAGACTATAAAACACTGATTATCTATGTTCTAACGCTTTTCGTTGTCATACTTCTTATCGTACTTAAAAAGCAGCAGGATCATTTAGTGGATTTAGAGAATGAGGCTATTGAGATAGAGGAGATGGGATTGCCCACGGATACGTTGGAACAGCAACCATTAGAAGAATCTCAGGGTGAGACTAAGAAGATCCCAATGAGAGGCGTTATTGGTTTAATCATTGATGATTTTGGCTATCGTAATGACCACATATCAAACGGTTTTTTAGAGCTTCCTGGGAAATTAACCTATGCTATAATTCCTGGGCATCAACATAGTCAGTTGTTCTCTAAAAAAGCGTATGATGCTGGTTATGAGATTATAGTTCATATGCCGATGGAAAACATAGGGAAAACATATGGAGAGGAGGAATATGTTCTGATGTCTTATTTTCAGGATGATGAAATAAAAAACCGCATCAATAAGTCTTTTGAGAACCTTCCAGAGTCAATTGGTCTGAATAATCACCAAGGATCTAGGGGAACAGCGGACTCTAGGGTCATGACATTATTGGCAAAAGAAATAAAAAATAATAAAAAGTTTTTTATAGATAGTAGAACAGCGAGCAATTCTATAGCTGAATCTACAATGCGTAAATATGGCGTCCCGACAAATAAGAGGGATGTTTTTTTAGATAATGAGTTAGATGAAGAAAAAATTAAAATCCAACTTTTGAAACTTGCTGAAAAATCTGAAGAAAAAGGAATTGCAATTGGTATTGGCCATGTTAAACCTCAAACTCTAAATGTTCTTGCTAGGGAAATACCGGAATTACAGAAAAAAGGTTTTCGGTTTGAGTTTGTTTCTAATTTAGTTTATTAAGCCTGATGTCAATCCTTTGTAGAGTTACCCGCGGAGATCTAACAGAGAGCATTCACGTTATTTTTGCAACAGTCGTTGATGATTCTGGCGCGGTTATTTATTCATCTGGAGATTCCAACTACCTTACTTGCATTAGATCTTCTCTAAAGCCATTTCAGGCGGCCGCATCTATCAAGGCTGGCGCTGTAGATGCTGCTGGCTTTAATGATGATGAGATTGCGTTGATGTGTGCATCTCATTTTGGTGAAAGTATTCATGTGAAAACAGCAGAGTCCATGCTTAATAAGCTGGGATATACATCAGATAATTATGAGTGTGGGGTACACTCCCCAGCAGATATTTCATCTAGGCATAATCTGATTCGATCAAACACAAAGCCTAACCAACTTCATAATAACTGTAGTGGGAAACACGCGGGTATGTTATCACTCGCGAAGCATCTTGTTGGTAAGCCTGAGGGGTATATCAACTCTGATCATCCAGTGCAGGAAACAATCTATAGGCTTCTTCAAGAGTATACAGGAATTAAAGATATCCCAATGGAAACTGATGGCTGCTCTGCTCCGACAGCCTTTTTTACACTGGAAACAATCGCCAGACTCTATCAATTACTTACAACTGATAAATACCCTGAGCTGGTTCGCGCTTATAATGCAATGGCAGCGCACCCATATAATGTAGCAGGAAAAGGCCACTTTGATACTAAATTCATAGCTGCTTTAAATGGTAATGGAATAACAAAAGGTGGAGGCGAGTCTGTTAGGGGTATTGCACTAAAAAATAGAGATGGTAAAAATATTGGTATCGCCTTAAAAGTTCTTGATGGAAGCCCAAGGGCAATGCCAATTGGCACCATTAAACTATTAGAACATCTAGAGCTCTTAACAAAAAAAGAATTATCAAACTTAGAAGAATTTCGCACAAGAGATCGAAAAAACTGTCGAGATAAAAAAATTGGTCGTATTGAGGTTTTTGTAGAATCTTAATTAAAAATTATAATTATGTTTTTGGAGGTTATTAATGAAAAAAATGATACTTAGTTTTTTATTTACTTTATCTATAGCTGTTAT
>Ga0208766_1001714_pt1 | contig 11645 bp, 9 predicted proteins | sample ETN01SmetaG_3_FD_185792 | JGI IMG/M metagenome (GOLD analysis project Ga0208766, IMG submission 185792) | Marine microbial and viral communities from oxygen minimum zone, Eastern Pacific Ocean - ETNP2014F12-01SV263 (SPAdes) (version 2) | ecosystem: Environmental > Aquatic > Marine > Oceanic ...
TAAATTTTGTTGGACTAATACTACTGCCGAACCAGAGTTATTAGATAGTTTAATGAAACTCGAAAAGCAATTACCCACATCTTTTCCTAATAATTATTACTCAGAGAAAAATATTAATCTTAAAATATGGCTAGATTCAGTACAGTCAGTTATAGAAGAAGGCGTAATTTTATTTATTGATTATGGGTATGCAGCATCAGATTATTATCATCCCAATAAATCTGATGGCAATTTATTATGCCACTATCAACATAATTCTCATAATAATCCATTCTTCTATCCAGGATTACAGGATATAACGAGTTCAGTTGATTTTACAGCAGTTGCTCAATACGCAGAAGAACTTGGATTGCATGTCAAAGGCTATAACAATCAAACATATTTTCTTTTTGGATGTGGTCTCGAAGATTTAATTCCTGATATGAATTCTTTAGACATAAAATCACAAGTAATGATTGCTCAACAATTACGAATGTTAACAATGCCTGATGAGATGGGAGAACGTTTCAAAGTTATAGCACTGGCAAAAAAATATAATAAGAAATTATTAGGATTCTCAATAATGAATCAAAGAAATCAACTTTAATTTAATATGCCCTTAATGAAATATATAACTTTATTTTTGTTTCTCGCTATAATTTTTGGTTGTAATAAAGAAATTGTTAGAGAGAATAAACCAATTCAGAAAGAAATAGGTATTTCTCAGATAGTAAAGTCAGATATTGATAATGTATTAGAAGTTCACGTAGATGAATCACTTAGATTATTACGAGAATTAATGTCAAAACTATACAAAAGAAATCCTCGCGAATTAAAAAAATCTTCTTATAAAATGGCTGAAGAAAATATTGTTAGATTATTTGATTTGGAACATACATGGAATTTTCCTGAACTTGAAGGAACTCACGATATAACATCAATAGGATTGGTTTTTAATGAAAAATACCAAGGGGACCGTGTTTTTGCTTTTGTTTCCGGATTAATGTCAATGATTATGAAATCTTATAATTATAAGTCCAGATTTTATATGATTGATTCAGTTGATCCTCAGAAACTATATAACTGCGCTAGAAATTTGGAGATCTCTGCCTGGAAACTTAATAATGATTATGATTTACAAGGAGATTTATTTTTAATGAGCAATTCATTACCTAATGAAGAAATAAGAAATTTAAGTTATGAAAGAATCTTTGGTAAGTTGATAGCGACACAAGATAATATCGCTATAATAATAGCTGGGAAAAAGAACAGAGCAATCAAAACGGTTATACAGAAAATGGCCACGGCAATTTTTTTACCTATCTAATTTACCTTCATTGGGTCTAATTATGGATTTAATACAGCTTATTATTATTTCAGTAGTCCAGGGCGTTACAGAATTTTTACCTATTTCAAGCTCCGCCCATTTAATACTTTTACCCCAATTAATGGATTGGGAAGACCAGGGATTAGCAATTGATGTAGCTGCTCATCTTGGTAGTTTATTTGCCGTGATATTTTACTTCAGGAAAGATTTTAGAAATATTTTAATTAATGGGTTAAAAACTACCTTTAAATTAAATTATGCAGAGATAGATAATAAATTATTATGGTTTATTATTCTTGCCAGCATCCCAGCACTTGTTATTGGGTTTGTATTTCGTGAAATTATTTCAGATTACATGCGTGATCCCTTGATTATCTCATTTACTACAATCTTATTTGGATTATTGTTATGGTTGTCAGACATTTTTGGGAGAAGATATCGAGAGATAAGTTCTATGAATACAAAAGATGCATTGATTATTGGGTTTTCACAAATATTAGCATTTATCCCCGGTACATCACGTTCCGGCATAACGATGACCGCAGGTCTTTTATTAGGGTTTGATCGCGAAACTGCTGTTAAATTTTCATTTTTTATGTCAGTACCCATAATTATAGCGGCAGCATCATATGAAGCGATAAATTTGGTTCAACTTGGCAACAACATAGACTTGTTTAATTTTATCGTTACTATTTTTTTATCAGCAGTAAGTTCTTTCTTTACGATCCATCTTTTTCTGAAATTTTTAGATAGAATCGGAATGTTGCCATTTATCATATATCGATTGATACTAGGTACGATATTACTATTTATATTTGTTTAATAACTAAATATAGATTTTAGTTTGATAGTAATTTTTCCTTTAGATCCTTAATGCGTTCTTTTTTTAATGCATCACCAAGTTTTTTCCCATCAAGCCCTTTATTTTTTAATAAATCTAGATCAATATTTTTTGAGATTTCTAAAGCATCTAAAAAATATTTAGCTTGAGGAAATTCTTTATCTTCATGACCGGCACGACCCCTTGAATCAGATTCACATGCAATCAAAAATTGTTTAAATCTTTCTGTTCTTCTGAATGCATCAAGTTTTTCTAGCTTTTCTAAAACCTCTTCCGCCCCCATTTCTTGTATTCGATGGCAGTCTAGATGAAACTCCGATACACACACTGCAAGATCATGATACTTATTTGGAACTTTATGTCGTTCACAAAACGAATTTATTATGCTGACTCCACGTTCCTCATGTCCATCATGATTTGGTAATTGTTCTTTTGGTGTGGTTGCTTTTCCAAGATCATGCACAAGTACAGCAAAACGTATTAGAGGGTCTGGCGATAATCTTACTGACTGATTTAGAGACATCAATGTATGTCTTCCCACATCAATCTCAGGATGATATTTTTTATCTTGGGGAACACCAAATAAGGACTCTATTTCAGGAAAAAGTTCTTCTAAAGCATGACATGAACGTAGCGCCAGAATAAAACGTGATGGATATTTTCCAGTTAATGCTTTTTTCATTTCTGTCCAAACACGTTCCGGTATTAACTCATTTAATTCACCAGATTTTGAGATTATATTTAGTAGCTCCATTGTTTCGTCAGCAATTTTAAAACCAAAACAAGCAGCAAAACGAGCAACACGTAATACACGGAGAGGGTCTTCTACAAAGGCAGAGGAAACATGGCGTAAAACACCATTTTTTAAATCAGTTTTACCATCGTATGGATCTATTAAATTTCCATTTTCATCTTCAGCAATTGCGTTTATGGTTATGTCTCTACGCTTTAAGTCGTCTTCGAGCGTAATTTTAGGAGAGGAGTAAAATGTAAAACCTTTATAGCCCTTTCCAGACTTACGTTCTGTACGGGCAAGTGCATATTCTTCTTTAGTTTTTGGGTGTAAAAATACTGGAAAATTTTCGCCAACAGCTTTAAAACCTTCATTGATCATTTCTTCTGGTGTCGCGCCTGTGACTACCCAGTCTCGATCCTTAACAGGGATACCCAGTAATTTGTCACGAACTGCACCACCAACCAAATATGTTTTCATAAATTTTTAATCAAAATCTATTAATTTTTATGAGTCGTTGCGAAACTTAGAATAAAATGAATGATATTCATACTCTGACAGATAATGGGGTACAACATCTTCAATTGCAGTTGGTTTAATATTGTATCGAAATAAGTCATTACACTCACAAATACTATTTGTTTGTGCCGACAGATAATTGTCTGTTGAGAATGGTTTGCCTGGTATAAAATCAAATATTCTAGCTTGAATACGCGAAACAATATTGTTTAGTGGAATTATGGTGCATTTTAAACCTAGAGCATCTGATGTGTATCTGACTAAATCTTTTAATGAATAAGTTTTTGCCCCACATAATTGAAACTTTTTATCATAACTATCCGGATCATTGACTGCCCTAGCTATCATTTCTACTACATCAAGCACATACACCGGTGCAAACTTTGTTTGATGGCATGCGAGAGGGAAGAATAAAGGACTTACTTTTAATAAGCTTGCAAATCGATTAAAAAAACTATCTTTCTTACCAAAAATAACAGATGGTTTGAATATGGTAGGCCTTATTCCGACTGAATTTGAAAATAATAGTTCTTCAGCTTTCCCTTTCGTTTTTAGATAAAAACTTTTTCCATTTTTTGCATCTGCATTTAGCGCACTCATTTGTATGGCCCTGCGTATCCCGTTAATTTCACATGCAGAAATTAGATTTTCAATCAGTTTGACATGCACTTTTTTAAAACCTTTCCCACTATTTCCTTTTTCATTAAGTATTCCAACTAAGTTAATTACCGCATCACAATCAACGAGTAGTTTTTTTAGATTTTCAGAATTATGAATATCTGTTTCTACTAGCTCCAAGTTTGGCAAAAGAATTAAGTTCCCCCGGCTATATTCTCGGTTTCGAGTAGGCACTTTCAACTTATAACCGTCTTCTGATAGACGATTGCAGAGAGATTGGCCTACAAAACCTGTTCCCCCGAGTATTGCTATTTTTTTAATTAACATTTTTTTCTCTATTAATTTTTAATATTTGACCTGGTTGTAGAGGCCTGTTTCTTTTTAAATTATTCCATTTAAGAAGATCAGTAACCCAGATATCAAATTTTCTTGCTATTAACCATAATGAATCACCTTTTTTTACCGTATATTCAGTTGTTGTTTCATTATGAATTGCTGTTTTTACAATCTTCTCCTCTTCAACATTTTTTTTATCTAATAGTTCAATAGGGTTACATGATAGTTTAGTTATCAATTTTTTACTTTTTGGTGTTATTAAAGGCATACGATCTTTCATCGGTTTTATTGTCATTTTGAAACGCCAGTCATAGACAATAGAAAAATATAACACACGACGTACATATTTTCGGGTTTCATTAAAAGGGATCAATTCTACCCAAATATCAGGGTTTTCAGCACACACTTTTTTTGGCAGCCATTTTAAAACACGATGCGGACCAGCATTATACGCGGCAGTAGCTAAGATAATATTGCCATCAAATTTATCTAACATCATTTTCATGTAGGCGCTACCAATCGGGACATTTGTTTCAGCTTCTCTCAATTTACTTTTTTTGAAATTTTTTATGCCTATATGTTTTGCAACACTCCTACCAGTTCTAGGCATAACTTGCATCAAACCCAATGCGCCAACTGGCGAGCTTATATCCTCAATAAATGCACTTTCTGCTCTAACCACTCCAAAAACCCAGCTACGATCAATATTATTTTTCTTTGCGTGTTTTGTTAATAAAGCCTCAAATAATATTGGAAAACGTAGAACTAAATTATCGAGTGCTTTAGCCCTACTCATTGTTATTATAGCTCTGTTATGCCACCCCCATTTTACTGCAAGTGCTGCAGCCATTTGCATTTGATAGGTGGTCATTTTATTTAGAGCATGATGCCATTCCCGTCTTGCATTAGTATTCATGTCAAGTTGATAAAATTCATATGCACGCTTCATTGCAGGCAATGAAGATATACGTTTTAACTCTTCTTTATCATCTGTTACGGGGTAGTGATTCATACTATAGGGCTTATTAATTTTGTCAGCTGCAAGGAATCCGTAATAGTCGCGCTCTTTTGCTAATTTTGTATAGATCTGTTTTGCTTTTTCAATTTCTCCTGTTTCTTCTAGAGCACGCGCATGCCAGTAGGTCCAGCGTAAATCAATCGCTGAAATAGGAGCTTTCCCCATTGTCCATTTTTTTAATAGCTTCCAATCTTTTTTTAATAATGCGGTACGTAGGCGGTAATGAAACACCTCATCATCAACATGGTAATTATCAATTTGATCAAGTAATACTGATGCTATTTTACTTTTCTTTTTTGCAGCATTGATGGCAAGTATTCGTTCAATTTCTGCGATTTCGCCAGGAGTGAATGAGTATTTTATTTTTAGAGCTTCAAGCCTTTTAAAAGCCTTTTCAGGATTACGTTTTGCTAGTCGTAAGATGCCATGAGCAATAATTTCTCTTGTAGTTTCATTATCTATAAGATTAGGTTTTCTTGTATTTTTATATGGTTTTTTATGTATTTGTAGCCATTTTCTTGCAAGGACTTTATATTCGGGATTAAGTCGTCGAGATAAATATGTAGCGAGACCAACTTCGTTATTTTGCATTGATAAGCGAAAACGCTTCCAGACTAGTTCGTTCGTTACTAAATTACTTTTATATAAAAGTTCAAATGGTTGATCACACTGAGAGGGTAACGATTTGCCAGTCAACCAGATTGAACGAATATCTTCCAATAAAAATTCTTTTTTATCTAATTTCATTCTTGCGTATAACTGGTAGCACTGCATAACAGGATTTGAGTGTTTAATATAATTGTCGAGAAATGTTTGCCAATGTTTCCTTCTGATTAATACTTTTAACCATGAATTCCTAAGCCTATTTGTAACTGGTAAATCACTATAGCGGTTTAGAAAATAAATTATATCCGAGTTTTTTTCCTTCCAAATACGCTTTTTTAGATAATTATAACGTAGGTAGGGGTATAGCGGATAATCCTTGAGGGTGTTAGCAATCCTTCCGAATGTTTTATATTTTTTGGATTCAAATGCTTTTTTAGCGGCAAGATAATCTTTCCGTTGTAATTCGAGTGTATTTGCATGGGTTGGGATTGTTATGAAAATAAAAATAAATAACAATGGTATTGATAGCCACCATTGCTTTTTTACTGCAAGGTAATATTTGTGTGTTTTTTGAGAAGGGGGTGCTGATTTCATTTAAAATGCCATTTTCAAAAAAATTCTGGGGATTGTCCTTATTTAGCTTTGAATTAGCAACATTTTTTCGCTTTTCACTGGTAACATAGCCCGTTTATTCAAAAACAGAAGATCATCTGATAATGCTTATAGAAATAACCATACAAACTATAGCTATTTACGCACTAACAGGTGTTTTTGCTGGCCTAATAGGCGGGATGTTAGGTTTAGGTGGCGGTATTATTATCGTGCCAGTTTTACATTATATTTTTACTCAGCAAGGATTTGCTTCGTCAGTAGTAATGCATCAAGCAGTTACCACCTCACTAGCAACCATAATAATTACTTCACTCTTTGCTACTTATACACATCACCAAAAAAAAGCAGTATCTTGGTCTATAGTAAATCGTATTGCCCCCGGCGTTTTACTAGGAGCATGCCTTGGTGCTTTAGTGGCAGATTCGCTATCAAGTAATATATTACGAATTTTTTTTGGTTTATTTGAGGTATTGGTTGCGATTCAAATCTGGTTTGAAATCAGACCAATGTCTAATATTTCTTTACCGAGCACCAGCAGATTTGTCATCTCTGGGCTTGGTATTGGCTTATTTTCAACTTTATTAGGTATTGGTGGTGGGACATTAACAGTTCCGTTTTTATTGTGGTGTAATTTAAATATACGAAATGCTGTTGCAATATCTTCAGCATGTAGTTTCCCGATTGCGGTCGCGGGTACTACCGCATTTATTATTGCAGGCTGGGATAGTTTGAATATTTTTACACACTCGATAGGGTATCTATATTGGCCTGCCGCACTTATTATAGTGACGATGACAATCTTTTTTGCCCCAATTGGCGCACGTCTAGCGCATTATTTGCCAATTGAAATTTTGAAACGAAGTTTCGCTATATTACTTATGATTGTCGGGATAAAAATGCTTATCTAGTTTTTGTTATGTACAGATTTTTCTGCGAGTTCTTTGCTCTTGTATAAATCTTGTTTTATTTTTTCATTATTCCATGTTGATGAGAATTCTGGCCAACCAATTGTATGTTGAAGAATAATATTACAAAGTAATTCGAGATGACTAGGGTGTTCGTTTAAGGCAGGAATATAATCAAATGATTCACCTCCGGCATCAATAAAAAAATCACGATTCTGGATATTGATTTCTTCTAATGTTTCTAAGCAATCAGCGGAAAAACCGGGACAGATAATATTGACACTTTTTATACCGTTATTTGCAAGCGATATTAATGTTGTATCAGTATAAGGTTGTAACCATTCCTTTGGACCAAAACGTGATTGGAATGTAACTGACCATTCTTCTTCATTTAATTTTAATTTTTCAGCAACCAAACGTGCTGTTTTATGACATTCACAGTGATATGGATCACCAGCAAGAAAATAATGTTTAGGTAAGCCATGAAAAGAAAATAATAACTTTTGTGGTTTTTTATTATCTGTCCAGTAGTTCATAATGCTATTTGCTAGAGTATCGATATAACCTGGATGATCATGGTAGTGGTTGACCATTCTTATTTCAGGCAACCAACGCCATTTTTTAAGTTCATCTACTACTGCGTCAAATGTTGAGCCTGTTGTTGCAGATGAATATTGCGGATACAGGGGTAATATAAGAATTCTTTTCGAATTGGCCACTTGTAATTTCTTAAGGCCTGATTTAATTGATGGGTTCCCATAACGCATCGCCAATTCAATTCTAATCGGTCCTTGAATTTTTTTAGCTAGAATCTTTTTCAATCCTTCAACTTGCATGCTCGAAATTGATAGTAATGGCGATCCATTTTCTGTCCATATTTTTTTGTATGCCTTGGCCGATTGAGATGGACGAATTCGTAAAATTATTCCATGAAGAATGAACCACCATAAAAACTTAGGTAGTTCAATTACACGAGAATCAGAGAGGAACTCAGCCAAATATTTTCTAACTGCGCTAGCAGTAGGGTTATCTGGCGTACCTAAATTTGTAATAAGGATTCCGGTGCAGCAAGGAGTATCATGCTCATATTTGGGATTACCTTTATAATTCATAATTAGTATTTATATAGGAGCAGCGCTTGTTTGTAAAAAATATTAATATAGCACCTCATTTTGTTATACCAAATATCACTAGATGCAATTAATTAAGAGGAGCAAAGTATGATTAAGCCACATGGGGCGGATATATTAAAGCCATTATTTATAGAAAATTCTGTGGAGCGTAATGCATTATTAGAGGAGGCCGCATCATTACCAGCTTTGATTCTTAATTCTGCTTCAGCGGCTAATGCAGTCATGCTAGGCGCTGGCTATTTTACCCCTCTGGAGGGCTATATGAATGTAGCGGATACACTTTCAGTGACTGAAAAAATGCAAACTGAAAACGGATTATTTTGGCCAGTGCCATGCATTAATTGCACCGATGATATTACAGCTATTGAGGGGTCATCAACGATCGCATTACTTGATCCTAATATTGAAGGTAATCCTGTTTTAGCAATACAAAATGTAGAAGCGATAGAAAGCTTAAGTGAAGCACAAATTAATCTGGTCACCAAACAAATTTTTGGAACTCTGGATACAGGACATCCAGGAGTAAAAACATTTAAAGGTCTTGGTAAATATCTGATATCAGGCCCTATTAAAGTTTTGAATTACAGTTATTTTGAAACTGATTTTGCAAGTACATTTCGTACAGCGTTACAAATTCGAAATCAGATAGAGCAAAATAATTGGGAAACTGTTGTGGCTTTTCAAACAAGGAATCCAATGCATAGAGCGCATGAAGAATTATGTAAGATTGCACAAGAATCAATAAATGCTGATGGAATTTTGATTCATATGTTATTAGGGAGATTAAAGCCGGGCGATATTCCAGCTGATATTCGTGATGCGGCGATCAGGAAAATGGTTGAGCTTTATTTTCCAAAAAATACCGTGATGGTCACCGGTTACGGTTTCGACATGCTATATGCCGGACCAAGAGAAGCAGTACTTCATGCTGTATTTCGTCAGAATGCAGGTTGTACACATTTAATTGTCGGGCGCGACCATGCAGGCGTTGGGGATTTTTATGGCCCTTTTGATGCACAAACAATCTTTGATAATAATACTATTATAGATGCTTTAGATATTGAAATTTTTAAAGCTGACCATACGGCTTACTCAAAAAAACTAAACAAAGTTGTAATGTTGCGTGACGCTACAGACCATACTAAAGAGGACTTTGTGATGTTATCGGGTACTCGGGTCCGTGATATGTTAGCGGCTGGCGAAGACTTACCTCCCGAGTTCGCGCGCCCCGAAGTCGCTGAAATATTGATGTCTTATTATCAGCAAGAAGAAAATTTGTAATCTAGCATCCCCATTAAATACTTCTCTTTACACTGTATATTTTTTGCGCATAAGTATTGACAAGAATATTATTTCGATTATATTTAGCACTCTCTAATAAAGAGTGCTAACAATTTTTGTTAGTTCATTATAAATCAATAGGTTAGGAATTAAGGAGGTCTACTTTAATGAATATCCGGCCATTACACGATCGTGTGATTGTGAAACGCGTGGAAGAAGAAAAAACTTCTCCAGGTGGAATTGTTATCCCTGATTCAGCTACAGAAAAGCCCATCCAGGGCGAAGTTATTGCCGTAGGCAAAGGTAAATTACTGGATAGTGGCGAGCTTAGTAAGCTTGATCTTAAAAAAGGTGACAGAGTGTTGTTTGGCAAGTACTCAGGTACCGAGGTTAAAGTTGGTGGTGACGAATATCTCGTAATGCGCGAAGACGACATCATGGGTGTCATCGAATAACATAGTTTTAATTCATAACATAAATAGTCAGATCCCTTTTAGGAGAAAATAATCATGGCTGCTAAAGAAGTTAAATTTTCAGACGATGCCCGTTCCCGAATGGCGAATGGCGTCAATGTCTTGGCGAATGCAGTTAAGCAAACGCTTGGCCCAAAAGGTCGCAATGTCATTTTAGATAAGAGTTTTGGTGCTCCAACAGTTACCAAAGATGGTGTTTCGGTCGCAAAAGAAATTGAACTGGAAGATAAATTTGAGAACATGGGAGCACAGATGGTTAAGGAAGTTGCATCAAAGACTTCTGATGTTGCTGGCGATGGAACAACAACTGCAACCGTACTGGCACAAGCTATAGTACGTGAAGGGCTAAAAGCAGTAACCGCCGGAACAAACCCTATGGATATTAAGAGGGGTATTGACAAAGCAGTAATTGCAGCAGTTGAGCAATTACAATCAATGTCAAAGCCTTGTGAAGATACTAAGGCAATTTCTCAGGTGGGATCTATTTCTGCCAATGCGGACGAAGATATAGGTAATATAATTGCCGAATCAATGGAAAAGGTTGGTAAAGAAGGCGTGATTACTGTTGAAGAAGGCTCTGGTCTTGAGAATGAATTGGATGTTGTTGAAGGCATGCAGTTTGATCGTGGCTATCTATCACCGTATTTTATCAATGATCAACAAACCATGAGCGTAGAACTTGAAGCTCCGTACATACTTTTGCATGATAAAAAGATATCTAACGTTCGTGATTTATTGCCTTTACTTGAAGGAGTTGCAAAAGCCGGCAAACCTTTGTTGATTATTGCAGAAGATATTGAGGGAGAGGCATTAGCAACTTTGGTTGTAAATAATATGCGAGGGATTGTTAAAGTAGCAGCTGTTAAAGCACCAGGTTTTGGTGATAGACGTAAAGCTATGCTGGAAGATATCGCAATTTTAACCTCTGGCACTGTAATCTCCGAAGAAGTTGGCCTTAGTTTGGAAAAAACAGGCCTAGATGATTTAGGAAGTGCAAAACGTATTCAAATTTCAAAAGAGAATACTACTATCATTGATGGCGCGGGGAAGACCACAGATATTGAGGGCCGCGTTCAGCAGATCCGTCAGCAGATTGAAGATACAACTTCTGATTATGATCGTGAAAAACTTCAAGAACGTGTTGCTAAGCTTGCAGGCGGTGTTGCGGTTATCAAAGTTGGTGCTGCGACAGAAATTGAAATGAAAGAGAAGAAAGCGAGAGTTGAGGATGCTTTGCATTCGACACGTGCAGCAGTTGAAGAAG
>Ga0208766_1001716_pt1 | contig 11639 bp, 9 predicted proteins | sample ETN01SmetaG_3_FD_185792 | JGI IMG/M metagenome (GOLD analysis project Ga0208766, IMG submission 185792) | Marine microbial and viral communities from oxygen minimum zone, Eastern Pacific Ocean - ETNP2014F12-01SV263 (SPAdes) (version 2) | ecosystem: Environmental > Aquatic > Marine > Oceanic ...
CATAGCATGGCATCATTACATCGAATCACGCCCCATGGCATACCATCCTGAATACCTTGCTCCACCAGGTTAAAAGCAAATATTTTATTATACCAATGCACAGTTTCTTCAAAATTTCGTACGCTTAGATTCAGATGATCTAAATTACTTACCAACATTTGATCTCCAGTATTTTATAAAAAATATTAGTATATATTTCGATCAAGCAAACCGTATGTGTAATAAAACTCGTCAAATTATTTTTTTTTATTAATATCTGGTATATACCAAACATTCTTTTCCAAATCAACACCACCGCCCATCTCTTCCATAATGACACGGTCAATAATATAGACACCCCGCATAGCCATCATCGGAAAAGTATCTTCACCCGCCGCATCAGGCGTACGATCCGGAAAATTCCTCCTGGTCCTGCTGATCCAATAAGTGTCGGAAAGGTTGTATCTTTCAAAAGCCTGCTCTACTCTCTTCCGACCCAGCATAAAACCCAATAACCCGCCCCAGGTAGCCGTGGGATTATCCGCATCCCAGCCGGCCAGCGACCCGATCCGTATGGTTCTAAGCAGGTCACCCTCACCATAAAAGAGACTTACCAGACTGGCAGCGAAGTTGATGCCCGCATCAAAAGACTTGTTATAATTATAGCCGTCTTTCCCGGCGACTTGATATTGTTCATAAACAGCATCTCTTGTTATCTCCCAGTCATCTTTGTTTGGGTTGGCCGTATATGCCAATTTGATAAAATCATACATTCCAGCAGCGTACGAATCATCAGGCAGGCGTTTACGAGCGTTCTGGGCCAGCCAGAACACCTTTTCTTTCATGCTCAATTCAATATCAATATCGGCTGCCAAGGAATACATTATTACATAAAATTCCGATATCCATTCTGCGTTATTCTTGGCCGTAGTTCGGATCGGCAGGTGGGCCATGCGCAAGGCAATATCAGGCCGGGTTGGAGCAAAGAGACCAAATATTTCTGTGGTTAACTGAGCATCGATCATTTCATAATTGGAATTATGTTCCGGTTCACTTGTAGCCGGGGGCAATAGCCCGCCCCGCATCAGGTAATAGGCAGTCTCGTTTGATACCCATAAGAAATTCTCGCCCCCGGGTGCATCCTCATTAGAATAGATGTGATGCAACCAGCCGTTCTTTATTTGTTCGCCATTCAATATACTGGTATTATTTATATCAAGGAGGTGCTGATACATATATTCAATATCTGTATCATCATCTGCACCCCAGGGTTTATCATTATAAACAAAGAAATAATCTATAATATTGGCATGGTGAACAAAATTCCCCCAGATGTTTTTCTGATCAGGATCGCCCCAATTTTCATCAGTATAAAAGGGCGCCTCAATTTTATCCATCTCTGTAATCAATCCTGTCCAGTTAGCAATGCATTGTGCCAGCCAGAAACCATGCAATTGATCTAAATAAACAGCACGGGAAATGATACGTTCGGTCCCATCTGGCACATATAGAGAGTAGTGTAGTTCAGAGTCAAATATTTTGTTGTTATTAGTCAACGTATTTTCCCGGGCGGAAAGTTCATAAAACATGGTAAAAGTGGTTACGGCTACAATAAACTGTTTCATCTTTATCACAATAAACTTTCTTATTTAACAAAAGAGTTCATATGGTTTATATTATATTTACACTTTATCTAATACCCCGGTCTGATAATCGGTGAAAGCCTGTATAATTTCACTGCGGGTATTCATTACAAAAGGCCCGCCCCGGGACACTGGCTCATTTAATGGTTTTCCTGCCGCTACTATGAACTGCGCCCCTTGATCTGCGGCTTTAATCTGACAATCCCCAGCTTTACCTAGAACTGCCAGTTGATCTTTTTTCACTGTTTGATCTATCAAGATAGTGCCCTCATACACATAAAGAAAAGCGTTCCAGCCATCAATAACAGGGATGGATAATTCTTTTTCCGATTGCAGTTCAATATCATAGTAAAACATTCCTGTGTGAGGTTGACCCGGTCCTGTAGCGCCCATAAACTCCCCAGCAATCACTTTGGCTGTCCCACCGGGAAAATCTACCCTGGGAATATTTTCTGCCGGAATATCTTTGTAAGCTGGCGGGATCATCTTTTTATCTTTTGGCAGATTCAGCCATAACTGGAAACCTCGCACCAAGCCCTCTGTTTGCTCAGGCATTTCGCTATGGATTACTCCACGCCCGGCAGTCATCCACTGCACCGATCCATCAGTCAGATGCCCTTCATTACCAGTGGAATCCTGATGGTGGAACTTTCCATTTAGCATATAAGTAATTGTTTCAAAACCCCTGTGAGGATGGGGAGGAAAACCGGAAATATAATCTTCGGGATTGTTGCTGCCAAATTCGTCCAAGAGTAGAAACGGATCCAGCATATTAAGCTGAGGGCTGCCAATGATCCGTCTCAGATTAACTCCGGCACCATCAGATGTAAGAATTCCAGGAACCACCATTTCAATGGTACGAAAAGACACAATTAAAATTTTTCAGCTGTATATATTTTTATAGAAGGTTCTTATCGACCATTTCGCAGTGATCTTTTCTAGATTAACTTTAACCAGCCAAACCAAGTTCATGGGCTTTTTCAACCAATGCATCAATAACAAATTGAATATGCTCAGTGAGGTCCACGCCCAGTTCTTCTATACTTTGAAAAATATCATCTCGGTTGACACTGGCGGCAAAAGATTTCTGTTTCAGTTTTTTTTTCACGGATCGGGGAGTTACTTCCTGGATAGATCGGGATGGGCGGACATAGGTTACAGCAAAAATGAATCCTGTAAGTTCATCCACGGCAAACAGTGCTTTGGCCATATCCGTGTCGCGAGGCACGCCACTATAGGTGGCATGGCCCATAATGGCCCTACATACAGATTCAGGGTAGCCCTGCTCTTTCAATATTTTATTGCCTTTGTATGGATGCTCTTCCATAGTAGGGTACATTTCATAATCAAAATCGTGTAGCAGTCCTGTAACGCCCCATTCATCCACATCACCACCGTATTTTTCAGCCATCTTGCGCATGGCTTGCTCTACCCCCAAGCCATGGCGGCGCAGAGAATCACTTTGTGTATATTGATTAAGCAGTGCCAGTGCCTCCTCGCGATTCGGATGATCAGCCATAACAAAAGGTAACGCTTCCTGTTCAATATTTCAACGATGACTACTATACTAAAAATATACTAATTGGTTCTTTTTTATGAAGTTGCCTCTAATACTAAAGTGAAACAGAATTTATAATAGTAACAAGATGAAAGATAACTGTGAACAAGTTCTCAACAATATTAATATCTCTTTATCTATCTCATATGGAGAAAATAATTATGAGTCATAAATTGTATTTATTATTGTTTTTGTGTTCGTTCCTCTACCCTGATGTGGTTATCCTTTATGAGGAAGGCGGGAAGAGTGAAAAAAAGTTCGTGGGAGTCACTTACATTGGTACCAGTAAGCTGGGAGTGCATTTTAAGAAACCCGGGCGGTTTGGACGGTACAAGAATTACCTGGTCAACTGCGACGATGTAAAAAGCATTTTCGAAGATAATGGAAAGGCGATTTCAGTGGACTGCATGAATTATACTCATAATGAAAAAGTGGTTTTGGAACAGGCTTTCTGCATTTACTGTGAAGGAAAAGTAGAATTTGATAAAAACCTGCCTGTGTGCAGAATATGTGAACCAAAAAAAGAAAAAAATAAACTGGTGGGCACCACCTGTCATAAGTGCGGCAAAAAACATGAAAGTTCGGAAGAAAAACCGATGTGTACCATTTGTGATATTATGTATTGATTTATTCTTTACTATTTTTATTAGAATAAATTCCTAGATTTATGTCCCCGCGAGAACACCGAGAACTTCGTGCGATTATGTTCACGGACATTGCCGATTTCACACGCATTACAGCAGGCAGTGAACGCCGGGCTGTAGAGCTTTTAGACCAGCAACGCACTCTAATCAAACCGCTGGTAGAAGAGTTTGGCGGAAACTGGCTCAAGGAACTGGGTGACGGCGTCCTACTCAGTTTTCACAGTACCATCGATGCCCTGGAATGTGCTGTGGAGATCCAGAAACAAGTCCAGGATGTTAAACAGCTTGATCTTAGAATTGCTATCCATCAGGGCGATATCGTGATTCTTAAAAATGATGACATTATTGGCGATGACGTAAATATTACCAGCCGGATGGTTCCTTTTTCGGCTGTTGGAGGCATTGCTGTTTCCGAAAAAGTAACAAGGGACATGTCCAGCCACCCAGAATTCGAGGCTCGTTTCCTTGTAGAACCCCAATTAAAGGGTGTTAAAAAAATTGTCCGCATTTACAGTGTGGTGTCCCATGGCTTACCTCAGCCGTCCAAAAAAGATTTTGACGCAAAATACGAAAAGAAAAACCCTTTAATAAGACCCGTAACCTATATAGCGGGTATAGTTTTGTTGCTAAGTTATTTCGGATACACATTTTATTTCAGAGGGAAAGGGGGTGCAGAAGTAAAAACGGTCCTGAAGGATGACAAATCCATTGCTGTGTTGCCTTTTATGAATATGAGCGGAGATACGAAAGATGAATATTTCAGTGACGGCATCACGGAAGAAATATTGAACCGCCTTTCAAAAGTTGAAGCCTTTCGTATCATTTCCAGAACATCTGCATTTTCCTTTAAAGATAAAATGATAGAGATGGAGGCGCGTCAGATCGCAGACTTGCTGAGTGTTAACTACATCGTGGAAGGCAGTGTTCGCAAGTGGCAAAACAACGTGCGTATCAATACCAGCCTGATTCGGGCATACGATGATAAAAGCATGTGGTCAGGATCCTATGAAAGGAATCTAGAAAATATTTTTACTATCCAAGACGAAATAGCTTCTGCCATAGCAGAGCAGCTAAAAGTACAATTTGGTGAGATCAAAGGAAATATAAGTACGGTAACCACCGCTAATTCTTCAGCGTTAAATAATTATTTACTGGGTCGCAATCTCTGGAACAAGAAAGGGAAGCAGGATCTTATTAAGGCTATTGAATATTTTAACCTGGCGCTAAAGGATGATCCGGGATATGCCCAGCCATATATTGGGCTGGCTGAATCCTATATTGAAATGAATAACATAGCCGAGCATATTAACAAGGGCAGTGACGACGATGATTTTTTCCCCCGCGCAGAGACTAATGCCCGCAGGGCTTTAGAACTGGCACCAGAATACGGGGAGGCCTATACTGTGCTGGCTAAGGTAGCTGAGCAGTACCGCAAAGATCCTGAACAGGCAGATGATTATTACCAGAAAGCAATCCGGTATAATCCTAATTATTCAATCTCTTATCTCTGGTATGGAACGCTATTGTGGAAACAGGGCCGAACCGATGCTGCCTTTGAAAAATTAGAAAAAGCCGGGGATTTGGATCCTCTCTCTGCAACGATTAATGCCAGAATAGGCCGTTTTCACTATACAGTGAACAAGGATTATGTTGCCGCCTATGAATACTATACTAAGGCCTTCGAGATCGAGCCTGATTTCATTTATGGTTTTGAGAATCTGTTTTATATTGACCTTTTGGAACGACAATTTATGTGGGATAAGGCCGAGGGGCTCTTGCTGCGTACTTACGAAGCGGACAGTGTCGGTTATGGCGCTCTGGTTGGCCTGAGCCGATATTATTTGAACATGGGCAGCAGACAACAGGCTATAAAGTACTATAATAAATTTTATTCCATTTATTTTCCCAACTATATAGCCCTCAACACCAAGATAGACTCTTTAGGGCTCTGCGAGATCTATCAGTTGGATGGTGATATCAATTTTTATCTAAACAAAGATTATGGAAAAGCACTTGATTTGTATTTCAAATCCCTGGAACTGATTGAGGAGATACAAGATCCGATGCAATTGGTGAATATTTATTATTGTATCCATGCTTTGAAGAACGAAGAAAAAATAAATGAATTTGTGGAAGAAATTTTATACGATATGTATGGTGATATTCCAAATGAGATCAAATTCGCAATTTTAGGAATGGATGCCGGGTATAGCGACGATGAAACAAAGGTTACCGGTTTTATCAAGATGCTGGATTCCGAGCATTCCCAGAATTACAAGAATTATGCATTGGCTTTTATTTTCACCAGTTTAGATGAAGCAGAATATGCCGTAGAATCACTTGAATTCATCAACGAATATAAACTGGTAAAAGACTTAAAGTTGCTAACCAACCCCATTTTTGATCCCATCCGGGAAGATTCTGAATTCATTAGGCTGATAAAAAAACAAAACTTAAAAAAATAGACTCATTGTGATGTCTTTGGTCCACTGTGGTATGGCTTTAGAAATATTTTCAAATAGTGACAGAATCAACTCCCAGAATAATTGATGTAGAGAAGCAGTTAAAAACCCGCCTCCCTGACATCTATCATAAACTGCCCCGGTCGTTCCTGAGGCTCATTAGACACATCATATATGAAAATCGTCTAAATCACTTGATACATAAAAGTCGTGACCTGGAAGGAATTGAATTGGTCAACTGGGCTCTTAAACAATTCCAGGTAACAGTAAAAATAAAGGGCCAGAAATACATTCCCGCAGATGGCAAGAATATTTTTGTTGCCAACCATCCCTTAGGAGGGCTGGACAGTTTGGCTCTGCTGTCCGCGCTGGGGTCCTGTTATACTTCTTTGAAGATCCTATCCAATGAAATATTGGACGTAGTCGCCGGTTTCCATCCACTGCGAGTGAGTGTGGTCACCTTCGGGAAATTCAGCCGAGCCAATGCCTTGGCCTTAAAAGAAGTATTAATATCAGACCAGCCCTTATGTGTTTTCCCTGCTGGTTTCGTAGCCAAACGAAACCCCGTTAAAATACAAGATCTGCCCTGGAACAAGTTTTTTATCACCAGCGCCGTTAAATACCAGCGCCAGGTAATACCTGTATTTATAGCCGCGCGTAATTCTGCTTTATTTTATAATATTGCCAGCATCAGAAAATTGATGCATATGAAATCGAACCTGGAAATGTTCCTTTTACCCCATGAAATGTTCAATAAGGCAGGGTCGACCATAACAATTATGTTTGGTGCACCTATCTCCTTTGCAACATTTGACCGCAGTCGGACACACCGAGAATGGGCCCAAAAGGTACGAGAACTTGTATATTTAATGGGAGAGTATGACAAAAAAGATTCCTGGTCCCAGCCCAAATTAGAAAATGTTTTATGAATCGTAAATTATTTGAACCGTTGGTTAAGCCTGTTAATCGCAATATTCTAAAAAAAGAATTAACCCCAGGGCGATTTATCCGACCCACCAGAATGGGAAAAAATAATGTCTATATTTTCAATGGTGTTGAAGCTCCTAATCTCATGAAAGAGGTGGGCCGTCTCCGTGAACTAACTTTTCGTGATGCCGGTGCTGGTATTGGTGCTGCCTTAGATCTGGATCAGCATGATACGGGTGAACACAACTGCAGGCAGCTCATTGTATGGGACCCAGCAGAGGAAGAGATTGTTGGAGGTTACCGGTTTAATACTTTTGAACAATATCAGAATCAGCTAAATGCAGTCGTTCCCCTAATAAACAAAGAATTGTATGATATCTCTCCAGAATTCGAAAATAATTTTTCCCCCTATTTCATTGAGCTGACCCGTGCTTTCATCCAGCCGAAATATCAGATTAAGCGCAATGGCCGTAAGGCGTTTTTCACTTTAGATAACGTCTGGGATGGCCTTGGTGCCATTTTGGTGCGACACCCTCAATGCAGATATTTTTTTGGACGCCTGGTGATCTATCAATCCTATGATCCATTCATGAGGGACCTATTGTTTTATTTTTTCAAAAAACACCTGTATGATAAAGATGAGACTCTCTGCGCTAAATTTCCTTATGAGCCCGCCACGATCAAAGAGAAGCTTCATTCATGTTTAAAAACAAACAATGCCAACAAAGACTTTATGGAATTACATAAAATTGCACGTGCAAGAAATACAGTTGTTCCTGCCCTAATATCTGCTTATTACCGTGTTTCGGATACAATGAGGGTCTTTGAGCCTGTTATTGACCGCCATTTTGGGGGTTGTTTTGCCGCTGCTATGATGATTACCATTGCAGATATAAAACCAAACCTGATTGATCGTTATGTGAATCCGTATAAAAAATTTGTCAAAGATAAAAATACAGATAAGATATTCCAGTTTTCATCATGTTAGTCAAAATTAAAAAGCCCCTTTAAAGGGGCTTTTTAATTTTATCAATCCAATGTGATTATTCGACCATTTCACCGCCGCCAAGAATATCAGCAAGGTTTACCTCTCCACTTTCTTCCAATTGTTTAGCAGATCCCACAATTACTTTACGGGCAGTATCTACTTCTCTTTTCGGCAGTGGTTTTTCAACCGGCTCAAACATTGCCTGCTTTTTCTGCGGTAGCATTTCAACCAGTTCATCAACTTTTTCTTGGTCGACGCCTTTTACTGCCACCGCCAGTTGGTCCAGTTCCACAGCATTCAACAGACCCCGTAAAATATCGGATGGGAATTTTTCAATGATGTCATCAAATGTAAGGTGATATTTTTTAATTTCCTTGTGGAGCTCCGGATCTTCATTGGCGATAGCCTGCAGGTATTTTTCCTCTTCATCGGCAGTCATGTTGCTGAGCATATCGGCAATTTCTTTTCCACCGCCCCTTGAAAAATCTACCGTGCGTGGCAGAAAAGACGCTTTTTCACGCATCTTGGCTGCCACTTCAATAATGGCTTCCAATGGTATGTCATCCAAAGATCCCAACTCAATGAGCAATTGACCTTTTTCGGTTGGACCATATTTCTCTAGAATTTTCATACGTTTTTCTGCATCCATCTGGGCCAACATAATGGCAACAACGGGTGGGTCTTCCTTGGCCAGAAGGGCAGAAAGTTGTTCATCATTCAAATCTTCCAGAAAATCAAAAGGGACTAAGGGGCCTTCTTCTTTTGTGGGTTGAAACTGTTCGCTTAAGAATCCAAAGTAAAATTCTTCCATAACCCTTTTCTTAACTGAAAATGAGACTTGTCCCATTTCCCGAAGGCTCGAACGGATTTTGCGGATCTCGGTTCTGGAAAGACCCTTGACCAAGGTCATGGCCAAACTTTCTCCCAGAACGGAAAAGAGGATTGCCACTTTCTGAAGGCCCGATAGCATATTGTAATCATTAATCATTGTGACGCTCCTCTGTTATTCTTCACCGGATTCTTCACCGCCCCCGTCTCCGCCGCTTTCAGCGGCAGCTTCTGATTCTGGTGGTGCCGGGGCAGGTTGCTCCAGCCATTCCTTAACAATGGTTGTGGTTCGATCCGGCTGGCCAACACTCATGGATACAACCGATTTGCGGATATCATCGATTTCACTTCTGACCACATTTGGATCATCCTCTACGGGTACGGAGGCCTCCGATGGCTCTCCTGCCGTTGCTGTTACCGGGGGAGGGGTCTCCGTTTCCTTGGCAGTTTCCTCTTTTGGTTTTTCTGTAACAGGTGTTTCTTTTTCTTTCTTATCGTCTTTTTTTGGTTCTACTTTTTTCTTTGCGACAGCTTTTTTCTTTTTTACAGGCGGCTTTCTTCTAGGCCGGGGCCGAGGCGGCGGACCATACATATAGGGCGGCATAGGTGGTCCTGATTTGTTTTTCAACAAAACAAATACCAGTGCAATTAGCATCAAAGTCGATAAAATCCCCAAGATTATCATGATCCAGGTGGATGAATCCAGACCGCTTTCCATTTCGACCTGCAGGGCATCGAGGTCGCCTTGCACAGCATCCAGGGCTGCAATTTTTTCCGCCAGCAGAGAGTCTCTTTTAGCTTTTTCTTTTTCTCTTGCAGATAATTCTTTTTCGATTTCCATTTGGGCCTGCTTCTGGGCTTCTACGGAATCCTGCAGCATGGACCGCAGCAGCATTTGTCTCAACCCTTGCAGTTCATTGTCCAGTACAGCAAATCGCGATGAATCCAGCTTGCTCTGACGGCTTTCTTTCTTAGTACTGTCTTCAATTTTTGATACTGTCAGCAGATCCCTCAAGGCAGAAATTTCATTGTTGAGGTTGGCCATTTTCATGGAATCACGCAGCATCATATCCTTTTTTTCCTGCTCGTAAGCCTGTAGTTTGGCTTGTTCTTCCATTTGTGTGAGCTGGTCCTCGAAAAATTTCTTATCCGTTTCACGACGTTTTTCTTCATCAGCGCGGTAATTTTCTATATCTGTGCGCCAGTCTGTATTTTCTGCAATTCTTTTCTCTTCCAGAATATCGATTTTTTCTGCGATATTTTTAAGCATAATCTGCTCCGCAGAACGCTTATCGCGACGTTCCTTGAAACTGGCTGTCATGATTGTAAGCTTATCCCCACGGCTGCGGTCGAATTTGGAAGCTGCCATTGTAAGCTGACGAATATTCTCAATTAGCTCCGGAGCTGCCCCCTCCTGTAAAATCAAGCTCAGTTCCATTTTCCTGATTTCTGCCCGGGCGGGGCGCTTGCTCCTGAGCACTTTATCTACACCAGGGTCAGCATGTTCAACGTCCTGGGGTGTTTCATCCATAGGCCGCATAGTTTCCGGGGTCATTGGTCTTGGTTTTGGGAGTGGTTTTTTTGTTGTTTTCCGTTCTGAAATATCTACTTCAAAGCCAGGGATTGGAAGTCCGATTGAATATTGATCTCTTTCCGCTTCTGATTCTTCCATCATCTGAGCCTGCATCTCCAGCAAGACCTGGGCGGTTTCCTCTGCGGGAGAGATAGCCTGTTTTTTACCCTGGCGCCGGGGGGACAGCACCGTTATCTGCTCCTCCACTTCATCCATGATTTCCAGTTCCACGCTCACATTAACAACATATTTATGGCTGTCAATGATTTTAGAAAGGGCATCCTGGATGCGGTCTTTGATGGTGTTTTCCACCAATAGCTTCTGGGAAAGATAACTAACGCCGCCTTGACCAATTGCCAGGGATGCTGCCAGCAGCATTCCTAGAATCGGTTTTGAGTGTTTTATCCCCTTACTCATTTGATACTCCTTGGTATGTGTTTACTCCGCATTTTAAAATTATTATGGACTATTCTTCATCATAGCTGGTAGCTGAGCGTCCTTTGCCATGGTGTGGTGGTTGTATAAATGTAATCTGAATTCTCCGGTTGCTAGATTTCTGTTTCTTGGTAGAGTTCAAAGATAAAACGGTAGGTGCTTTTCTACCGGTTTCTGGATCTAAAATGATTTCTTCATCCCAGGTCAGGGTCAGAGGATTGTACATTGGGTTTTCCGATCTAATGCTGTCAATACCCCGAGGATACCAATCGCCATATCCGGCTGCTACGAGCCTTGGTGCAGGTACATCCTCTTCAATCATATACCGGACTACAGTAGCACCTCTCGCTGCTGAAAGCTCCCAGTTGCTGGCATAGAATTTCTGCCATTTCTTAGGCATGGGGTCGCTGTCCGAATGTCCAGCCACTTCTACCTGAAACGGGCTCGCTTGGATCCTGGGAATAATTTCATCATTGAGCAACGTCTTCAGTTCGGGTTTCATGTCAGCTTTTCCGGAAGGGAAAGCAAAATCGCCTTTGATATTCACAATAAGGCCTTTAGAGCTGGTTTGAATATCAATTGGTGGGTCTCCCTGGGGATTT
>Ga0208766_1001718_pt1 | contig 11632 bp, 11 predicted proteins | sample ETN01SmetaG_3_FD_185792 | JGI IMG/M metagenome (GOLD analysis project Ga0208766, IMG submission 185792) | Marine microbial and viral communities from oxygen minimum zone, Eastern Pacific Ocean - ETNP2014F12-01SV263 (SPAdes) (version 2) | ecosystem: Environmental > Aquatic > Marine > Oceanic ...
AATTGTTAACACCACATACCAATTAAGAGGACATATATGGCAGAAGCAATGGAATTTGATTTTTCACTTCCTTCAAATGAAGGAAAAAAGTTTGATCCTGAACTTGCAGAGAAGGTTAAAAGGATTCAAGAGGAAGCTAATGGTAAAGCATCAGCGAAAGATATACCTGAAAAATTTACTATAGAATCTTACTATACTGATGATGACTTAGGTGCAGATGTTTTAAAAAATAAGTACCTAGCGCCTTGGGAAAATCATCCTATGCAAATATGGCAAAGACAAGCAAAAGCACTTTCCTCTATTGAAAAAAATAAGAAGCTACAAAAAAAATGGGAAAAGAAATTCTTTACCGTTCTTGAAGATTTTAAATTTGTTCCTGGTGGCCGAATAATGCACGGGGCAGGTCGAGATGATATTACAACAACATTGAATAACTGCTATGTCGTAGCAATCAAAGATGATCAAATAAATGATATATATAAAACAGTAGTAGATGAAGCTTTAACATACAAATATGGCGGTGGTTGCGGCCATGATCTTTCAGTATTAAGACCCTCTGGTGAAGCAATAAATGGAACTGGTGGAGAATCATGTGGTCCTACAGGTTTTATGAATCTTTTTTCTGAAAATACAAACACAATTGCACAACATGGTCGCCGTGGTGCTAATATGCAAACTTTGCGGGTGGATCACCCTGATATAGAAAAATTTATTAGTATAAAGACAGGCGATATTGATATGGTTAAATATTCAAATATTTCTGTCTTGCTTACACATGATTTTATGAAAGCTGTAGATGAGGATTCAGAGTTTGATCTGTGTTGGGATAACAAAGTATATAAAACAATACCGGCAAGAAATATCTGGAAACAGATTATTGAAAATGCACATAAAAGCGCAGAACCAGGGCTTCTTTTTTGGGATACAATGAAAGATTATCATAATGCAGAGTATTGTAGTCCTTTAGTATCAACCAATCCATGTGCAGAGCAACCACTTCCTGACGGTGGTTGCTGTAATCTTGGGGCAGTTAATCTTGAACGTTTTGTAGATAAATCAGGTAATTTTATGATTGACGAATTCAAAGAAACTGTATCTATTGGAACTAGATTTCTAGATAATGTTATTGATTACAATCTTGATCGACATGCGCTTAATGCACAAAAAGAAAATGCAACAAATGATCGTAGAATTGGTCTTGGGATACTTGGCCTTGGTGATATGTTACTTAAAATGGGTATTAAGTATGATAGTGAAGATGCGTTACAAACTATAGATCAAATTATGAAAATATTTAGAGATACAGCATATGAAACAAGCAATAACTTGGCACAAGAAAAAGGTGTTTTCCCAAAATATGATTGGTCAGGATATAGTAAAAGTAAGTTTGTAAAGAATTTACCAAAAACAATACGGGAAAATATTCGCAAAACAGGTATACGAAATTCAACAATTACAACTGTTGCTCCAACAGGAAGCGGTGCAATAGTTTCAAGAGTTACATCGGGCGTTGAACCTATATTTGCTACAAGTTATAAAAGAAGAGTGAAGAAGAATGATGGGTATGGAAAAGATTTTGATGAATATAAAGTTTATCACCCAACCATAAAGAAGTTATTTGGTAATGATGAGTCTTTACCTGAATATGTTGTTACTGCACATAATATTGATCCATTTTTCCGTGTTAAGATGCAAGGTGTTATTCAAAAGTATATTGATAGTTCTATATCATCAACTGTTAATCTAGCTGAAGATATTACAGTTGAAACAGTTGCAGATATTTATATGACAGCATATAAATCTGGACTAAAAGGTATAACTGTATATAGAGAGGGATCTAGAGAAGGAATCTTAGTTACTGATAAAAAAGAAGTAAAAAAAGAAAAAAGTATCAGTAATAATAAATTAGAAACAGAACCAAAGGTATCTCCTACACCTAGAGTTCGTCCGGTTGCTACAAATGGTGAAACACGTCGTATACGTACAGGTGAAGGCTCTTTATATATTACAATTAATGAAGATAATGAGGGATTATGTGAAGTATTTACAACTATTGGTAAAGCAGGTGGTAATGCAGCAGCTCAATCTGAAGCCATTAGTAGATTAATATCATTAGCATTACGATCTGGAGTTAACCCGCATTCTGTAGTTCGTCAATTAAAAGGTATTTCCGGACCTAATCCAACATGGGAAAACGGTCGCTTAATATTATCTACACCAGATGCAATAGGTAAGGCCCTAGATGATTACTTAAAAGATAAAGAGCAACAATTTAATACTGCAGATGACCTTTCTTATGATGATCAAAAACCATTAATTACCATGGCGCCAACTAATACTGATGTACAGATAAGTACTTGCGAAGAAGGATCTCATGATTTAGTTAATGAAAATGGTTGTATTGTATGTAGGCAATGTGGATGGTCAAAATGTGACTGATAGTGCAGAAGCTTAATAGTTTTTAAACGATCATTATTTCCTTTTCCTTAGTCTCCATTATTTCATTTAAAGTTTTTACATGACTATCTGTAATATCCTGTATTTCTACTTCAGAGCGTTTAATTTCATCTTCTGATATATGGTCTTCTTTTTGGAGTGATCTGAGATGATTAATAGCATCTCTCCTTACATTTCTTACGGCAACCCTACCTTCTTCTGCTAATTGATGAATATATTTTGTTAAATCAACTCTTCTCTCTTCGGATAATGGGGGTATTGGAACATGAATAACATCACCATTATTATTTGGGGTTAGGCCAAGGTTACTCTCCATAATAGCTTTTTCTATTTCGTCAATAACAGATTTATCAAAAGGATGGATAGTAATTAATCTGGGTTCGGGAATAGAGATTGTAGAGAGTTGATTTAAAGGTGTTAAAGAACCATAATATAAAACTCTGATAGATTCAACCAATTCGGTATTTGCTCTTCCTGTACGGACTTTACTCATTTCTGTTCTAGTATGAATAATGGCTTGATCCATGCGCTGTAAAGCATCTTGAGTAATATCCTTAATCATAATATTAATCTCCTACTAAAGTTCCAATTGGTTCACCAAGAACCAATTTTTTTAATTCTCCACTTTTATTAATATTAAAAACTCTAATAGGTAGAGAATTTTCTTTACATAAAGATATAGCTGTCATATCCATAACTCGAAGTTCTTTCTGAATTACTTCTTTAAATGAAACCTTTTCATACATCTTAGCGTCAGAGTGCAAAAGTGGATCTTTATCATATACGCCATCAACTTTTGTCCCTTTTATTAAAACTTCCGCACCAAGTTCTGTCGCCCTTAAAGCTGCTGCTGTATCTGTAGTGAAATATGGATTTCCTGTACCCCCAGCTACAACTACAATTCTTCCTTTTTCCATGTGTCGCAGAGCTCTTCGTCTAATATAAGGTTCTGCAATTTGTGCTACAGTAATTGCTGATAATGTTCTAGTAACAGATCCTAGGTTCTCTAAAGCATCTTGAACGCATACTGCATTCATAATAGTCGCAAGCATACCTAGATAGTCACCAGTTACGCGCTGCATACCTTTAGATGCAGCTTGGATTCCTCTGAAAATATTGCCTGCTCCAATAATTAATCCTATAGAAATACCCATATCATGAATGGATTTGATCTCCTTAGCTAAATTATTTGCTTTAGCTGGATCAATACCAAATCCTTTGTCACCGGCAAGCACCTCACCTGATAGTTTGAGTACAAGCCGCTGATAAGCAGGATCAGACATTATTAATTATAATTAGCTTTCGTTATGAGATTCACCTATCGCAAAACGCATATATCTACCTACAGAAATATTTTCACCTAATGTTGCAATAGCTTCAGTAATTAGATCCTTTATTGTCTTATCTGGATCTTTAATAAATGGTTGCTCAAGTAAACAGTTTTCTTGAAAATATTTGTCCATTTTACCTTCAACAATTTTTTCAATAACATTATCTGGCTTCTTAGAGCTTTTTGCTTGTTCCATATAAATATTTTTTTCTTTTTTAACTAGATCTTCTGATACATTATCTCTACTAACAGACACAGGGTTTGTAGCCGTAATCTGGATAGATAGATTATGTACCAAATCTTTAAAACCATCTGTTTTAGCTACAAAATCAGTTTCACAGTTTACTTCCAATAAGACACCTAATCTTCCACCATGATGAATATAGGAGTATATAAGTCCTTCTTGAGCTGCTCTGGACCCTTTTTTTTCAGCCTTAGCAACACCAGCTTTCCTTAATTCCTCTACAGCCTTTTCAAGATCTCCATTCGTTTCCACTAGAGCTCTTTTACAATCCATCATTCCCGCACCAGTTTTTTCACGCAAAACTTTTACAGTTTTAGCATCTACACTCATTTATCATTCTCTACTTTACCATTATTTTTATCCATTTCATCAGGGGAATCTTTAACATCATTATCGGATTCCTTATCAACTAATAATATTTTTTCATCCGATTTATCAGAGCTATCTGAATCTAAATGAACATTCTTTTTATGCGCTTCATTATTATCTTTATTCTTCTCATTTTGTTTATCCACATCTTTTACTTGTGCAGATAATATTGTATCAGTAAGAGCAGCTAATATTAATTGTATAGTTCGAATAGAATCATCATTTGCTGGTATAACATGGCTTACAATTGAAGGATCAGTATTGCTATCAACTATAGCTATTACTGGGATCTCTAATCTTATAGCTTCCTGAACAGCTGTAGATTCAAAGTTTGCATCAACTACTACTAATACATCAGGTACTCTTCGCATATCTTTGATGCCGCGATGTTGATCTGCAAGTTTAACACGCTCCCGATTTAGCATCTGAATTTCTTTTTTTGTTAGATCTTGATAAATGCTTGAGCCTTCTTTTTCAAGCAATTGTAACCGCTTAATACTTTTTTTAATTGTTGAATAATTAGTAAGTGTTCCACCTAACCATCTTTCTACAACATAAAACATACCACAACGATCAGCTTCTTGCTGAACAATATCTTTTGCTTGCTTCTTAGTTCCCACAAAAAGGATTTCGCCATTTTTCTTTACAATTTTAGAAAGAAAATCCTGAGCTTTTTCTAACCCAGATAATGTCTCTTCTAGATTAATTATATGTACACCATTTCTCTCCATGAGAATATAAGGTGCATAAGAGGGGTGCCATTTTCTTGTTACATGACCAAAATGCGCACCAGTACTTAATAAATTTTTAAAGTTTACTTCAGACATAATATATTAACGTTTAGAGAATTGAAATCTTTTACGTGCTCCAGGTTGACCATATTTTTTTCGCTCCACTTTTCTTGAATCTCTTTTTAAATACCCTCCCGCTTTTAATAAAGAACGATAATCAATATTTTCTTCAAGTAATGCTCGCGCTATACCTAAACGAATTGCACCTGCCTGACCAGTTAAGCCACCCCCACGCACATTAATATTAAAGTTATAGGCTTGTACTTTATCTATGGCTTCTAATGGTTCTAAAACAACATTTGCTAAAGTTTCACGACAAAGGTATTTTCTAAAGTCTCTTCCGTTTATTGTAATTTTACCTTTACCAGATGTTAGATAAACTCTTGCTACAGAAGATTTTCTTCTACCAGTTCCATTCTTAAGCGATGAAGGCATTATAATTCAACTTCCTTTGGATTCTGAGCATAATGAGGATGGGTTGAGCCACTATATATGCGTAAATGGGTCATGATTTTGCGACCTAATTTATTTTTTGGCAACATTCCTTTAATAGCAGATTCTAAAATTCTTTCAGGATGATGTTTTCGCATATGCGATACACCAATAAAAGAAGTTGCTCCAGGATAACCTGAATGACTAAAATATGTTTTATTACTTTCTTTTGATCCTGATAAGATAATCTTTTCAGCATTGATCACAATGACACAGTCTCCCATATCCATATGGGGAGTATAGGTAGGCTTATGCTTCCCTTTGAGTAATTGTGCAATTTTAGATGCAAATCTCCCCAAAGTCTGACCATCAGCATCAGCAAGAAGCCAGTCTTTATGTATTTCAGATTGTTTTATCGAAAATGTATTCATTTTTTTTCTGTTCGAATAAAGCCGCTGAAGATAGCTTATTAGGTTTATTTATGTCAATAAATAATAACTTTTAATTATATGCTAATTTTTTGTACTTAAATCAGCTAAATATCCTTTTGAAATCGTATAAAGAACTTTGCCTTTTAATTTTTCTCCAATAAAAGGAGAATTTTTTGACTTAGAAAAAATATTTTTTTCAGTGAAAACCCATTTCAAATCAGGATCAACTATTGTTAACTCTAAATGAGAACCTATTTCAAATAAATTATTATTGAAACCCATAATGTCTCTTGCATTCTTTGTAATAAGCTTAATTATCTGAGTAACCGGTAAGCCCAAAATTTTATTTATAACTCCAAAACAACTTTCTAAACCGATCATGCCAAATGGAGCCATATCAAATGAAGCTTCCTTTTCTTCAATAGTATGCGGTGCATGATCAGTAGCAATACAATCTATAGTTCCATCTTTTACACCCTTGATAAGAGCCTTACGATCTATCTCAGAACGAATAGGTGGTGCAACTTTAAAATTAGTATTATAAGAAGAAAGCGCCTGATCATTAAAATATAGATGATGTGGTGTAACTTCTGCTGATATTTTAGGATTAATTTTTTTCATCCTTTTTATATTAGATAAAGCTTTACTTGTGGAAACATGAGGAACATGGATTTTTGTATCTACAAGGCTTGCTAATTCAAGATCTCTCTGAACCATAATAGATTCCGATAAAGATGGATTTCCTTTAAGACCCAGCTTTGTTGAATTAACTCCTTCATTCATTACCCCATTATTACGTAAACATTCATCCTCTGCATGATTAATAACTGGAATATCAAACATAGAAGTATATTCCAAAGCCAAGCGCATAATTTGAGCATCAGAAATAGGGAGACCATCATCACTTATTGCAATAGCACCTTCTTTAATCATCCCGTGTATTTCTGTTAAATCTTTACCTTTTTGATCTTTCGTTACTGCACCAATAGGATGAATAAATATTGGAGATTCAGTAGATTTTTTGACAATAAAGTTTATTGCTTCAGGGGAATCTAGTGGTGGAGTAGTATTTGGCATAGTACAAACACGAGTAAATCCACCTGCTAATGCCGCATGAGAACCTGTTTCTAAAGTCTCTTTATCTTCTTGACCAGGTTCTCTAAAATGAACATGAAGATCACAGAATCCATGAGTAATAATTAAATCATTACAATCAATTATACTGACATTATTTTCTTTGATTTTTAAACCTATTTTAGCAATCTTATTATTTTCAATTAAAATGTCAGCTTTTTTCATCTTATCTGAATTTGGATCAAAAATTTTGCCACCCTTAAGCAATAACTTTCTTGGTATTTTTTTAAGATTCATTTTGATTTCCACCTAAAAACAGATATAAAATGGCCATTCTTGAGGCTACTCCATTTAGAACCTGATCTAAAATAATTGCTGATTTTCCATCAGCAACAGCGCTTTCAATCTCCACTCCTCGATTCATTGGACCAGGATGCATTATAACTATTTCTTTATTATGTTTTTGCAATCTTTCATTTGTTATACAAAATAAATTTCTATACTCTCTCACTGATGGAAATAATCCACGATCCATCCTCTCTAACTGAATCCTCAATACATTGATAGCATCTGACCAATCCAATATTTCATCAAGTTTATTTGTAATCTTCACTCCTAATGATTGTATATCATGCGGAAGCAGTGTTGGAGGACCACAAACCATTACTTCAGCTCCCATAGTATTTAAACCATATATATTGCTTCTTGCTACACGACTATGCGCAATATCTCCAATAATGCCTATTTTAAGTCCTTTAATCTTTCCAAAACGTTCTTTTAAACTAGTCATATCTAGAATAGCTTGTGTTGGATGTTCATGGGTTCCATCTCCTGCATTAATAATAATAGAATCAATATATTTTGTTAAAAGTAATGAAGAACCTGGGCTTGGATGTCTCATTACTACTGCATCAATTTTCATTGCTTCAATATTTTGAACAGTATCTTTGAAACTTTCACCTTTATTTAAGCTACTTGATGAGGCTGAAAAATTAACAGTATCCGCACTTAAGCGTTTTTGAGCTAATTCGAAACTAATACGAGTACGTGTTGAATTTTCAAAAAATAGATTTACAATAGTCTTTCCTTGTAATGAAGGAACTTTTTTTATTGGTCTATCAAGTATTTCTTTAAAACTAAATGATGTTTCAATTATCGTTGCTAAATCCTCAGCGGGAAAATGCTCAAGACCTAAAAGATGTTTTTGCTTTATCATAATTTATCTAGATGATCATGTGTTATAATTATCACAGCATCTTTTTTATCTATCTCCTCTAAACGGACTGCAATATGTTCACCATCATTAGTCGGAATATTTTTACCCACATAATCCGCTCTTATCGGTATCTCTCTATGGCCTCTATCAACTAAAACTGCTAATTGAATAGCATTTGATCTACCAAATGCATTTAAGGATTCCATTGCAGCTCTAATAGTTCGACCAGTAAATAAAACATCATCAACTAAAACTGCAATCTTATTATCTAAAGAAAATGATATATCAGTACCATTCAATTGGGGAACTAATAATCGCTCTCTATAATCATCACGATAAAAAGTAATATCAAGTGAACCTATAGCAACTTTGATATTAGAAATTTTAAATAATTCCATTTGAATTCTCTTTGCTAATGGTTTACCCCTCGATTGGATACCAATCAAAACTAGATTATCTAGATTTTTATTTCTTTCATAAATCTCATGAGATAATCGAACAATAGAGCTAGATATTGTTTTTTTATCAAGTATAACTGTATGTTCTTTTTTCATCAAATAATTTTGCAAAAAAAAACCTCTGGGCAGCTTCAATTACATTTGAATGCATTGAAAGACCAGAGGTCATCATACTGCACCTTTTGCTATCTCTGTAGCTTATTAAAGGGTCAAAATTCTTACAATAATACAATTAACATAATTACCTAACAAATCAATTATTCATAAAGATGGTTTTATATCATAAAATTTTTCAATAATCTTTCTAATAACATAATCATGTTTTCTATTCATATTTATTTCAAAATCGATTTTATCTTTATTAAACCATTTAATCTGTTTTTTAGCATATTTACTTGTCCTAAGAATAATTTCCTCCTTTAATTCTTTTTCTGAAATATCACCATTTATATAGGAAACGATCTGCTTGTATCCAATAGAGTCCATCGGGTGTATTCTTACATTTTTTCTATTAGAAATAAGCTTCTTTGTCTCATCAATCCATCCACTGTTTAGCATGGTAACGGTTCTTTTCTCTATCGAATTACGCAACTTATCCTTATCAATATTTAATAATACAGTAAATAAATTTAATTTTGAGCTAGATTCTTTTTTCTGTAAATCAAAATGCTCTGATGGCGTTTTTCCTGTAGACCTATAAATCTCTAAGGCTCTAATTAATCGTTTCTTATTATTTATATGAACTTTTTTAGAATAAATAGGGTCTATTGATTCTAATTCGGAAAACATATTTTTTGCTCCAATTTGATCATATTCATCATATAATGATGTTCGAATCTTTAAATCAGTTTTACTACCCGAAAATATTCCTTTTGAAATAGCTTGATGATATAAACCTGCTCCGCCACAGATTATTGGTTCCTTATTGCGATTAACAATATCTAATACTGCTTTTGTGACTAAATCAGCATATTGACCTGATGATATAATAAAATTTGGGTCTTTTATTCCAATCAGATGATGAGGAATTAAATTTAATTCTTCTTTGGAGGGCTGTGCTGTTCCAATTGTCATTTCCTTATAAATTTGTCTAGAATCAAGTCCAATAATTTCTCCATTAATTTTTTCTGCAACCTTAATAGAAATAGATGTTTTTCCTACGGCTGTAGGCCCTACAATTGTTAGTATAGGTTCAGAATAAGTATAATTCATTTATAATTTTAGATACGCTCAAATCGTTTATCCAATTCTTCAAGCGATAACTGAATAATAATAGGTCTACCATGTGGGCAATAATAAGGATGCTTTGTAGAAAAAAGGTGATTAACTAATATTTGCATCTCTTCTATTGATAGGGGATCTCCTGCCTTAACTGCAGCATGGCACGCAAATGAAGCTGCAATGTCTTCCATAAAAGAACTTGAATTTTTTCTGTTTCCTATATAATTATCTATTATATCATTAATTACTGTATTTTCATTACCCCATCCCATATTTGATGGAATAGCTTCAAGAATGATTTTATTTTGACCATTTTCTTTTATACGAAATCCTAATTTTTTCAAATAGGGGGATATTTCTAAAAGTACGGAAAATTCGTCTGCGGAAAATTCTAGTTCTTCCGAAAACAAGAGTGTTTGTCCAGATAAAGGTGTATTATCAAAAGCATTTAATGCTTCTTCATACAATACTCTTTCATGTGCAACATGCTGGTCGATTATTACTAATCCACTTTTTATTTGACTAATGATGTATTTATTATGGACTTGCCATAAAGCACTTCCTTCATAAACTGAAGTATCATTTGATTTATATTGAAAACGGCTTATATAATCTTTTGCACGATTAAAATTCTTATCATTATTTGATTCAGGAAAAATATTAAAATTTATTGGTTCTTGATTTTGATTCGATTCAAAACTTTTATTAAATCCACGAAACTGCTGATTATGCTGAAATGAAGGGATGGTAGATAGAATAGTTGATATGGAGTTACTAACCGCAGATTTAACAACATGATACACTCTCCATTCATCAATAAACTTTACTTCAATCTTCATAGGATGCACATTAACATCTAATTGATCAAATGGTATCGTAAGATTCAATAATGAAAAAGGATACTCACCTCTTTTTACAAGAGATTCATAGGCAGAGTATACCGCTGAATTCAATAATCTATTTTGAACAAATCTGCGATTAATAAAAAGATATTGTTGTCCAGGTCTTTTCCGAATAAGATTTAATGTTCCAACAAAACCTGAGATAGTATAATCCCCTTTCGCTAATTCTACTTTTAGTAATTGATCACGAAAAGTAGGATCATTTAGAGATACAATACGATCTTCTAAGCTTTCAGGCGAAAGGTTTAAAATATTTTTATTATTATGTTCAAGAATAAAAGAAACATCTGGAAAATCTAATCCAAACCTTCTAACTATTTTAACAATATGTCTGAACTCAGAATTAATCGACTTAAGAAACTTTTTTCTTGCAGGTGTATTATAAAATAGATTTCTAACAGTTATTTCTGTCCCACCCATTGGTGGAGCAGCTTTTATATCGCTAGTAACTCCTTTATCTAAATTAATTTGATATCCAGAAGATTCATCTACTGATGAAATCACGGTAATTTCTGAAACCGAAGCAATACTTGCTAGCGCCTCTCCCCGAAATCCAAGAGTTCTTATATTAAATAAATCATCTATACTAGATATCTTACTTGTGGTATATCGTTGAAAAGCTTGTGAAAGATCATCAGGGCCAATTCCATGCCCATTATCTCTAACTTGAATAAGTTGGTGCCCTCCTTTTTCTATAACAATAGAAA
>Ga0208766_1001723_pt1 | contig 11602 bp, 12 predicted proteins | sample ETN01SmetaG_3_FD_185792 | JGI IMG/M metagenome (GOLD analysis project Ga0208766, IMG submission 185792) | Marine microbial and viral communities from oxygen minimum zone, Eastern Pacific Ocean - ETNP2014F12-01SV263 (SPAdes) (version 2) | ecosystem: Environmental > Aquatic > Marine > Oceanic ...
GCTAATGTTGAAAGGATAAAAGGGAGGATCATTGGAGAAGGAGGTAGAGCAAGAAAAAATATGGAAAATTTGACTAATACACATATTTCTGTTTATGGACGAACAGTTTCAATTATTGGAGATTCAAGTAAATTAAGATTAGCAGTCGATGCAATTTCTGCTTTATCTAGTGGTGGTATGCATGGTGCAGTTTATGATAAATTGGAATCTGCTAATAGAAGAACAAAACAAGAAAAAATGAAATTATGGGAAGATCAAGATGTCTTCTATTAAAGAAAAATTTAATCAAATCTCACCTAGTGAGTTTTTTTATAGCAATCGTGATTTAGCTGGCTTTAGTAATCCTACTCGTTCATTATACACTGCAGTTAGAGAATTTGTTGAAAATGCATTAGATGCATGTGATCAAAAGGGAATTCTTCCAGATGTACACCTTACTATCAAGGCTGTTGACCCTGATAAACCCGACCCAAAACCGTATATTTTAACTGTAAAAGATAATGGACCTGGAATTGATGCTGAACATATTCCACTTGCATTTGGAACTGTGCTTTATGGTTCAAAATTTGGATTAAAACAAGCAAGAGGAATGTTTGGTCTTGGAGCAACTATGGCAATTTTGTATGGACAAATTACAACAAACAAACCTGTGATTGTTAAAAGTTCTTCTGATGCAAAAATTCAAAATCAATTTGAAATCTTACTAGATATTCAAAAAAACAAACCTGTGATTGTAAAACATACAACTAAGGAAGTTGCAAAAAAAGGATTAAGTGTTAGTATTTGTTTAGAAGGTGATTATTCAAAAGCCGGAAATAAAATCAGAGATTATGTTTATGAAACTTCTCTAATTACTCCATATGCGTCAATAACTTTTGATGATCCTAAAGGAAATAAATTCAGTCATCCTAGATTTGTAAAAGATATTCCTCCACCACCTACTATTATTCGTCCTCATCCACATGGAATTGATGTAGAACGAATTAGAAGAATGATTGTTGAATCTCAATTTGACATTCCCACAATTGATGATGCAATGATTGAAAAAGTTAGAAAAGATTTAGGTTTGTCTGTAAAGAAATTAAGCTTTACATCCATTATGGAAAAAGCTAAGAAAAAATGGAAAAATTTACCACGTCAAGTTAGAGTTGTAATTGCTTTAATGTCATTTTTAAAAATGGATTTTGAAAAATTAAACAAAATTAGAATTGAAGATATTGACATGCCAAATAAAAAATTATTCTATTGGGACTTTGGTGATTCTCAATCAAAATCCGTTGATATGGATCCTGAAAGTCAATATTACAAACAACTAACAAATACTGTTCAAGGTGAGCCGCTAACTACATTTTTGACTAAACGATTTCAGCGTGTAGGTCCTACAACTGCTCTTAAATTTGCAGAATTTGCTAAATTGAAGCCTGAAAAAAGAATGGGTACTCTAACCAACCAAGAACTTGTCAATCTGAGTGATGCACTTCAGAAATTTGATGATTTTATGGCTCCAGATTCGAGTTGTTTGGCTCCATTAGGCGCAGAACCTCTAGAAAAAGGAATCAAGAAATTTTTTAATCCTGATTTTGTAGCCGTAGTTCAACGCCCTGCTTCTGCTTATTCTGGATTTCCTTTCATCATTGAAATGGGTATAGCTTATGGTGGTGATATTAAATCTGGTGGGCCACATGTTTACCGTTATGCAAATAGAATTCCATTACTTTATGATGAAGGAAGTGATGTTGTGATTAAAGTTGTAAATGATACTGATTGGGGAAGATACAAAGTAAAAGGTGAACCCCCATTCATTATTGTTTCTCATATTTGTTCAACTAGAATTCCGTACAAAACTGCTGGAAAAGAAAATGTTGCTGATAGACAAGAAATAGAGAGAGAATTAAGATTAGCTTTACAATTCTTATCTAGAAAATTATCTTCCTTTATGTCTAAACGTGGTCAAGCTGAAGCAGCTAAAAAGCGAGCCAATCTTTATGCAAAATATATTCCAATGATTGCAGAATTTTGTACTGAATTAGCTGGAAAGAAAAAAGAACCTAATTATAAGAAAATGTTGGAAACTGAAATTGAAACTGAAAATAAAAAAGCTGTAAAGGAGGAGAAAGAAATTGGCAACAAGTAAAAAACAAAAAGATAGTAAGATTAAAGCTCGAAGTAAGAAAGCTGATGATAAACAAAAGAATATCCTTGAAATGTTAAAAAGTCATGGTGCAAAAATTTATGAGGATTTAGATAACGGGCAATTCCCAAAATTTTCTATTCCTAGTAGATCTGTAAGTAATATTGTATATGATAAAAAACTTAGACAATACATTTTAGGAAATAACGCTGCTTTGAGAAGTTCTCGAAATTCAGCTCAACTAAGATCATTTACACAATTAATGTGGTTAGCATTTTTTGCAAATAGATTAACTAATGAAAAAAAATCCTCTACTCTGAGAGATGTTTACTATTCATCCCAAGCATTTGCTGTAGAATTTGAAGATCAATCTGAATCTGATAACATTATTGTAGATTTAGAGGCAGTCACTTCTAAACCTCGAGAGGATTTCCATATTTTCCCCGAGGAAAGAAGTTCTATTTTTGGTGATTTGAATATTGAATATACTATTCCTGGTTATGAGGGGAAAACCATGAATTTAGCAAATCACCCTGATGGTTATTCTATAGGTCCTAGTCTAACTACTGCTGAATTGGTTGATACAAGTGCTGAAATTGTTATTGCAATTGAGAAAGGTGGTCTATTTACAAGATTTGTTGAAGAACAAGTTGATAAAAAATTCAAATCAATTATCATTAATACTGGTGGACAAGCACCTCGTTCAACTAGAACTTTATTGAAAAGACTTCATGATGAAATGAAATTACCTATCATTTGTTTAACTGATGGCGATGTGTATGGAGAACATATTGCAATGGTGATTAAATCTGGTTCTGCAAATGCTGCACATCTTAGAGAATTAACCGTTCCCGATGCTAAATGGGTTGGTGTTTGGGCTACTGATATTGAAAAATACAAGTTACCTACTATCCCAATGACTGAATCTGATATTAAGAGATGTTATGATTTACAAAAGGATCCTAGATATCAAGATGGAATTTGGAAAAAGGAATTGGATGTATTTTTGAGATTAAAAAGAAAAGCCGAATTGGAAGCATTCTCAAAATATGGTCTCACAAATATTACGGATAAATATTTACCACAAAAGTTAGAATTAGCAAAAAGTCTCTAATTATTTTATTCTTAGTGTTAATACACCATTTCTATATTTGAAGTCAAATATTTGCATTTCATTTGCACCTTCAATTGGAACTTCTTTTGAAAATCCACCTGTACCGCGAACATATAATATTCCATCTACTAATCTGACCGCAATTTTATCTTCAGGTCCTGGAACCTCTGCTACAAAAACAAATTCTCCTTCACCTTTGATTAAATCATAAACCCAATTCTTTGTTTCTTGCTCTCGTGCTTGCTCGTATGTTGTAGGTTTTTGCTCAATTGCCATCTTTTTAATTACTCTGACCCAATAGATCATTGTTACTGCTGCTGCTCCAATTAGAATAAAACTAACATAACCTGAATCAGCTCTTTGACTCATTATGTATATTATTCCCAAAAATAAAATTACGATTATTGGAATTACAAAATTCAATGATTGTTCATTTGAATATGTTTTTTTATAACTTGACAAGCAATTCAAATCGGTGTCCACCAAATATAAAGTATCTTTGATTTTTATTACCATTTTTGGCAATTATCATATTGTCTGATCCCTCTAAATCTAAATTGAAGATTAGCGAGATTATGCTCAAAGGAACTATAATGGCTACAATTCTTACGGTTCCCTCAATTATTGCATTTTTAATTACATGGACTATTCTTGATAACTTGATTAATGCTGCAATTGTGGGAGGAGTTGTACATTTTATTGCAATGGGATTTAGTTTAAAAATTTCAAAAAAAATACTAGTAAAAAAATAATCCTTTAACTCATATTTTATGTACTTGTAATTTTCTTTAACAATTATGGATTCATCAAAACTTGAAAATGATTTAATTTCTGAAATTAAATTGACATCGGTTCAGGCTAAAGCTTACTTGTTAGTTACATGGTATGGAAAAATGTCTTCGTCACAAATTGCTGAAAAATTAAAAATTTCATCTGAATCTGCTCAAAAGGCTGCAACTGATCTAATGGGTCTAGGTGCTTTCATTGATATTTCTGAAACTGAATTTGAAGCAATGCATCCTCGGTTTACTGCAGTTAACATGTATAGAAAAATGTGTGAAAGAGAAAATATTGAATTTAAACGAAACAAAGTTGTTGATAGTATAGGTGTAATTTTAGAACAACCATATGATGATGCAAGAACTAAATAATACTAATAATTTGTGAACAATATTGAGCGACACTGAAAAAACTGTAGATAAACCTGAAGAAGAAAAAGTAAAAGCTCCTCCAGTTTACAAATGCTGTGACAATCCTCAGATTACATACTATGGTGTAGTAAATCTCAACATAAATGAAAGAACTATTGGTTCAGTTGATGTTTGGAGATGTGGTGTTTGTAAGAAACAATTTTGTGAGGAAAAACAGCTTGGAATTGAAGAATTAACTGATATTGTAGGAATGCCAAGAATTGATTCTGACGCAAAATGGGCAGTTTGTGTAAGTAAATTACAAAAAGGTAGAGATAGATGGAAATTAGTAAAACTAAAAGAAAATGGAGAAATCAAATTTGAAACTGTTGAAGAAAAAATTATTACTTTGAAAGTTGAAAATTTCAAAATTGAAGATGATCAACATTGGAGCTTTTTAATTGAAGACAATGTTAACAAAGCAATTGAGATTTAGAATAGGTTATGGACATTAAAGTACACATTAATGATATTCATGGTAGCCAGATGGCTGCAAAAATTAATGGTAATTTTACCGTAGATGATAAAGAATTTCGTTTTACAGCTATTGCATTTGGTAGAATTGGTGGACAAAATGTTGGAGCAAAATTATCTAAAACAACTGAAACAGAACTAAAAAAATTAGGTTATGATGTAGATGAGGTAATTATGAAATTACAGCAAAACTTACTTCAAGGGGATTTGACACTTCCAGAAGGACTCAAAAAAGAATCTTTTGTAGATGATTAGAATTCTGCTTCTTCTAATGCTTTAGCACATGAACAAGTTCTTGTTTTTGGTATTTTTTCAATTAATTTTGTTAAGATTTTCTTTGTAGTTTCAACATTTTTTCCTAGTGTTTCTAAAACTTCTTTTGCAGTAACTGGTTTATCAGCCCAAACATCGTAATCTGTTACTGTTGAAATTGATGCATAGCACATTTGAGCTTCTCTTGCGAGTTGACATTCTGGAACCAATGTCATTCCAATAATATCTGCCCCTGTTGTTCTATAAAATTTAGATTCTGCTCTGGTTGAAAAACGTGGACCTTCAATACAGACGTATGTGCAATCTTTATGAATTCCAATATTTTCTTCATCTGTTACTTTAAGAATTGAGGATTGCAATTCTGGACAAAATGGATCTGCAACTGAAATGTGGATTACTCTTCCATCTTCAGAAAATGATCCATCTCTAGATTTTGTAAAATCTAAAAATTGTGTTGGCAAAACAAAATGACCTGGCTCTAACTCTTCTTTTAAACTCCCAACTGCTGATGGTGCAATTATTCTAGTAATGCCTAATTCTTTGAAAGCCCAGATATTTGCTTTGAAATTAATCATATGTGGTGGGATTGTGTGTTTTTTTCCATGTCTTGGAAGAAATGCAATTTTTCTTCCTTTGAAAACTCCAACTGTGATTGTATCTGAAGGTTTTCCATATGGTGTATCTATGTCAATTTCTTGAGCATTTTCTAATAATCCTGAATCATAGATTCCAGTTCCACCAAAAATTCCAATCTCTACATCTTTTTCCATTAATACTTCACCAATGATTTACAATTGTATTTGCTTAGTCCTTTAATTCCATTTAATTCTGTTAATTCAATTATAAATGCAAATCCTGTTATTTCACCACCTACTTTCTCAATTAGTTTTCCAGCTGCCTTTGCAGTACCTCCAGTAGCTAGTAAATCATCACAAATTATCACTCTTTGACCTTTTTCAAGAATATCTTTTTGAATCTCAATTGTATCTTTTCCATATTCAATTGTGTAGGATAATTTTGCAGTTTTTCCAGGAAGTTTACCTGCTTTTCTTACCATGATGATGCCTTTGTTATATCTTAATGCCAAAATTGTGGCTAGAAGGAATCCTCTTGATTCAATTCCTGCAAATACATCGACATTCTTTGGATGAAAATGTTTTGAAAACTCATCAGCAATTTGTGATAATGATGACGGATCCTTCAAAACTGGACTAAAGTCTCTAAATAATATCCCTTTTTTTGGGAAATTGGGATATTCTGTAATTTTCTCTTTAAGATTCATATCAATTGCTAAATTCACTAAAATAAAAATTGTTTTATTTTATCTCAATATCTTTCTCAGCAATTGTATATGAATCACTTACACTAATAGTGTACGTTCCTGGCATGATGTCCTTAGGAATCGTCCAAAGAATTTCACATTTGAAATCTGCTGTTGGCACACATGAAAGGGTATCACCTATCTGTTGATCATTTGAGTCAAATACTTCCAAATTAACTGATGATTTTTGACTTACTGTAATTCCTATATTCATAATATCTCCAAATCCTGGATTACTAATTGTTTGGCCTATACTGATTACAATGCTATCTTGATTAAATGAAACTACTTCAAATTCTGATGAAGATCCATTAGTTCCACTGACAACATTAATTTTCCATGTACCTGAAATTGCATCTGAAGGAACTTTAAATTGGTCTATTTTGAATGTCCCGTCATTTTTTGATGGTACATCTATTTTTTTTATTGAAACACCATTTGGATCTATTAGCTCTGCTGTTAATAATGAATTTCCACTTGTTGAACCAATTAATAAAATCCTTTCACCTGCCCTATATTCTGAATTTGTAACTTGTACATTAATTGGACCTGAACCCGTTACTAATCCTACTGAAAATTTTTCACTACTTTGAGAATTACCTTTTTGAATTATTGCGGTATAGATTCCAGAACTAAATCCAGTTAATTCTAATTCATAAGTTGCTCTACCGTCTTCTTGTAGTGGAATCGAAATTTCATCACCATTAATACTTCCAGTTGGATTAATTATAATCATTTTTAATAATTCTGAGGGTTTTCCTAATAATGAAATTATTGCATTTTCTGAAGAACTGTAATTTACTTTGTTAAATTCTAGATTTATTGGAATTATTGGCATTTCTCCATATCCTACATAGCTAAATTCCTTTGCATCATTTTGAGTTGCAATTAATGTCCATGTTCCTTCTTCATCGTCATTTTCTACCGTTTGATATGTAAATTCTATGTATCCTGATTCATTCACATTTAATGTTTCTGAAGCCACTTCATTTCCAAAATTATCTTCTAATGTTAATTCAATTGGTTGATTTGGTGTTGCTGTTCCATTAAACCTAATTATTTTTCCTGGTTCAAACATTACTTTAGTTGGACTAAGTGAAATTATTTTATTAGATTCAATTGTCCAATATTTCAAACTCTGACTTTTTCCATCTGAAACTGTAATTGTATATTTTCCAAATTTCGCATTAAATGGAATGTCTATTGGATTATCTAATTTCCAATTTCCAATGGAATCAACTTCTGCAGTTCTGGTATTGATGATACTTCCACTGGGTCCCTTAATTTCTACAATGATTGTAGAACCTGTTGGTGCAGTTCCAGATATGTCTAATTTATCTCCTCTATATGCTGTCTGTTTGATTCCGTTGATTGTAATTTTTACTTCTTCTAATGTTCCTATTCTATTTTGTTCATTTCCTAATCTTAAACTAACAATTTTTTCTTCATTTTGATTATTTTTAATTTTGAAATCAACTCTATCTGAAGAAATATTATCAGGAATTTTTTTAGTTGTTATGAAATCTCCGTTAATATCTGTCTCAAAACTTCCAATTTTGTAATTATCTATATAAAAATCAAAAAGTTGTGACGCTCCAAAATTTTCACCTACTACTCTTATTGTTGATCCTACATTTGGTTTATCTGGAATTATTCTGAATACTGAATTTGAATATATTTCTCCATCATTATCTATAATATTACTATTTGAATTAATTTCAGAAACTTCATTCACTTTTTGTATTTTTGTTGTACTGGTTACTCCTGTATCTATAACAGAATTTGTTTTGTCTAATCCTTTCCAATTAATTACTGGATTTGGTTTATCAGTCTTAATTCCAAATTTAACTGATTGATTTTCTTTAATTGATTCAGATGATGAAAAAACTATTACTCCTTGTGAATTTTTTTCACCAATCCATCCTTTTTCTGTTTTAAAGGATTCAAAATTAGCATCTTGACTTAGCCAAATTCTAAATGTTTTAACATCTTGTGTTCCGTCATTTGTAAATGTGATAATTGATGTCTTTTCTACTCCCATACTTTTTACACTGATTTCTTCAGCATAACCATTTGATGGCATAAAAATTATCGAAACAGAAAATAGTATGATTGCTGAAAGTATAATACTGCTAGTTACTGATTTTTTCATATTTACCTTAAACTCCATTTTAATTTAGTATTTTTCATTTTCATTTTTTATTCATTCCTTCTTTTTTTGAAATTTTTCAAGATCTGGTTTAGTTGCTGTATTTTGATACTGTCTGATTCTTTCTGCAATTAATCTGTACAATGATCTAAATTGGTCTTTTGTCTTATCTGATAAGAAATTTGTCTCCTCCAATGTGATCTTTTCACAAATGTATCTTGTAATCTCTTCATTGTTGAACTCTCCCCAATCATCCTCGCTGTGTTCTTGCCACACTCTTCTTAATTTCTCTAAAATACCATTGGAATCCTTGGAATCAATACTTTCTGGTGTTAAATTTGAATACCCTTCTTGTCTTAATTTAATTTCATATGTTTGATTTACTGCATGTAGATAATCTTCCACTACAACATAATCTTCAATTGATTCCATTTTTTTACCATCTCTTTCAAAAAATATTGTTTGAATTGCAGAGAATTGATTTGATTCTAATTGTGCTGATATTTGTTTAGATTCTTCTGTATTATCTAATAAAACAAATGTTTTGTATCCATGATTTCTGTAAAATATTGCCAATGGTAAAACTGAATTTTTATTATATGCTGCAATTACATTTAATGGATTCATAGAAATATTTGGGTCTTGCAAAAATTTGTCAAATGAATTCAAGTACATAGAGTCTGACATTGTCTCTACAATGATTACTGGTCTTGAATTTGTTCCAATTTCCCTATCTACAATTGCCTCTACTTGACCTCTGCATAATCCATACAGAATAGGTGTTAGTGTTTTATCATCTGCATTCCAATAATCATAGAAAATTCTACTAAGATGTTTTCTTTTATCTAATTCCACAACTAGTAAATTTCCTGGTGTATAATCAAATATCATAAATGGTGAATGTGTTGCATATAGAACTTGATTAGAACCTGCTAAATTTTTCAATAAATCTGAAATTCCCATTTGTTGTGTTGGGTGAAGATTTCTTGCTGGTTCGTCTAAAAGCAATATTGCTTCTTTTAATTCTGAACGTTGTGTTTCAGCAGCAAAATTTACAATAAATGAAAATGTCCACTTGAAACCTTCTGCACGTCTATTTAGTAATCCTGTGTTTGTAATTGTTCCATCTTTGTGCACATCTGAAATTACAACACTCATAATATTTCCTGGATTATATCTTAAATCAACATGAATAGGATCCCCTTTCCATGCAGGGTTTAATTTTTTAGTTAATCTGTTACTTGCAGTATTAAGTAATTTGATACATTTTGATGGTTGTTCTTTAACTTCATCTAATTCATTCATGTCTAATTCTGCTAAATAAAACAAATTTCTTACAGTTTCAGCTTTATCAAATTCTTCAATGAATTCAATTGAATCTTGTTTTTGTTCGTTTTCTTTTCTTAGATATTCATTTAGATTGATATTCCCATAAATTTTCTTATAATCTGAAAAATAAACAAATCTAGGATGCAATTCTGAAAAAATGAAATTCTTTAATGCAACTTTTTGACTTTCACCGCTAAGAAGATTTGAAAATTGGTTTTCTGGTTTTTGATAAATTTTTTCCCATTCTTCAAGAATTTTTGATTCTTCAATTGCTATTACGTGTAATTCATTACTAAATTCTGCCATTCCACTATCAAACGATTCTTGGTTTTTTGGAACTTCCCCTTCAAATAATTTTGTATTAATTTGAATTCTTATGTGGTTTGGTAATGTATCTAAAAATTCAAGAATTTCTTTTGTAAAATTTTCCCATGAATTTAACCCCTCGTCATCCGCATCACTGATTTCAGTTCCTTCAAATTCATATTGTACTTTGGGATTTCTATTTGTTCTAAATAATTTGATTTTTTTAATTTCTGGCAATCCTGGGAATTTTTCTTTTATTATTTCCATTTCATATTCATTTAATTCAAATTCTCCTTCAGCTAGTTTGATTTCTTCTTTGAGCTCTTCAGTCATCTCGTCACAAAGATCTAATTCTGAAATTTTTTCATCTCTGTTTAACAATGTCAATGCTTGTAGAATGGTTGTTTTTCCACTTTCATTTCGTCCTACAAATGCAGCCAAGTCCCCTACCGTAATTTCGCCAGAATCGTGAATACATCGGTATGCTCGAACTCTAAATTTTCTAAGTCGCACATGCAATATCTGCACGGATACGATTTAACTTATTCGTCACAATGTAGTCTTAGCCTCAATTTTTGCTAAATAGATATAAGGGAATTGTCTAGTCTAGTACAAAATGGTCTCATCAAAGCAAATGATTGTATTTGTTTTACCTGTAATTTTCTCAATTGTGTTTGGATCTGCAGTTATGGCTGATACTCTTCAAAAACCTGATAGAGAATTGAATATGTGGCCCATGACTTTCTCTGGAGAATCTTCACATGGAAAGTCTTCTCATGGCTCAGATCTTGAAATAATTGGACTATCAAACCAATACACTATTTCAGAACCTGTCCAAATTCAAGTAAAGATTAATGATTCATCATTAAGTTGTGGCGATTTGTATATCACAATTTATGTTTCTGGAAGTGCTGATGTGGTAACCCAAGGTGGTTATTTCAACCAATGTGTAAAAGATGGTAAGTTATTTCCAAACAATGACACTTTTTCAAAAATAATTGATACTCCTGGTTCTTACAAGATTGTTGCAGATATTGTTTCAACTGATTTAACAAACATTTCTACTTCTGGAACATTTACTGTTAAATAGGAATGAATTATTCAGAGAATAGTAGCAAATTGAATTTACACATGGTGATTATATGACAAAACTTGATGAAGCAAAAAAAATTAAAGCAGAAATTGAAGAATTAAAAAAGAAAACAAAAATTCTTGAAGCAAAACCAGCTAAAAAAGTAACAAAGAAAGCTGCAGCAAAACCAGCTAAAAAAGTAACAAAGAAAGCTGCAGCAAAACCAGCTAAAAAAGTAACAAA
>Ga0208766_1001727_pt1 | contig 11578 bp, 3 predicted proteins | sample ETN01SmetaG_3_FD_185792 | JGI IMG/M metagenome (GOLD analysis project Ga0208766, IMG submission 185792) | Marine microbial and viral communities from oxygen minimum zone, Eastern Pacific Ocean - ETNP2014F12-01SV263 (SPAdes) (version 2) | ecosystem: Environmental > Aquatic > Marine > Oceanic ...
GTTGGATCTGCAAACGCAGGTATAATTCCCCCCATGCGTTTGATCCCCGCCCTTTTCTCGTTGGCATTAATGGTGCCTGCCTGCCCGCTTGGCCAAGCAGCCCGGCCAAATGTGATCCTCGTGATGACGGATGACCAAGGGTACCCTGAACTCTCCGCACATGGCAATCCGGTGCTCAACACGCCGTTCCTAGACCGGCTGCGCAGGCAGAGTGTGCGCTTCACCGACTACCACGCCTCGCCGATGTGCACGCCGACGCGCGGCTCGCTCATGACCGGACTTGACCCGGCGCGCCACGGCGCGATCAACGTCAGCAGCGGCCGCACGCTTCTGCGTGCGAACCTCCCAACAATGGCCGATCTGCTCCGTCAACAGGGCTACCGCACTGGCATCTTTGGCAAGTGGCACCTTGGCGACAACTACCCGTATCGCCCGCAGGATCGCGGCTTCGAAGATGCACTCTGGTTCCCCTCCTCGCATATCGGCTCCGTACCGGATCACTGGGGCAACAACTACTTCGATGACACCTACCGCTGGAACGGCAAACGCAAACGATTCACCGGCTACTGCACCGACATTTTCTTCGACCACGCCATCGACTGGATCAAGCGCAGCACAGCGGCCGGCAAACCGTTCTTCGCCTACCTTCCGACCAATACGCCGCACGGGCCGTTTTACGCACCAGACGAGGACATAGAGGCCATCGAGAGAATGGTGGCCAAAGCCAAGCTACCGAGCATGACAAACCGAACCAAAAGGAACCTCGTGCGCTACCTCGCGATGATCCGCAACGTCGACACCAACATGGGCCGGCTCATGGCTTTCCTCGACGAGTCCGGCCTGACAGAAAACACCATCCTGCTTTTCATGACTGACAACGGCAGCACCTTCGGACACGCCTATTTTCCAGCTGGAATGCGTGGCCGAAAGACCGAGCTATGGGAAGGCGGCCACCGTGTGCCATGCTTCTTGCGCTGGCCCGGCGGTGGCCTCGGCCAGCCGCGCGACATCAGAGGCCTGACGCAGACACAGGATCTGCTACCGACTCTGCTCGACCTCTGCAAAATCGAGACACTCCGCAAGTTCGACGGCATCAGCCTTGCCCCCGCGATGCGCGGCCAAGCCAACGTCCCGGATGAACGCATGCTGGTTATCAACTACAGTCGCATGCCCGGCAGCCTCGACTTTCCCACGCCCGACTCACCCTCGATCCTCCGCCGCGAAACCGGTGCCGTACTCTGGAAACGGTGGCGGATGCTGCGCGATAGCGAGCTGTACAATCTCGAGACCGATCCGCTGCAGAAAAAGAACGTCATCGATGACCACTCGGAAGTGGCCGCGAAGATGCGCGCGCGCCTTGACGAATGGTGGACCTCCGTCGGCGACACTGCCAACGAGCCGCAACGGGTGATCATCGGCAACGACGCGGAAAACCCGATGATGCTCACCGCCTGCGAGTGGCTCGACGTGTTCATTGATCAACAGGGCCAGATCCGTCGCGGCGATCAAAAAAACGGCTACTGGGAACTGGACGTGGCCCAAGCTGGCCGATACGAGTTTGAACTACGACGTTGGCCACGCGAGGCTGACCTGCCGCTGGGCATGGGGTACAACGGCGAGGGCGCACTACCCATCCGGCAGGCTCGATTGTTCATCAACCGCAATATGAGAACCAAACAGGTCAAGCCAAACGACAAGGAGACCACTTTCACCGTGGCTCTCCCGAAAGGCCAAACCCGCCTGCACACATGGTTCGCCGAGAACCGCACCAACCCCATCTGCGGCGCCTACTACGTGTACGTGAAACGACTGTGACATGACAATAACCACAAACCTTCACTTGTTTAAGGGCTTGGCCCGTTTAGGAGCCGCACTGCTACTACTTGATTGCGGGCATGCCGCAGAACGCAAGACGGAAAACCTGATCCTCATCACGCTCGACGGCGTGCGGTATCAGGAACTTTTCGGCGGCCTCGACTTTGATATTCTTAAGGCGACCACCAGCGACGGCAAACCGGAAGCCACCGACACATACAAGCGCTTTTGGGCGGGCACACCAAAGGCACGCCGCGAAAAACTCATGCCTTTTTTCTGGGGCGAATGGATGCCGCGCAATGGCTCCGTCGCCGGCAACCCGCAAAAGGGGAGTTCGGTGCGCTTGGCCAACCGGCTGCATTTTTCCTATCCCGGCTATTCGGAAATCCTCACCGGCCATGCGAGGGACGACCTCATCAAAAGCAACGACAAGGTCCTGAACCCCAACCCCACCGTGCTCGAGTTCCTCCGCCACAAACTCGGCCTACAGCAAAAACAGGTTGCCGCGTTCGCCTCGTGGGATGTGATCGGGGTGGCGGTGCAGCACGAGTCCGGCGCAGTATTCACAAACGCTGGGTATGAGATCTATGCGCACCCGGATCCGGCCGTCCAGTCCATGAGCCGGTTGCAATTCGAAACCCTCACGCCGTGGGACACCGTACGTCACGACGAATACACTTTTCGATTTGCCATGGCTCACCTCAAGACCCATCAACCTCGCATCTTTTATCTCAGCCTCGGCGAAACCGACGACTGGGCTCATGAAAAGCGATACGACCGTGTGCTTGCCGCCATTGCACGGTTTGATTCTTTTTTAAACGAGCTATGGAACTGGCTGCAGGACAATTCGCAATACCGGGACAAGACCACCCTGCTGATCACCACCGACCATGGCCGGGGCGACATTGCGCTGAACTGGCACACTCACAACGCGCAGATCAGGGACGCCAAGAATACATGGCTAGCAGTCATCAGCCCGGACAGCCCACTTCGCGGCGAGTGGACCGGCGGCGAACCGGTCGTGATGGATCAAATCGCCGCCACCCTCTGCCATTTCATCGGCCTCGACTATAGCGAACAGAATCCAAAAGCCGGCAAACCTATCGCCCGTCTCTTCAAAAAGTAACGCTGGGCCAAGCGAGGACGATTCACAGAACGGACTTGCTGCTGCCGATGTGAAGAAAAAGAGACGTTGCTTGGCCTTGGGTGCGCAGCTATCGTCGAACTGTTTTCAGGCTTATGAAGAAATCACTCATCACAACAGCCGCAGCTATGCTGTTGGCAGGGTGCGGAAAGCCACAGCAGTCGGCTACTCCAGAAGCACAACCCGTTGAGTCCGTTGCTGAAGTGACATTGCAGCAGCCGTCTCCAGCAGTAGAACCACAAAGTGTTGAACCCGTTGCCGAAGCTTCACAACCAGAACCGCCGGCAGTCAATATTGAAGCACCAGATATCTCAATTCATGAAGCTGTAAAGGAAGGAGACATCCAAGCCGTTAAGCAGCACTTGGCAACTGGCACGGATGTGAATGCGAAGGATGAGCGCGGCGGGACTGTTCTGTATTCCGCGGTTATTGTAGGTCACAATGAAATTGCTGAACTTCTTATCAACAAAGGAGCAGATGTCGATGTGAAGAATAAGGCTAGTTTCACCCCTTTGCATGAAGGGGCATACAATGGACACAATGAAATTGTCGAACTACTCATCACTAGTGGTGCGGATGTGAATGCAATGAAAATAGACGGAATGACTCCTTTGGATATGGCAACATTTGGCAATCACAACAAAATTGTTGATCTCCTCCGCAAACACGGCGGCAAGACGAATGAAGAATTGAAAGCTGAAGAGAAATGAAACAAATACTGACCATAACTATCAGTGCTATTGCGCTGGGCTGGCTCGCTGCTCCGGGCGTAAGTGCACAGGATTCTCGGAAGCCGCTTTTTGATGGCAAGTCATTTGCAGGATGGGAGGTTCTCAAGGGCGAGCGCCAGCTCTGGCGGGTAGAGGAGGGTGTCATCACCGCCGGTTCATTGACAGAGAAGGTTCCGCACAATTCCTTCCTCGCCTCAAAACAGTCGTTTCACAATTTCGATTTGCAGTTGAAAATCCGCATCACCGGGACAGAGGGCTTTGTCAACTCCGGCATCCAGATTCGCAGCGTACGGATACCCGAGAACTATGAAATGATCGGCTACCAAGTCGACGCCGGCCGAGGCTGGTGGGGCAAGCTTTACGACGAATCGCGCCGTCGAAAAGTGATTGGCGAGTCCGCCGACGCGGAGGCAGTCAACCGTGCGGTCAAGGAGAACGGCTGGAATGAATACCGCATCCGCGCCGAGGGCAAACGCATTCGCTCGTGGATTAATGGCGTGGCCGTCCTCGACTACACGGAGGCGGAGCCGAACATACCGCAGGACGGACAGATCGGCCTGCAGATTCACGGCAATGGCAAGACGGTGGTGCAGTTCAAGGATGTAACCATCGAGGCACTGTCGCCGACACCCAACGCGCCGACCTGGAAAAAGGTCGGCCTACCGAAGGGCAAAAAAAAGGCCGCAGACGGCAAGTAAACCAATTAGTTGGCCAAGCTTCGCATTCCCTGATTCGCAAAGGGCAGATAATCCTCATGCGCATGGTTTGCCCAATGGGCAATCGTGGTCGTGAGCTTCAGCGGCCGCTCAAGCTCGATGCCCCTGGAAACGGAACATGTAGCGAGCAAGCCAATGACAATTAAGACGCCCGATCGGCTATACTCAAATTCAAGCGGAATGATTCTCTTATCGCTTAAATTCGATCATTTGACGGAACGGGTGAACTGTTGTTGTTGATCGGTGGAGAGAATCACCGGGCTGGAAGCATCAACGTCCTTCCAAGGGCCGTTGATGGCGGGCGCGGTTTGCAGACGGCCCTCAAAGGACAGCGTGATTGTGCCATCGCTGTTGTGCGCGAAGCCAAGCGCGGGGGGTGCGATCGGCCCCGCGACGGTGAAGTCGGCCCGGGCCAACTGCCGACTACTATCGTTCGCGTGGTAAAGCACGCGGTATTCCCCATCCGGAAGCCCATGGTCAAAGGTGAGCGTGCCGTTGGCCAAGCCGTCGCCTGGGTTCCGGGTACCTCCCACGAACTCCCAGTCGATGTAGCTGGTCTCGTTGCGATGCACGAGGCCAATCCAGTCCCTTGGATTGCCGGGTCCATTGCTAAAATTGATCGTGATGGCTTCGTCTGCAGCGTAGTTCAGCTTGCCGGTTGCCACCGACGGCGGCTCAACGACGGCAAAAGTCACGGCATCGGCAAGCTGGCTGTAACCGTCGTTGGCAAAAAAACGAACGACATACGATCCCACTGACAGGTGGTCGGCAAAAGTCACAGTGCCATCGGAAAGGCCGACGTCTGATGCGGTGCTCCCGTTGACGTAAACCCAGGCCAAGCTATCCTGCTCGCCGGGTGTGATGTGCCGGCGGTAGACACCAATCCAATCCTTTGGATTGCCGGGGCCATCACTAAAGCTCACCGTGACCGACTCCCCACTTAGATAGTGCCCCCTGTCGGTAGCCAAGCCGGGGCGGGGAGGCTCCGTTTCGCCGCCTTCAGCGATGGTGATGTTGTCAATGGCCCACCAGTTGTCGTACCCCTGATAATCCCATGTCACGACGGCAGACTTGGCGCCGACGGGATTGTTCAACGCAAGAGAAACTGTCTCGTCGTGATTGGTGGGCGTTTTCGAATTGAGCTCAAGCAGGGTAACCGGCTCTCCATCGTCATACGCCACCGTCACGCGAGAGTTAGCCGAGGTCAATAGTTCGATTTGCACATCATCGATATAGTGCCTCTGGTTGGCGCCACCCGTACGAGCGGCGAACAGGAATTGAGCAGCCTCGATCGGAGCCAGATCAATCGGCACGTTTTTGATCACGTCGTAGCCTCGGAAGTTGACATTCGCCAAGCCGTTGATTACCCGAATGTTGACATCAGCCCATTTCTTGTTGTCCCACATCATCAGGAACTCACCGTCGTCCTTTACGAATTTAGCGTCGTTTGACGCACTGGATTTTCCATGAAATTTCTGTATAGCAACGGATTGTTTGCCATTGAAAATTTCGATGGCAGGTGCTTCACCGCCGCCCGAGTCCCAGGCATCGAAGCAGACGCGAAAGGCGGCATCAGGAACGCCCTCCTCTGCAGGCTTGGCCAAGTTTGGCAGATTGTTACCGATGCTGACGCTCAACCCGTCCGCCGGCCGACTTGTGCCCCTGCCCATGAACATCCGAAAGCTAATCTCAAATTCGTTGAACGTCGCCCCCTCAGAAAAATCATCAACCAGCATGCCTCCGCTCTGTGCAAAAACGGCCTCTGTCACTTTGAGGATTCCGTTCAATTTCAACCACGGCCATTCACCCCCGGTTGATAAAAATTCCAAACCTTGAGCAGCCGTGCCGGCGATGGACACCCCTTCTCTCACATCATCGCCCTCAAAATTCTCCTCAAACGTGGCAAGCACCCGCTTGCCCTGCTCCTCCCGCCAGCCAGAGTCATAGGTGAGAACGAGCGAATCAGTATCAGCGCCAGTAATGTCGATCCTAGGAGTCGCCATCAGCGCGCTGAACACGGTGTTCTCGGCTCCAGCAGCGGCGTGGGCCGAGTCAGCAACGGCGATCACGCCGTTGCCCTTGGTAAAGAGATCCCGTTCCGGCCCAGCTGTCTTGTACCAGGAAAGTGGATCTACAAAAGCCCAGCCGTCGAACTCTTTGGTCGCAGTGGGCTCATGATTTTGGCCATGAGCCATCGCCCAGGCGACGGGGGTGGCGTCAGTCCAGTCTGTGCCGTCCCCGGTCGACTCACCAGGCGACACCCACGGATGAAGCGGCAGGCTGTCGAAGTCTTCCATGAAATAAACACCGTCTGGCAAACCCACTGAAAGAGTCGCCGGCTCACTGGTGTCTTTGCCTCCAGGGTTGTTGGCGATAACGATATATTCTCCTGTGTCCCAAGCCTTCACATCATCCAACATGAGTGTTCGTTGCGTGCCACCCTCGATCGGTTCGCCGTTTCGAAGCCAGTAATAGCTGATCGGCTCGGTGCCCTCGGCTATCACACTCAATGTCACAGTGTCGCCAAAGGTGACGTCCTCCCCCACCGGATGTGTCATAATGCGTACCGGCTCAATCACGGTGAGTGTCATGGCATCGGAAACGGCTTGGCCTGCAGCGTTGCTCACCGTCACCGTGTACTCGTCTGCAGCAGCAGGGGCCACGTTGCTCAAGTGCAGTACCGGACTCGTCGCATTCTCCAAATCATGGCCATCTTTGCTCCACTGATAGGCCAATGACCCGCTGCCCTTTGCCGTGACGCTCAACTTGGCACTCTCGCGCTCGATCACAGACAACGATCCGGTTGTATGCGTGATCTCCGGAGGCAGCAGTACAGTCAGATTGACCAACTGGGTCTTGTCCGTGCCGCCGGGGTTGGTTACTACCAAGTGATAGCCTCCTGCGTCCGCGGGCTTGACTCTGTCCAGATGCAACGTGTTCCCCGTTTCGCCCTCGACCAACTCGTTGTCATGATACCAAGTGTAGCTGATCGGCTCGGTGCCTTCTACGGTTGCTGCCAAACTCACGGAATCATCGAGGATTACATCTACGCCCTCCGGTTGCATCACGATTTTGACGGGCTGGATGACATCCACCGTCACGACGCCTGACTCCACTTCACCAGCGATGTTGCTCACCACCACCGTGTAGTCTCCCGCATCGGAGAGTAAAACATTGGGCAAGAGGAACGTTTCACTGAATGCCCCCTCGATCGGTTCTCCGTCCTTGTTCCATTGGTAAACCAACGGCTCGGTGCCCAGTGCTGTAACGGACAGATCAATGCTCTCCCCCTCAACCAGCGACAGTGACTCAGTTGTATGCGTGATCTCCGGAGGCGATGAAACAGTCAAATGGGCAGTCTTGCTGAGCTCAATACCGCCCTTGTTTCTTACCAAAACATTATACGCTCCATTATCTTCAACTTTCACATTGGCCAAGCGCAGTGTGCTCTCCGTGCCGCCCTCGACCCATTTGCCGTCGTGCAGCCAAAAATATTCGATCGGCTCGGCGCCTTCTACGACAACTATGAACATCGCATTTCTGCCGATTACGACACTCGCATTCTCCGGTTGCGCCACGATCTGTGCCGGCTGAATCACTTCGACCTTGACGACATCCGACTCCACTTGGCCAGCGGCATTGGCAACAGTAACCTTATAATCTCCTGCATCAGATATTGACACGACATCCAATAACAACGTCGGGCCGGTTGCCCCATCGATCGACAAACCGGCCTTGTTCCACTGGTAAGTCAACGGCTCATCACCAATCGCTGTCACGGACAACTCAACACTCTCACCAGTCCCCAAGGTCATCGATTCCGTCAGCTTGGTGATGATCGGGGGCACCTCGACCGTAAGGATTACCGTGTCACTTACTTCCGTCAAACCCCACGGATATTCCTCGTTGGACACTACCACATAGTAGTCCCCTGCAGTGCTTCGTTGTATATCGTTCAATGCGAGAATACTGCTTGTTTCACCCTCCATCAGCGCACCGCCGTAATACCATTGGTATCTGATTGGGTAAGTCCCTTCCGCGCCCACTCGCAGTGTTATGTCTTCGCCTAGGACCACACTGCCGCCTTCCGGCTGCAATACGATTTTGGCGGGCACCTCCGTTTCGGAGGTCACAACGATCACCGAGATTGTCTTCGACTCTACCTCCCCATCCACCGCGTTGCTAACCTTGACCCGATAATCGCCTGCATCAGCTTTTGTGAGATCGGTTAACATAAGCGCCGAAGAAGTTTCACCGTCTATTGCTAAGCCTTCCTTGCTCCATTGGTACGCAAGCGGCGGAGCACCCAGTGCCGTGACGGCCAAATTGATGGTTTCCCCCTCCATCGCCCACTGCCAGTTGCTCGCCCCCCCCAACAGCATCGAATCGGTGAGGCCTATGATGGCTAAGGGGAAATTCAAGTTGGCATTAGTACTGGTCTCCTCGCCTCCCCACGGCAGCGTTTCATTGGAAACCATGACATGATAGCCTCCAGCATTATCAGCGGTCAAATTTGTCAGTTGCAGTGAACCGCCAACGGCATCTTCAATGGGAGCCCCCCTGTGATACCACTGATACATGATCGGCTCGGTACCAGTAGCGACCACCTCAAATGTGTAAGAGCCACCAATATCCGCGATGCCCCCCACCGGCTGCTTCACGATTCTGGCCGCAGGAACGATGACTGAAATAACCACCTCACCCACAAGCCGATCATCGAGCCCAATCGCCAACCTGTAGTCCCCGGCGGCATCAGCCTCGAAATTGTTTAGACTCAATGTCGAGTCGGTTGCACCATCGATCATCTCCTCACTGAAACTCCATTGGTAGCTCAAATGGGGCAGACCGGTTGCGGTAACTGATAAATCGATGTTGTCGCCTTCGTATACGGAAACTGATCCGGCAACAAGAGTCAACATGGCAGACGGCAATACGGCGAGGGACAAGGAGTCACTTACCGCCACTCCAAGTGGGTTGGTAACTACGAAATGATAATCTCCCGATGCATCAACCCCCGCATTGGCCAACCGCAGTGTGTTACCCACTGCCCCGTCAACCAACTGATCGTTGTGATACCACTCATAAACAATCGGCTCGGCTCCACTTACCGATGTGAGTAATTCGATGTCGGTTCCAGCTAAAAATTCCCCGTTCTGGCTCCATTCGTAAGTTAATTCCTCCTTTCCAGCTACCTCAGCCGTGACAGACAAATCAAGCCGATCCGGATTGGAGTATACTGCAATCTGCGACCCTGTTGATTGAGTTCCTGTAGTTGGCGATTTGATTGTCGGCGGCAAATCCACTGTCAATGTTGCCGTGTCACTAGTCACTTCACCGGCAATGTTCGATACCACCACATAGTAATCCCCCGCGTCCTCCCCCTCTAAATCGGTCAGCGGCAGTGTGCTTCCCGTCGCCTCCGCAACCCACGCACTGTTTGCCGTGGAAACGGCCTCGGTATAAATCTTGATCTTTAGATCATCAATCCAGTGGGTTTGGTTGGCTCCACCCGTGCGGGCGGCAAACAGCCATTCCGGTCCCTCCAGAGACTTCCAGCCAGACGGCAACTCTTGGCTGATTACCTCATGGCCCTTGAAATTAACCTTCAGGTGACCATCCAGAACCGAAATGTTCACATCCGCCCACTCTCCCTGTGTCCACATCCAGACATAATCGCCATTGGCATCCTTGAACTTCGCCTCCTCCGGCGCCGAGGTGACACCATTGAAATTCCGACGTGCCACCATACCTCCAGGCCAAATATCCTGAGCTCCAAATGCCTCAAAGTGCTCAACGACCTGCTCCTCGCTTAGTGCGGTACTGTAAAAGGAAGCATCATCAATCACCCCGGTGAAGCCCATGCCACCGGATCCCCATGAATTGCCCTCATGAGTCACGACGATTTGCGATTTGTTGCCAAAAGCTATATTGCCGGAGTGATTATAGAGCAGATGAACCCCGGACACCTCACCGATCTTTTCTCCATTGAGATACCCGGTCAGAGTGCCCTCCATGTTTCCGCTGGGATCGCCGTCCATGACAAAAACAAGGTGATAAACCTCATTAACTTTGATCGTGGTCTTGACTGCGGTATTGCCCGCATTACCCCTCTGGTTCAACTTGCCGCCCCATCGGGTTTCTGCTCGGTTCCAGGCCATCATGTAAAGATCCGCCTCGGACTCATTATCGGTACCGGTCAGGTAGATGCTAATGCCTCGGACATGGGCGCCCTCCTCATATAGCACTTGGTGTTTACCGGCAGCAGGCAGTTTCTCTGCCTTGAACCAGAATTCCCATGTTCGTTCTTCCCAAGGTCCCCTCGTGACGTTGATATCCGGATGATCCTTTACCCTCAAAGCCTGGTCCTTTGAGCCATCGAAACGGACAGCGGTGCCGACCCCGTTAGGGTTGAGGGCGGGCACACCCAGTTCAGGCCCGTTAATGTAGTTCAAACCAGGGTTACCGACCAACCCAATGCCTCGACTGCCTTCGCTATCGTCTAATGGGATGTATACCTTCGGGCCATCGCTATCGGGTCCTCTCCAGATGTCAATCGCCGGAGCTTCGCCTCCACCACTATCCCAAGTGTCAAAACAGATTCGGATTCCTTCGCCTGCGCCTTCCTCTGCGAATCTAATGGTATCGGGAAGATCGTTGCCAATATTGATGCTCAGCCCGTCAGCTGGTCGATGGGAGGCCGAAGAGACGTCTCTGTTGCCGCAGCATGTGCTGTCAGTCATATAAAGACGGAAACTAATTTCAAAGTCAGTAAAAGTTTTCCCGTTGGTGAAATCTGAAACAGTAAAGCCACCGGTCTTGCCATTTGCCGCTTCGGTGATATGCAGTGATCCATCTTTGATCTGTGTCGCACCGGCAATGGACGTACCCGACACCTCCTCACCATTATCCCAGTTCGCATCAAACTCATCCAATAATTCACGGGTGCTACCTTTATGCCATTCGTACTCGAGCCCGACACCCTCCGCAACCACCTCAAATGTGAAGGACTCATCAAGGTTTGCACTGCCTCCTACCGGCTGGGTCACAATCACCGGCGGATCGGCCAGATTAATCGTGATCACAACCAGCCCCACAACGCCCTCCGCATTGCTGATCGCCAACTTGTAATCAGCCTCAGCAGACACCTCCACACTACCCAAATCCCATGACAG
>Ga0208766_1001729_pt1 | contig 11574 bp, 10 predicted proteins | sample ETN01SmetaG_3_FD_185792 | JGI IMG/M metagenome (GOLD analysis project Ga0208766, IMG submission 185792) | Marine microbial and viral communities from oxygen minimum zone, Eastern Pacific Ocean - ETNP2014F12-01SV263 (SPAdes) (version 2) | ecosystem: Environmental > Aquatic > Marine > Oceanic ...
ATGATGGGAACAGATGCTGCAGCTAGAACTAAAAATATTAGAATTGGACAAGCTGCTAACATAATAACTTTTCATAACCCGATAAGATTAGCTGAAGATATTGCTACTCTTGATCAATTGTCTAAAGGAAGAGTTGAAGTTGGAGTTGGTAGAGGAATTTATGGTCGAGAAGCAATTCACATGAATGTGGAAGCAGATTTAAAAGATCAAGCAAAAAATTTTAAACTATTTGAAGAAACTTTAACAATATTAAAAAAAGCATGGACTGAAAAATTCTTTGCTCATAAAGGAGAATTTTATACTTATCCTGCTCCAGATTTTATTTGGCAACACGACATGAGTCCTCCTGATGAAGAATTTATGGATTTAAAAAACAATACATTAAAAAAAATAAGTGTTGTTCCTAAACCTTATCAAAAACCTCATCCCCCAATTCACCAAGTTGTGGATGGAATAAGATCAATTGAATGGGCTGCAAAAAATGGAATAAATATCATCATGTGGATTCCAACAGTAAAGGCATTAAAAGTTAAATTTGAAGCGTACCAAAAAGCAAAATCAGAGTCAGAAAAAAGAAATGTTTCGCTTGGAGAAGGAGTAACACTTGTTAGAGATATGTTTGTTGCCGACACTATGGAAGAAGCTAAAGAAAAAGCTGGTGAACATATGGTAAATTATATGAAGTGGGTATGTCATTGGAGAGGTTTGGGAAATCATATGAATCCTGGAGAAGAACTACCAGTGACTAAAGGCAAATTAGATTTATTAAGTTATGATTTTCTTCACAAACGTAACATGCTCTTTGGTACTCCAGAATATGTTATTGATAAAATAAAAGAACTTAAATCAGAATTAAATTTGCAAAACTTGCAAGTCTGGTCAAATTTTCCAGGAGTTAAACATGAGGACTGCATGAAAAGCATTAAAATGTTTACAGAAAAAGTAATGCCTCATTTCAAAGATGATATAGACGCTAAAGTCAAAAAAGTTTCGTGAAAAAATCTTCTAAGATCTTAACTGGAGGCCAAGCAGCTGTTCAGTCCTTAAAAAAAGAAAAAGTCGAAAATGTTTTTGGTTTGATTGGTTCTGCTACTATGGAAATGTTTGATGCTCTCTACCATGAAAAAAAAATAAAATTTATTGGTGTTAGAGACGAAAGAACTGGTACACATATGGCAGACGGTTATGCCAGAGCTTCAAACAAACCTGGAGTAATTCTAGCTGGACAGAATGGACCTGGCGCAACTAATCTTGTAACTGGAATAGCTCAAGCTAAAGCAGCCTTTTCTCCAGTTGTTGCAATAGCAGGATCTTTTTCAACCAAAGATAAAATGGAAGATGCTTTCCAAGGTCTTGATCAACAAGCTTTGTTTAAACCTATTACAAAAAAAACATGGACAATAAAGAATGTAAAAAAAATTCCAAAAATATTTAGCGCTGCTTTTAATACTGCAATGTCTCCAAGAAGAGGTCCCGTCTGTATAAATGTACCAAGAAATATTTTGGCAGGAACTTCAAAATTTAACATTAATCAAAATAAAAAATCTTATAGTTCTGAAAGCTTCCTAAAAGCTAAAAGTATAGCAATAAAAAAATCTGCAAGAATAATTGCTCAATCAACTAAACCTGTAATTATTGCTGGGGGAGGAATAAAATATACAGCTAAACATAAAGAGGTAATTAAACTAGCTGAATTATTAAATATACCTATGGTTACAGCAGCAGGTCACGGAGATGCTATTCCTTTTGATCATAAATTAAATGCAGGTCAAATGGGCCCAAGAGGAAATCCAGTTGCTTCAAGACTGGTCAAAGAAGCTGATGTTATTGTAGCGCTTGGAACACGTCTTGGATTTAATTCAACTTTTTATTCTTATGATAATATAAATAAAAAAGCCAAAATTATTCAAATTGAATTAGAAAAGAAAATGTTAGGAAAATATTTTCCAATTTCTGTAGGTATTTGCGCTGATGCAGCAACAGCAACAAAACAAATATATAATGAAATAAAAAAACAAAAAATTACTCTAGAGGCATCAATTTGGACTAAAAAATATTTAAAAGAAAGAAATAATTTTCTAATTAAAAGAGAGAAAGATGGTTCTATAAATAAATTTCCAATACAGCCTGAAGGATTGTTTAAACAATTAAGAAATGTTTTGCCAAAAAATTCTGCCATTACACTTGATGCAGGCACTCTTTGTCTGCAAGCTACAGATGCACTTAAATATTTTAATCCACCTTCATTATTTACACCTTTAGATTTTGGATTAGTTGGATTTTCTTTTGCATGTGGATTGGGTGTTAAAGTTGCTCGTCCTGAAAAAACTGTTGTTAGCTTAATGGGTGATGGAGGTTTCGGAATGACTATATCTGAACTAAGTACTGCAGTAGATTATAATATTAATACTATAACTATTGTTATGAATAATAAAAGTTGGGGCGCAGAAAAAGCTTATCAAAAAGATTTTTTTGGAAAAAGATATATTGGTGCCGACATTAATAGTCCTTCATTTGACAAAGTTGCTCAACTTTATGGAGCAAAGGGTTTTAACGTAAACAAAGTCACAGAGATTAATGAAGCATTGAAAGCAGCTTTAGAATATAATAAGCCTACAGTAATTAATGTTAATATTGATCCGAAAGCTCTTTACAGCTTTAGGAGAGATAGTTTTAAGCATAGAAAAAATAAATGAAATTAAATTTAAGAAAATTTACAAAATTTGTAGATAAAACTTTTATAGAGGGCGGAAAAGAAGCGAAAGAGCCTGTGTTAATGGTTTCGGTTGCTACCGTTTTTAAAAATCCTTGGCATGGAAAAGGCTTTGTTGAAGATTTAAAACCAGTAATTTTAGATTTAGCACCAAAGCTTGGGGATGTCTTAGTTCCAGAATTAATAAAAGAAATTGGATCACCAGAAAAAATTTTAGCATATGGAAAAGCTGGAGTTGTTGGTCTTTCAGGTGAAATTGAACATGCTTCAGCTTTTATTCATACATTAAGATTTGGAAACAAATTTAGAGATGCAGTTGGAGGAACATCTTATTTAAGTTTTACAAATACGAGAGGTCCTGCAGGATGTAAAATATCCATTCCGATGATGCATAAAACTGATTCAGGATTAAGGCCTTATTACTTAACACATGAATTTACTATACATGATGCGCCTTGTGATGATGAAATTGTAATTGCAATAGGTGGCGCTTCAAGTGGCAGAGCACATGCTAGAACAGGTGATAGATATCAAGACATGAAAGAAATGGGACTAAAAAATCCCAAATAGTCATCTATGTCTGAAACTTCTGAAAAATATAAAACTTCATATTATTTAAACAAAAAAAATGACAGGGATACTATTGTTTTTATTCATGGCGTAGGTCTAACAAAAGAAATTTGGAATCAACAAGTTGAATTTTTTAAAAATTATAACATTCTTACTTATGATTTACTTGGTCACGGAAAAACACCTTTAGAGAAAGCGCAATTAAATTTTGAAGACTACACCAAGCAATTGCTTAATTTAATTGATGAATTAGATATAAAAAAAATTCATTTAATTGGTTTTTCTTTAGGATCACTTATTGCTAGACATTTTGCATCTGTGCATGGTGATAGATTAAGCTCCTTAATATTGCATGGTTCAATTTATGAAAGATCCAACGATCAAAAAACAGTTGTTCAAAATAGATTTGAAATACTAAAATTAAATGGATCGGCTTCAAGAAAAAGCTCTTTAAGAAGATGGTTTACACAAGAATTTGCAAAAAAAAATAAAGAGATTTATGAGAAAATAAACTCAATGCTTGAAAATAATGATCTTAAGAATTTCTTAAAAGCTTATAAACTCTTTGTTTATTACGAAGATGATGATGAAATGATTAACAAAATTAAAACAAATACACTTGTAACAACTGGGCAATTTGACGTAGGATCTACTCCAGAAATGGCAAAAAATTTAAGTAATCGAATAGAAGGAAGCAAATTTGTAGAAATAAAAAATGGTAAACATCTTTGCCAGATAGAATGTGCTCAAGATTTTAATAAAACTATAAAAGCATTTATTGATAATAATTATGACAAAACTTAAAGAATATAAAATGTTTATTGACGGTTCATGGGTTGAATCGGAAAGCAAAAAAACTTTCGAAACTCTAAATCCTGAAAATAATGAGCCGTGGGCAAAAGTTCCTGAAGCTAGCGCTAAAGATGTAGACAAAGCAGTTCATGCAGCACAGAAAGCTTTTGAAGGTGAATGGCCTAAATTATTGCCTAGAGAAAGAGGAAAGTTTTTAAGATCAATTGGTAATCAACTAAGAGAGAATGCAGAATTATTAGGAAAAATAGAAACAATCGATACTGGAAAATTATTTAGAGAAACAAACAAGCAAGCAAATTACATTGCAGAATATTATGATTACTACGCGGGTCTTGCAGATAAAGTTGAAGGAACAGTATTGCCAATTGATAAACCTAATTTTCAAGCAATAACTACCAGAATACCTATTGGTGTAGTTGCTGCTATTGTTCCATGGAATTCACAAATGCTTTTAACAGCAACAAAACTTGCTCCTGCTCTTGCGATGGGAAATACAGTGGTAATTAAATGTTCTGAATTAGCTCCTGCAGTTATGTTTGAGTTCGCAAAGTTAATTGAAAAAACAGGAATACCAAAAGGTGTTGTAAATGTTATTTCTGGTTTTGGTGATCCTTGTGGTAAAGCTTTAACCTCACACAACTTAGTAGAAAAAGTTGCTTTTACTGGAGGACCTGAAACTGCTCGACATATAATTAGAAATTCTGCAGAAAATTTATCTGAAGTTAGTTTAGAGCTTGGTGGAAAAAGCCCAGTTGCAGTTTTTGAGGACGCAAATCAAGAAAATGCTATTAATGGAATTACTGCAGGAATTTTTGGCGCTTCAGGCCAAAGCTGTATAGCTGGTTCTAGACTGTATATTCAAAATAATATTTATGAAGAATTTTTAAATAAACTAACTAAAAGAGCTGAAAAAATTAAAATAGGCGCTCCAATGGATGCCGATACTGAAATGGGTCCAGTAAGTAATTTTAAACAACTAGAAGTAATTGAAAAAAATATAAAACTTACAGTAGAACAAGGTGGAAAAATAAAATGTGGTGGCAAACGACATTCTTTTTCAAATAAAGGATATTATTTTCCGCCCACAATTATAGAGTGTGATAATCACAATCTACCGACTGCTGAAAATGAATTATTTGGTCCAGTTTTATCTGTAATGAAATTCAATACAGAAGATGAAGTTATAAAAAAAATGAATGACAACCAGTATGGATTATCTTCTGGGATATATACTAAAGATTTGGCCAGAGGACTAAGAGTTTCAAAAGCAATACGAGCAGGTATTACATTCGTAAATACCTATAGATTAATTTCTCCATCTGCACCTTTCGGAGGAATTAAAGATAGTGGTTACGGCAAAGAAGCAGGAATAGATTCTATTAAAGATTATACAAGAGTCAAAACTACATGGTTTTATACTTCAGATGAACCAACTCTTGATCCATTTTCAATGAGATAGTCAGGAAATACCTACTTTGATTACAGTATTAGGTAGAATTATTGTAATAAGCTCAGTATTTATGCTCCAAAAAACAAGATAATTTACTTATTGAAAAAATACACCAATAAGCTTTAATTTCTTTTTTATAAATTGTTAACAATTAATGAGGGTATAATGAAAAAACTATTTATTGCTGCATTTATATTTGCTTCAACTTTTACAGCAAATTCTTTTGCAGAAATTAAGATGGGAATTATTTTAGGATTTACTGGTCCTATTGAATCTCTAACTCCAGCTATGGCAGCATCAGCAGAGCTTGCATTTAAAGAAGCTTCTGACTCTGGTTCGCTTTTAGGTGGGGAAACTATTACTCCAGTAAGAGCAGACTCAACTTGTGTTGACTCAGCTGCGGCTCAATCTGCAGCAGAAGGTGTTATTTCAGGAGGAGTAGCTGCAATTATGGGAGCTGACTGTTCAGGTGTAACTGGTGCTATAGCAACAAACGTTGCTGTGCCTAATGGAGTTGTAATGATTTCGCCATCAGCAACATCACCTGGTTTAACTGACTTAGCTGATAATGGTTTCTTTTTTAGAACTGCACCATCAGACGCAAGAGGTGGTCAAATTCTAGCTGATATCACTAAAGATAGAAAAATCAAAAGTGTTGCAATTACATACACTAATAACGACTACGGAAAAGGTTTAGCAGATGTTTACGCAGCTGCTTGTGAAGCTCATGGTATTAAAGTAACAACTAGTGCTGCCCATGAAGATGGAAAAGCTGACTACAGTGCAGAAGTAGCTACACTTGCTTCAGCAGGTGGAGATGCTATTGCAGTAATTGGTTATCTAGACCAAGGTGGAAAAGGAATTATCCAAGGTGCTTTAGATTCTGGTGCATTTGATACATTTATTTTATCAGATGGTATGATCGGTGACTCTTTAACTGATGCATTTGGTAAAAGCTTAAACAAATCTTTTGGTTCTCTTCCAGGTTCAACTGGAAAAGGAGCTGGAGTTTTTGCTAAAGTTGCAGGTGATGCTGGTATTGATCCTTCTGGTCCTTACACTGGAGAATCTTATGATGCAGCAGCTTTAATCGTTCTTGCTATGCAAGCTTCAGGTTCAGCAGACAGAAAAGGTATTGCTGACAATGTAATGGCAGTCGCGAATGCTCCGGGTAAGAAAATTTATCCAGGACAACTTAAAAAAGCTTTAGATTTACTAGCTAAAGGTAAAGCAGTTGACTACGAAGGTGCAACTGGAGTTCAATTTACTGATGTTGGTGAAGCCGAAGGTTCTTTCTTAGAAAAAGAAATCAAAGGTGGAAAATTTAAAACTAAAAAACAAAGATAATATCTAAATTTATAAACCCCAGCGGTGAAAGCTGCTGGGGTTTTTTTTATTTCAAAATATTAGTTAAAACGTAAAAAGCCAAAAAAGACATAAATATAATAATTATAAAATTTATTATTTTCCAAATTTTCTCGTTCATTAAAAAATTAGACAAATATTTAGATAAATAACCCAAAGCAAAGAAAAAAATAAATGAAGATATTGAAGCTCCAATGCCAAATAAATATTTTTGTGAAACTAAAAAATTTTTAGAAAAGTTTCCAAGAAAAAAAACAGTATCTGAATAAACATGTGGATTTAAATAGGTAAAACCCAATGTCCTATAAATTGTCTTAAAAAATGATATTCTAATATTGCTTTCATCTATTTTTACATCTTTTTTGTTTTTCTTGATTTTGCCCCATATAAAATTTAATAAGAATAACAAAAGAAGAATATTGAATATAAGCTCAATTGAGGGTGTAAAAAAACTATCAAAATAGTGAAATAAAAATATTCCTAAAAAAATAAGTAAAAAATCTGAAATTGCACAGATTAAACATACTATAAAAACAAACTGCTTTTTTAAACCTTGTTCAATAACAAATATGTTTTGTGCGCCTATAGCAAATATTAAACTTAAACCTGTAAAAAAACCCAGTAATAGAAAACTCATTTTTTGCTTAACATGTCTGCTCTAAAACTCGAATAAACTACTAAAACTAAAAAAGGAATACATAGTAAGTTCATAGTTGTCCAACTAGTTAAAGTTAACACTATACCTGCAGATAAACTTGCTAATGCCATTGTAGTAAATACAATCAAATCATTAAATCCTTGAGACTTAAACTTTTCCTCTTCTTTATAACTTGTAACCAATAAGCTAGTTCCTGAGACAAATAAAAAATTCCACCCTAATCCTAAAAATATTAGAGCTACCATATAATTTGCATATGTTTGTTCAAATAAACTTAAGATTATTGTTACGACAAGAAAAAAAACTCCTATGTATATTATATTACTATGTCCAAACTTTTTAATTAAATGTCCTGTAATTAATGAAGGAAGAAACATAGCTGCCACATGAATTTGAAGAACTAAACCTGTTTTTTCTAAACTCATTTTTTCCATTAAATGCATGCTCATAGGTGTTGCGGTCATTAAGAACGACATGATGGCATAAGCAAATGCAGCAGCAATTACTGCTTGCAAAAATCTTGGCTGAGAAATTATTTCAAAATAACTTCTATCAATATGATTTTTACTCAACTCTATTTCGCTTGTATTTTTATTTTCATAAAAAGAAAAAAAAATTGTTGGCATAAACATGAAGATTGCAAGCGTGATATAAGATCCTACATATTGAAAGTCAGTAAAAAGATCTTTTGTATAATTTGCTGAACTTATTCCTAAAAAAGCAGCAACAATACCAGACAACATAATTATAGAGATGGCTTTAGGAGCTTTATCTTTTTCAACACTTTCAGCAGCTGCAAAACGATATTGGTGTGTAAAAGCCATACCTGCGCCAAGAATTAAATTTGCAATACAAAATAAAATAAAATTTCGATCATGGATGGCATAAGCAGCCAATAAACATGTTATTGAACTTGCTAGAGATGCTAAAATAAAACCTAACTTACGACCTATTTTGCTCATAATTTTTGCTGCTAAGGCAGCAAAAACTGCAGTACCAACAACTGTTAATGCTGTCGGTAATGTTGCTAGTGACTTCATAGAAGCAATTTGTGATCCAATAATTCCACTTAAAAAAACTGTAATAGTTGCTGCTGTAAATCCAAAAACATAGCTGATGGCTAATAAACTAAGATTTTTATTCATTAATGAACTCAATTAAACTTTCTGCTACTTCGTTCGGTGCCTCAATTAAAAAAGAATGTTTGTATTTTGGTAAAATCACTAATTTAGAATCTTTTATTTCATTAGCCATAATTTTATTATGCTTTGGACTACAACCTCCATCATGTTCTCCTGTCAAAAGCAAACATGGTTTAGAAATATTTTTTAACCATGGAAACATCTCCGTTTTTGCATATATTTTAAAAACATTAAGAAATACTTCGGGGTTAGTATCTACTACTTGTTGCAATCTCCTCTCAACTAAATCAGGATTGTTTTTAATAAATTTGTCAGTAAACCATCTGTTGGTTAAAGTTTGTAATGTTTTCTCTATTCCGTTTTTTTCCATCTCATTAATTACATTCCATACTTTTTGACTATCTTCTACCGATCTTCCTGCAACTGTAGATAATAAACCAACTGAAATAACATGATCGGGAAATTTTAATGCATACGCCGGTGCTATCATCCCACCCAAAGAATGTCCTGCAAAATGTGCTTTTTCAAATTTTGTTTTTTCTCTAATTCTTTCAAGATCAAAAACTAATTCGTCTAAAGTAAAATTTTTATGAGTTACTGGAGATTTTCCATGGCCACGAAGATCGTAAGTTACCACAGTAAAATGTTTTGATAATTTAGGTAACATAAATCTCCAAGCATCTTCTGCTGCACCTATTCCATGTGTTAAAAATAAAGGTGTGCCTGATCCAGTTATTGAATAATGACAATCTACAGCAGAAATTGTCATTGCTTATGCTACTTGAGTATTAAATTTTTTAAAATAAGGTATTACTTCTTCGCTTATACGATGCATTGACTCAATCATTTCGTTTTGGTTTTGCCCAAAACCAGCACTTATTATAATTTCATCAACACCTGCTTCTGCATAAACGCTAAGTTTATCAATCATCTCATTTACTGGACAGATCAATAGATTTTCTGTTAATTCTTCCAAGCTTTGTTTTCTTGGCAAAGGTTCAACTTTGCCATCTTTAACTTTTCCTGGCCCAGTAAATACGTTGTCAAAACGTTTATAGTATTCATAAGCTAACTTACTTTTTTCTTTAGCATCATTTTCATTTTTTGCAGCAAAGGCCATTCTTTGCATAGAAATTTTTAGTAATTTTCCTTCTTCTCCTAGTTTTGTTCTACCTTCTTTAAATGCATTTACTCTTTGTTTTAATAATTCTTTAGATGAAGATAAAACAGTTGATTGAATATGAAAGCCTCTTGAAGCTGCATCTTTAATACTGTTAAGATCCATCGCAGCAATCATAATCTGAATTGGATTGCTTATAGGTCTCGGCATTATGGTTATTGGATCAAAATTATAATATTTTCCTCTATATGAAACTTCTTTATCTTTTAATAACTTTTGAAGAACATCTAAGGACTCAATAAACTTTTCTCTAGACTCTTCAATTGGAGTTCCTAATCTTTTCATTTCCCATGCAAAAGCTCCACGACCCACTCCAAGAATTAATCTACCTTCTGTTAAAATATCTGCTGTAGCAACTTCACCTGCAAAAGTTCTCATATCATGCAAAGGAAGAACAACGACACTTGTAGAAATATTAATTTTTTTTGTTAAAGTTGCTATTTTAACTGCCATTTGCAATGGCGAAGGCATCATTAAAATGTTTACCAAATGATGCTCTGGAATTGAAACGGTCTTATATCCAAGTTTTTCAGCTAAAATAGCTTGTTCAATCATATTTTGAAAATGAGTTTTAGATCCCACTGATGAGTCAGGCATATAACTCGTTAAGAAATGATTAAAATCCATTACTGGACTATACCTACTTTAAATGAAAACTAAAATATGTATTTGTCTGATAAATAAAAAATAAGACCTAATGCTATACCTATTAATAAATAATACATAATAAATACCTTTTAACTAAATACCTTTTTTTATAAGTGAATAAATTTTTGATTTATCTGTTTGACCAATGCTTCTGGAAACCTCAATATTATTTTTATAGACAACAATAGTTGTCCAAAAGTCGATATTTAATAATTCGGCAACATCAGTATTAGCTGTTTGTTCGTAGCTTAGAAACAAAATGTCTTTAAATTCTTTTTCTGCTTCATTTAGAACTTTTATTTGTTGAGCGCAGGTACCACAAGATTTATTCCATGAATTAATTACTACTATTTTTCCATTTTTTTGAGCCTCATTAAAAAGATCTTGAGTAAAAGTAGTTTTTTTCTCTACTGCAAATGTATTAAAAGAAATAAGAGTAAATAAAATAATTAGTAACTTTTTCATTTTTTTTTGTAACAGGTATTAAAAATTTTTTCAATTAGACATTTTAGTTTTTAATTATTTTTTCTGGTAGTATGCCTTTTGGTCTATACCTCATGATTAACAACAGACCAACTCCCATCATTAAAAATCTAAAATATGGAACACTTTCAATTAAATGCAATCTTAAAGCATTTGTTTCTGCAAGGCCTGAGGTAAAAATATTTATTAAAAATAGAGCAATTGGTGCTGCTTCAATCCATAAAAACCAAACTGCAAATCCTCCTAAAATTGCTCCAAAATTATTACCACTTCCTCCGACAATAACCATGACCCATATCAAAAATGTATATCTCATAGGTCGATAACTTCCTGGAGTAAATAATCCATCATTTGTAACCATCATAGCTCCAGCTATACCTACAATTGCTGAACCTAAAATAAAAATTAATAAGTGTTGTTTAACTACATTTTTTCCCATTGCATTTGCTGCTTCTTCATTATCTCTTATTGCTCTCATCATCCTTCCCCATGGAGAATAAAGTGCTTTTTGAGTTACAATTAATAAAATTGCTACCACAATAATAAATAGTC
>Ga0208766_1001732_pt1 | contig 11557 bp, 9 predicted proteins | sample ETN01SmetaG_3_FD_185792 | JGI IMG/M metagenome (GOLD analysis project Ga0208766, IMG submission 185792) | Marine microbial and viral communities from oxygen minimum zone, Eastern Pacific Ocean - ETNP2014F12-01SV263 (SPAdes) (version 2) | ecosystem: Environmental > Aquatic > Marine > Oceanic ...
ACGATTAGATACAGACTATATTGACCTTTATCAAGTTCACTGGCCTGATATTGAAACATCACAAGAGGAAACAATGGAGACCTTGCTTGAAATCCAAGAGCAGGGAAAGGTGAAGGTCATTGGGGTGAGTAATTATTCAGTCGAACAGATGGGAGCAATAATGAAATCAGGGAAGATTGAATCCTTACAGCCCGATTATAGCTTGCTCAACCGATCTATAGAAAAGGAGATTGTTCCCTACTGTAAAGAAAATAAAATTGGGATCATTGCTTATAGTCCCCTTGCTTCGGGGTTGCTTACAGGTAAGTACAAGAAAAATGCAAAGTTTAGTGACTGGAGGGGTAAAGGGATTATAGGGTGTTTTTCAGGATCCCAGTTCGAAAAAAATATGGAGAAGGTGGCAAGACTTAAGGCTATGGGAAAATCAGTAGATAAAACGTGTGGCCAGATGGCAATTAATTGGGTCGTTTCGCAGTCTCACTTGACCACGGCGCTTTTGGGTGTCAAAAACGAGCAACATGTGGAGGAAAATATTGAAGCACTTGGCTGGAAACTAGATCCTGAACAGCGAGAAGAAATTAATTGTATTTTTTCTGTTGATGAGCAGCTTCCGCGATAGAAGAACCTTCACCTTGAATTCCAGGGATGCCGTACTGATTTTGGTATACCCGAAGATGTTTTCTGACATCAGCTATGCTTTTAACTTGTTTTTTCTTTACGAATGATTCCTCAGCTCGTTTCATGTGATTTACAGCACCAACGCCATTTCCCATTAAGTGATAGATGAGTCCTGCAAAGTAGTGAGTTTTCCCTTCCTCAGGTTGCAGTCGGATACTTTTGTTTAAATGTTTGAGCGTTTCATTAAGATCATCGACAATAAAAAAATATAAAGCTATTTTAAAGTGGAGGTCTGGATCGTTAGGTAGAATTTTTAAAGCATTGTTGTAACGTCCGATAGGGTTTTCGATCATAGAAAATTTTCCAGTTTCCTGCCGGAGTTCGTTATAAGCCAAGGCAAAGTTAGGGTCGAGTCGGACCAGTTCTCGATAATGTGGTGCTGCTTTTAAGGACGCCCCTTTTTTTCCATAGTAGTTAGCCAAAATACGATGTGCGCTTACATCGTTTGGATCCAGTCTAGTGACGACATTATAATGTCGCAATGATTTTTGAGTTTCATCTTTTGTGGCATATAAGGCACCAAGTTTGCGATGAGTTTTGGTGTCTTCAGGATTTAAACGTGCAAGAATTTTATAATGATTCAGAGCTTGGTTTGTTTTTCCTAATTTTTCGTATAACCGCCCTAGCTTTCGATGTAAAAAAGAGTTTGATGGGTCTAGTAGACTAATTTTTTCATAAAGACGGAGTGCATCCATTCTGCGCTGATTTTTTTCGTAGGCTACGGCAAGTCGTTGGTGGGTTTTTAAATCTTCTGGGTGAGCTTTCACAATACTTTCGTAAATATGGATTGCCTTTGACCTATTTCCCTGCAGGTCGTAGACCCTAGCTAGCTTAGAGTATGTCTCAGGGTCTTTTGGATTAATACGGATTACTTCTTTAAAATGCTTTGTTGCACTTGCCAACTTTCCAGACTGGGTATGAAGATCAGCTAAGGCTTTATGGGCTTTCTGATCATTAGGATTAAACTTGATAGCACTACGGTAGTGGCGGACAGCATCTTGTTCTTGTCCTTCCTTTGTGTATAGGTTTGCAAGTGCATGACGTGCGGAAAAGTTTTTAGGGTCAATTCGGATAATTTCTTCATATTGATCTATCGCTTGTCCCATTTTCCCGGTTTGTTCATATAGTTCCAGTAATTCCCTATGAGCATTTTCATCATTACGATCGAGCTTGAGGGATTGCTTATAGTATTTGATCGCATTTTTTGGGTCTTTCAGCTTTGCAGTTACATATGCGAGTTCCTTAAAAGCTAATGCAAAATAAGGATCGAGGTTGGTGGCGCCCTCGAAGTAGGTCCTCGCTTTTTTTAGTTCGCCTGTAGTTATAAATTCATATCCAAGTCGGTAGTGGGCTTTAGGGTCGTCGGGATTTATTTTTAACGCTTCATGGTAATGGTGGATTGCTTCTTTAGTTAGACCTATTTTCCCGTAGGCAAATCCGATCCCCGTATGTGCCTCAGCGTCGAATGGTTGGACTTTTAATGTTTGCTTATAGTGTTCGATTGATTTCTCATATTGTCCAAGCTTCCAATAGTTGTTAGCCAGATTAAAGTGTAGGTTTGGATCCTGAGGGCGTGACGGGGCAATTTTTTTTAATTGCTGAATATTGGATCGGTATACCTCAAGGTTAGTATCTTCAGCGTGGGTGACGGAGGGGATAATGGCAAAAACGGCAAATAAGATTATATATACAAATTTAAATTTTTGAGTGGAAGCCATGGCCTGATAAGAAAGGAAATTACTCACTAACCCCTTACATATCGGCACAATTGGTCAAAACTTGATGAGTTTACCGCCGAAACCTATACGGTCTAAAAGGTTTCTTGACGTACCTTTAACCCTTTTTTTTTGAATATTTTACTTGGACTCAGGGCTCTTTGTTGGGTTTTTTAATAGTTGAGTAAATTCGTCGGTGTTTAGTCGGACTTGGTTGACGAGCATCGTGGTTTGTTCTTCTTTCGGGTGTAATTGTGAAATGGCGTAGTCCATTCGTTCTAGAACTGTAAAAATATCGGTACCATCAATAAGTTTTACTTCTTTTTTTGCTCCTTGGATATCTAGTTCTAGGTTCATTTTAACTTGATTAATATCATGAGACAACCGTTGCTCTAGTGAGATGATATTTTTTTCCAAGCTTCTCATGTGAGCGCGTTGGAGAACTGAGTTTGAATAAAGAAAACCCACGAGTAAAACGAGCAGCCCTGTATAAAATAAAACTTTAAGTGTTGTGTTTTCTCTTTTACGTTTTTTAAGATTCTTCTTCACCTCTTCCAATTCTGTAGATAGAGATCCGATTGATTTAGCCAAAGAGTAATGTTTTTCATCAGGAGATTGGTCGTCATTGAGTTCTTTTTTGCCAGGTCGTGGGTGGGTATCTTTGTTTTCTTCCATAAGTGCAAATTCCCATTTAACGTTAATGATACAAGGTTGGAGAATACCCTCAGGTTATTCCATTATTTCTGCTGATAAAATTCAATGGCCACCCATTATAGTTGTAATATACATGTTAATGATATTCTCTCCAGAGAAATAAACTATCAGTGTTCCCACTGCAAGGAATGGCCCAAAAGGAATTTGGCTCATGGCATCCAGTTTTTTCCCAATGAGGCCAATCAACCCAACTACTGATCCTATAAAAGCACTAAGAAAAATTACTAGAAGTACCTGTTTGAGACCGAGCAAAGCTCCGACAGCGGCTATAAATTTAATGTCACCGCCTCCCATCCCAACGCGACCACGAACTTGATAATAAATCTCTGAGCTGAGCAAAAATATACCACCCCCCGAAATCAGGCCGAGCAACGATTCTTTCAGTCCAAACAAGTAACTTCCCGCCACAATCCCGAATATAATTCCTGGCAAAGTTATAGTGTCAGGAATAATCTTGTGCTTAATGTCGATGATAGCGACTGTTAGAAGGGTCGGGCCGATCGCACAAAATATAGCAAACTTCATCGACATGCCAAACTGAATAAACCCAGTAAGTAGCAATAGAGCCGTTGATACTTCAACTACTGGGTAAAGAAGAGAAATTGAAGCGGTGCATTGTCGACATTTTCCTTTAAGTAATAGATAACTGAGAACCGGTATGTTGTCCCATATAGGAATCCTTGTTTTACATGACTGGCAATAGGAACGTGGTGCTATGATCGATTCTTTTTTTGGAAGTCGGTGGATACATACATTGATAAAACTTCCAAGTGTTAGACCAAGCAATAAAAGAGCAGTAATTTGTAAGGGGAAGGGGGTGGTTGTTAAAATTTTCATCCCTGAATGATCTTGGTTGTGTGAGAACCCAGTTCCTCTGGACTCTTGTTAGGTAAACGAGAAAGAGGCTTCAAATCATTATTTAGAGCATACGGAACTAACTGAGTTACCACCTTATAGATAATGCTAGAAGGGAATCCTTTTCGTTCTAGAAATTTTGCTATTCGGCGGCGATTTCTTTCACTGTTGCTTAGTTCATAGGTTGCAAGTTTCTTTGTTGCGCAGGACAATGCGATTTTTTTTTCATCGTATTCTTCATAAAGCGAATTAAGTGTTTCCTCGACAATTTGTCTCTCAAGGCCTTTGTCTCTAAGCTCTAGACTTAATCGTAGTCTCCCTATTTTTTTATTTACGATGCGGGACCTTCCAAATTGCATCGCAAAACGCTTATCATTGATATATTCATTATTTTCCAGGAAGATGAGGGTTTCATCCACTGCATTTTCAGAAAAATTTTTCTTTTTCAAGTAGCGGATTATTTCGTTTCGGCTTCGATCTCTGTATACAAGGTACCGAATCGCACGTCTACGGGCATTTTTTGATTCTTCCTCGTATGGCATGAAAATATGATTACGTCAGGGCGTTGAGGTTGCGTTTTTTTTCCCTTTTTTTGCAGAGCTTTCTTTTTCTTCTACTTTGGGATCTTTTTTGTTGGCGGGCTCCTTAAGAAGCCCCAGTTTTTCTCTTAGCTTGGTTTCGATTTCATCGCACATGTCGGGGTTTTCTATGAGAAATGTCCGCGAGTTCGCCCGACCTTGTCCAATACGGGTCTCGTTATACGAAAACCATGTGCCACTTTTAGCTATTAGTTCATGGGTTACGGCAAGATCAAGTAAGTCCCCTACTTTAGAAATCCCTTGTCCGTATAATATATCGAATTCGCAATCTCTAAATGGCGGTGCGACTTTGTTTTTAACTACTTTTACTCTTGTTCGATTTCCAACTATACCATCGCCATCTTTGATGGCACCTATTCTCCTGATGTCCAAACGGACAGAAGAATAAAATTTAAGAGCGTTCCCTCCTGTCGTCGTTTCGGGGCTACCAAACATAACTCCAATTTTCATACGAATCTGGTTGATAAAGATCAGGCACGATTTTGATTTATTGACCACACCTGCAAGTTTCCTCATGGCCTGAGACATGAGTCTTGCTTGTAGACCCATATGCGAATCACCCATATCACCATCGAGTTCAGCCTTGGGAACAAGAGCTGCAACCGAATCGATGACGATAACGTCCACCGCTCCGCTGCGTACTAAAACCTCTGCGATTTCAAGCGTTTGTTCTCCGGTGTCTGGTTGAGAAAGTAGGAGGTCATCAAGATTTACCCCTAGTTTTTGCGCATACTGAGGGTCTAGTGCGTGTTCTGCATCAAGAAATGCAGCCACGCCACCCGCTTTTTGCGCCTCTGCAATAATGTGGAGTGTGAGGCTGGTTTTTCCGGAAGCTTCAGGTCCGTATATTTCTACAATGCGGCTGCGGGGTACTCCACCTACACCCAACGCTGAATCCAGTGAAATCGAACCTGTGGAAATAACAGAAATCCCTTTTAAGGCATCCGCTTGACCCAGCTTCATAATAGACCCTTTGCCAAACTGTTTTTCTATTTGAGTGAATGCCAAATCCAGCGCTTTTCCTCTATCATCCGACGCCATTAATTTTCTCCTTATTTTTTTAAGATAGCCTGCTCGGAATTCCTGTGGGGTGACTTTTTATATATAACTGAAGAAGTTCTAGGTAAAACAACAATAGCTTTTTTGTTTATAGAGTGAGTGGCGTGAAATGGCAAGGAATTTATCACTTAGAATTTGTATCGTACTCCCTGCGAAGATTAAAACCTTTCACATTCGTTAAATTAATTATAGAATCCCCGACTGTCTATCCATTAGAATCACCCCCTCTTAGAGGCCGTTGACCTATGATGATACCTGTTATTCCTCAAGCTTCCGGCCCTGTTTTTTTAGAAGATGAACGGATCAACTTGTACTACTTAAATGAATTGTATTCGGATATCGCTCGCCGTGTTTCTCTTCAACTGAAGGAAAACCATCAACTCGATGTTCCTATTACTTCAGGTATTTGGGGCGGCACTTACCTCATAGCAGATGACGAAGGAAAATCAAAACGAAAAATCTGGCGACTGTACTTCATTGCCAACTTGCCACAGAACAGTCCGCTCGACAAGCGCGAGAACATGGAGCATTTAGTCGGTTACTATTATACTTCAATAATTAATGCTTTTCGACCGTATGGATTAGAGCTTGATCTTAATATGTGGGGAGGTCGCTTGCCTTATAGTAATGGATTAAAGCCGAGTTTAACCATGCATATGGTCGACTCTTCAGGAAAAGTGAACTGGTTGCGTGGGTTCTTTATATGGAACCTCGTTCCCTGGGAAGAATCCATCATTCACGATGCCATTCGAAATGTTAAAGAATTTAGAGGAAAATTTAATATTAAAAAAACCCCGATCATGAAACGGGACCCCAAGGACCTTAAATATTTATTACAGGATGTGATTATAACTTATCGTACTTTGGAGGGTTCTTTTTCGTCTGACTTTCTGGAACACGCTCAACCTATTATTGAAGAGGTGGTAGATCATTTTCTTGAAGGCTTGTTTGATCCGGCATTGATTCGAGAGTTGTTTTTTAAAGTGAGAGAGAATGAGTTAATCGTAGGGTTTGAGGAAACTCTCCAAGGGCATTACTTGGAAGAGGGGCTGGATGTGAGGCGGGTGGAAGATTGGCCGGTTGAGAAAATCAATTACGTTCCCAAAGCGCTCAAAGAAAAGCTTATTCCCCCCATCAAAAACCTCTTCGCTTCATTTAAATCTAACTTAGACCGAAAAAAAGGTTTGTTGTGAAGTAAAGTGATTGAATGATGAGGAAATAAGCACAAAGAAACAGTGTGGTGGTGTGTAGTATCCATTAAAATTGACAGTATTAATAGTTGGATTTTTTTTATTTAACTTTTGTTGAATGTCCAGCAAAAGTTAAGAATGCCGGGTTAATGGCCGATGTTATTTTCATGGCCATTGAACTTATTGATTTAAAAGGGAAAATTTTTTCAATGAAAATTTTTTATTGGGCGATACTTGGGTCTTTGTTAGGAGTTTCTTTAGGTTTAAATCTGAGTGAGGTTATTGCCGCTGAAAAATATGGCTATACCAAGATGCGTTCAAAGGGCAATAAGTCTACTGTGGAAGAGGCACCAAAAAAAATTATTAAATTTATTCCTGAAGAGGAAACAGACGGGCCTAGTATAAAGGTCTTGGTGATTAAGAAGTCGGAGATAAAATCGTTGGTGGACTCAATTGAAAAAAACTACAGGGCGTATACCGGCATAAATCGTTACGAAAGGATCGATAAAGTTTCTTCTAGCGCTAATCAAGGCCGGTTAAAAATAAAATTAACACGTGATGTTGACCCAACCATTAGCTCTGCTGACAAGCCTTTGACTCTAGGTGGCAAGGGGTTTAGTGCTTCGGTATTTAAACCCGTCAACCAAGGTCTGCACTTTTCCTTTAATGGTCATATAAAAGAGTCACCTGTTTACAAAATTGAGAAGAAAAATACATCAGGCAATTTAGATCCTGATTTTGAAGAAACTCAAAGTAAAAAATTTTTAATTTTTCATGATAGCGGTTCAATTTTTGGTCGAGAACCTGATATTCTCGTGGATCCTAAGCCGAAACAATTTGCTAAACAACAAGAAGAAGCGGTTGAAAAAAATGATCCGATTCCAGAAACTGGTGTTTATATTGATCAAAATAAACGAGTAATAGTTCACCTTAACTCCGCTGAAAAACCATTAGATTTGATTCGTGATAATCCCGCTCTTTTGCAATATGACTATCAGGCTTTAATTTCTAACGGTCCTTAAAGAGCAGGTTGCGAAAATAGTTTTTAGAGAACCGGGGTGTAAAAGCTGCAGTCCTAAGGTTGCTTTTTTGAGGTGTGGGGTTCTGATTTTTCCGGTGAGGTTGTTTCAATGGAAGGCTTTTTGTCGGAGTATTCAATACCTCGATACCAATAAAAGAAAAGCCAAAACCCAACAACAAAGGCCAACAATAGTATCTTGCGAATAATGCTCGTTGGACGTCCTGTGTTCTTTGGCAGCATTTTGTTGTCTCTTTTAGAGGTATTCCCGAATGCTTTGTTTTTGACTAATGAAATTAAGTCTATTTATTTTTAGGCTAAACGAAAAACAAGTCAAGCTCTACCTCGCTAGCTTAGGGGGATTTTGCGCAACGAAACCCGAAGCTATTATTTTTCACTTCGGGAGTAAAGAAACTTCTATTAAATGTTGGGGCGCTTAAACCACATCCGTAGGACAGGCAGTCAAACCATGACCCACCTTTAAGTACCCGCTTATCCATACCATATTCACCGCGGTTTATGTTGTTTCCAGGGTGTGGAAGATAAAAACTATCGACCCACTCCCATACATTCCCGGACATGTCGTACAACCCATAAGGACTTTTACCATTAGGATACGAGCCGACCGGTTCTGTACCCGTAGAACCTTTGTAGGGGTGATTTGATTTGTTTATGGCCCAAGTATTACCCCAGGGATAAATATTTCCGCTATCACCGCGAGCGGCCTTTTCCCACTCCTGTTCAGTAGGGAGTCGCTTACCCCGCCACTTGCAATATTCACCAGCATCGTGCCAATTGACATAAATTACAGGATGGTTTTTCTTGTTTCTAGGGACTTTTCCGTTAGGCCAATGATAGGGTTTCTCACGCTTTGTGTCGTAAGTAAACTTTTCGTATTCTGCGTTTGTTACTTCGTAGCGGTCGATATAAAATTTTTCTACTGATTCGATATACTCAGGAGCCTCATCATCCCATCTTTCGTTAGAGCCCATAATGAATTTTCCTCCAGGAATCAACGCCATTGAATTGGTGTCCTTAGGAGTGCCCTCTCGTACCCTAACATCTGAATTGGCAGCCAAAGTGTACGAGGTCGGATATGTTGGTAATGAGAACTTGGACTGAGGCTTGATCATGATAGTAGAATCTCTTGATAGAAAAACTTTCTCAGGTGAGAAAAATGGAGAAATGGGATCCTTTCTAATTCCAACGTGGCATTGCTGGCATTCTGGACGTGTCGTCCGATTTTTTTTTGCTAGAGTTATGTTTTTGACCTTGTGACATGCGGTATCACATTTTAATATGTGAGGATATTCTTCTATCACTTCAGAAACAATTTTCGATGTTTCGTAAGCTAGCAATGGTAACGGGCTAACTATCAGGAAGTTCATTAGAACGACTAATCTTAGACTATGACTTAAGTACGGATTCACTGTTTATAAAGTGTGGTTGGTCGTTATCAGTAGTTAGGGTGAGGAGTTAAAATTAATTGAGAAAATATTATCAGGGTACAGAGCAGAGAGTCAAAGCAAAAGTCGGTTCTTTGAGAAGTTGTTTGAATGCTCATTAAGATGGGGTCGCTATGCAAGAATGGAGAGTGATTGAAGACGGCCCTCAAGACGGGGGATCAAACATGGCCATCGACAGGGCAATTTTGGCGTCGTGTGCTTCAGGTAAAACCCTGCCAACTTTGCGCTTGTATAGCTGGGAGCGACCAACGCTGACAGTTGGATATGCACAAGATTTCGCTAAGGAAATTGATGTTAATAGGTGTAAAAAGTTAGGCATACAGATAGTACGCAGACCAACTGGAGGGAGAGCGGTATTGCATAATCATGAAGTGACTTATAGCTTCACAGCCCCCATTCCTCACTCTAAGTTTCCACCCTCATTACTCGGTGCTTATAGAGTTGTTGCCAGAGCCTTGCTTGAGGGACTTAATGAAATTGGTGTCTGTGGTGCGGATTTGACCTCTGGAAGAAAGCCCAATAGAGGCAGGCATTCTTTTCACTCTCCCTCATGTTTATCCAGTATCAATCATTTTGAAATAAAAGTTCAAGGGGCCAAATTGGTGGGCAGTGCTCAAAGGCGAACAAAGAGGGCATTTCTTCAACATGGCTCAATACTTCTCGATTGCGATAGGGCACTTTTGAATTCTTTATTTAAATACGCAACAGATGATGACCGTTCTAGATCTATGGATATACTGAATAGTAAAGTTATTACTTTATCAGAATGCCTTGGTGGAAGTGTCACGCGTAAGGAGGTTTTTCTGGCTCTGAAAAAAGGGTTTTCTAGGGTCTTGCAAGGAAACTGGATTTTAGGGCGTTTAAATTCCTTTGAATTGATTAGGTGTACGCCGAACTCATATTCGGTGGAGATTATTACTGCCTAGCGATGTTCCTTAAAATAATGAATGAATTTCCGAGATAGTTGGCACCGATGGATGTAAAAAAATTCTATAGAACATGGCTGCTCCCTAGGGGTTGGGGGTTTCTGTTCCACAATCGGGGAACATGTTTGCAAAGATTCACAGGAGTTTTTTTAGTAATACTTTTGTTTAACATTGGAGTTGGTTGCTCTCAAAAGCGAGGGATCGCAAACCAACCAAGACATCAGTTGTATCAAGATATAACAGAAAGTTATCTTCCCGCTATCAAGGTCTCTCTGCAAGGGGCTAATTTTCTTAAAGCAGATAGAAAGCCCGGTTCCGATTTAATCTGGTTTATCTCCACTCCAGGGAAGGGGGCAAAAATAAAAATTCTCCTCAATAGAGGAACGAGCGGAATAGGTCGTGACAAGGGGGCGAGTAAAGTTCAACGGTTTTCTGAAAATATTCGCTTTCTAGCTAAAGGAGATATTAGTGGTAATGGTGTGGATGATCTGGTGTTGATTGTACCTCCTCAGAAAAAAGGATCTGCGAAAGTACTTTTTAATAATGGTAAAGGATATTTTTACTCAAGATTAGAATTTGAATTACCACTTGTTCCTAAAGGTGTGGAGCGTGTCGACCTGATTGACCTAGACCAAGACGGCGATATCGATTTTTTATTCACCGGAAGAAAAATACTGGATGAAAACGAAAAAATTGAAAGAAGACAAGGCCAGGTGTTGATTAACAATGGCGGAGGACAATTTAAAGATGAGACCTTTCTACTGTGGCCCAACCTTCCCTCAGGGGTGGTTGGTACAAGTATTGCGGACTATAACCAGGACGGGTCTCCAGATGTCTTTTTAGTTTATGGTGACGCACAGAATCGACTATTGATAAACAATGGGGTGGGTAAATTTATTGATAAAACCGACTGGTTACTTCCAAGAATGATAGATCAAAGTACGCATGCTGATTGGGCCGATTTTGATCTTGATGGTGATAATGATTTGCTTGTCACTAATAAGGTGATCAGGAAATCTTATCAGAGCTATTCTGGAGAAACGATCTACTTTTTAGAAAATCTTGGGTCAGGACGGTTTGTTAAAAAATCAAGCAAAATATTTCCTACTTTACCAGCATTTCGAGTTTATCTTTTGGATGCAAATGGAACAGGTATCCCAGATGTGATCATTGCCAATGAAAAAGAGTTGCTCTATTTAGTTGGCAAAGGGGGGTGGGATTTCAGTGTAGAAACAAAAAAACGATTTCCAGAAACAAGTCCTATGAGGGAAATGAGATTTGGGGATATCAATGGAGACGGGTTTCTCGATTTATTAGGTATTACTGTAAAAAATAAT
>Ga0208766_1001733_pt1 | contig 11552 bp, 11 predicted proteins | sample ETN01SmetaG_3_FD_185792 | JGI IMG/M metagenome (GOLD analysis project Ga0208766, IMG submission 185792) | Marine microbial and viral communities from oxygen minimum zone, Eastern Pacific Ocean - ETNP2014F12-01SV263 (SPAdes) (version 2) | ecosystem: Environmental > Aquatic > Marine > Oceanic ...
TCTTTTTTCAAAAAAAGATACCATAAAAAACTTAGGGTTTGTCGTTTTAGGATTTGGACTACTTTTTTATGGAATGAAAGTAATGTCTGATACCATGAAGCCTTTACGGTCCGACCCTGGATTCAATAGCATCCTAACAAGTTTTGAAAATCCATTTTTAGGGATTATGGCGGGAGCTATCTTCACGGCTCTTGTTCAAAGTAGTAGCGCCACGACAGGAATTGTGATCACTCTTGCGAGCGGAGGGTCCATCACGCTCGAAGCAGGAATCCCCCTTATTTTTGGTGCAAACATTGGCACTTGTGTCACTGCACTTCTAGCTGGTTTGAATGCATCACGGGATGCTAAACGAGTTGCTGTTGCCCACGTTACGTTTAATGTAATTGGAGTTTTGCTCTTCTGTTTTTGGATTCCAACATTTGCAGAATTTATTTCTCAAACCTCTCAAAATATTCCAAGACAAATTGCAAATGCACACACATTCTTTAATATAGTTGCTTCACTTGTTTTTATCCCATTTACTGGATTTATTGCAAAAACAATCATACACTATTTCCCCGATAAAGAATTGGACAGAAATATTGAAAAGCCAACGGTATTACATCTAGATGAAAGCTTAGTCAATCAACCTGAAGCTGCTATTAATAGCGCCCAGGCTGAGATCAAAGGGGTGGTAGGATTAATGGAGCGAGTTGTGGGGACTCTAGTGCGCCCATTTATTAAAGGACAAGAATTGGTTGATATTGAAAATTCAGAAATAGACTTAATGAGCGGAATGAACCAGCGGGTTGAGAAAGTTTCTTTCTTAAACCAAAAAATTAGTGATTATTTAATAACAACAAGTAAATCTGACTTAAGCTCAAATCAATCGAAAGAATTATTCACGCTTGTGTCGATTGTTAATTATTTGAATTCTATGAATGATTTAATTCAATTGCGATTTACCTCGCTGGTTGCTAAAAAAGAAGGTATTAACGAAGAATTTTCAAATGTAGACCAAGAAGAAATCATTGATTATCATAAACGATTGATCAAGCAGGTTAAGCGCTTAGATAAATTTTTTGCCAAATTTGATAAATCAAAAGTGGAAAAGATTATTACAAAAGGTCAAGAGAATAAAGATTTAGAGCAAAAATATAGATTGGATCGCTTAGAAAGAATAGGTAGTAATGATGCATCACAAAAATCAGCTGAAATCAATCAACTTCATTCTCAATTAATGGATATGCTTAAGCAGGTTAATATATTTATTGAATTAATTGCGTCTTCATTGGTTGAGCTTGAATCAGAACAAAATTAATTATTTCCCCTTTTGCCCCAACCCATTTTTTGATTTAATGTCTGAAAATAATTTGAATCTGAAAAAGTGATCATATTAATCTTATAAGATGATTTATTAATTATTACTTTAGTATTGCTACTGAAGTACTCACTAACCTGTCCATCAACTGCAAATGCAACTTCCCCTTCTTCCATTGATCTAATTTCGATTATCTGATCATCGGGAAGCACTATTGGCCTAAGCGATAAAGCATGGGGGCTCAATGGGGTAATTGCAATTGCGCTTAGCTTTGGCATCATTATAGGGCCTCCAGCTGATAATGAATAAGCTGTGGACCCGGTTGGAGTGGCAATAATTAATCCATCAGATTTATATGATGAAATAAAATTATCGCCAGCGTAAAGCTCTAATTTAATTATACGCTGTGATTTTCCTCTATCAATAACAAAATCATTTAGGGCATAAAAAGTCTTTGCTGAACCATTCCTAGAAAGGGTTGCTTTGAGCACCATTCTGGGTTGAGTAGAATAATTGCCATTAATAATTTGATCCAGTCTATTAAACATTTCATCAATTGTAACCTCAGCTAAGAAACCTAACTCACCTAAATGAATCCCTATGATTGGAGTCTCTCTTGAACCTACTGCGCGCGCCGCTGAAAGAATAGTGCCATCGCCCCCTAATGCGATTAAAAAATCTAATTTATGAAAATCGTTAGCTGATTTAATAATTTTTGGTGAATAAGAGAAATTATTGGGAAGATTATCCTCAATCCTTGTTGTAATATATGCTTCAATAGATTTTTGCTTGCTCCATTTTAGCATTGGCCCTAGAAGATCCCAAAAAACTTCTTTATCGGTATTACCCCAAATACCAAATCGTTTTATTTCTGAACTAGCGCTCATTCTTCCTTGAATTCATCCAAGGATAAATTGCCATCGATATCTTTTGATAGAATTTCAATTTTTTTCTCAGCGCTATCTAGATGCGTCTTTAGCTCTTTTGAAATAGTTAATCCTTCTTCAAAAAGTTGAATGTTTTTTTCTAGTGATTGATTCTCAGACTCCAAAGATTTTACAATCTCTTCGAGTTTTTCCATGGATTCTTCAAAATTAAATAGGTTTTCTTTAGTCATATGCTTTTTAACTCGCAGTTTGTTGTGTACTAGATTTTTTTATCGCAGCCATCTCCCCTTTGGCTGTTTTTAGGGTAAAAGGTTCATTATTATCAACATCGTCAGGCTTTCTAATGATTGATCGATTTTTATCATACGCAATGCTATAGCCTCTATTTAAGGTATTGTTAGGACTTAAGGTGTCTAAATTGGTTCTTAAATTAACAATGGAAGTACGTTTTAAGGAAATAATCCTCCGCATTGATATGCTTAAACTATGGCAAGATTGATTGATTATTTCTCTTTGGCGTTTAAAAACAGTTTTTGGTTTTTGCAAGATATGCCTCTCAGATAGATTGTCAAAAGTTTGCCAAATTGATGAGATTTTTGATTCAATCAAATTTATTAATCGTGATATTTTATTATTAATTGATTGCGATATTTCAAAAATATTATTTATTGCTACCTCTGCTGCTGCAGATGGAGTTGGCGCCCTCAAGTCTGCAACCATATCGCTAATAGTAATATCAGTCTCATGTCCAACTGCAGAAATAATAGGTTTTTCACATTGCGCTATTTGTCGAACCAAGACCTCTTCATTAAATGGCCATAAGTCTTCAAAGGAACCTCCTCCTCTTCCAATAATAATAAGATCAATATTATCAAGGGATGATAATTCTTTTATTCCTTTAATAATATCTTGAGCTGCATCTGGTCCTTGCACAAGCGCTGATCTAATTATTATTTTTACTTGTGGGGCCCTTCTTTTAAAAATAGTTAACATATCTCTAAGTGCGGCACCTGTTTTTGATGTAACTATTCCAACAGTTGAAGGGAATTTAGGTAGCGGTTTCTTTTTTGATTTATCAAACAGACCTTCAGCTAATAAATGCTTCTTTAATTCTTCAAATGCTAAAAATAATGCGCCAATCCCAGCAGGTTCCATATGTTGAGCGATAATCTGATATTGACCTCGCGCTTCATAGACAGATAGTTTTCCTTGAACTATGACGTCAGTTCCATTTTTTGGGGTAAAGCCAAGAGTATTGTTGCTTCCTTTAAACATTACTGCGCGAAGCTCAGAATGTTTATCCTTCATTGTAAAATACATGTGGCCCGATGAGTGATGGGTAAAATTTGAAATCTCACCTCTAACAATCACTGATGAATAGCTTGACTCTACTAATGTTTTTATTTGGACTGTAAGCTCGCTTACAGTAAGAGCATTCTCATATTGCATTATGGAAGATTCGGCTTGCCGGCCTGCTCCCAGCAATATTGCCAGATTGAGGCTAATCTGATTGCCGCTCTGCCTAGCCTATCATGCATTAAGTCCTTGGTTTCTGAATATAAAATATCAAGATAAGGTTTTTCAAATTCTAATATATCATAAGAGCGTAACTGCTTAGCCTCTTCTTCGCTGAGTATTTTTCTAGCCTTGCTGTCTGCTAAAAGAATTTGCTCATGAAGCTGAAAAGATTCTTTTACAATCTTAAAGGCAAACGAAATTGGATCAGCAATCTTTTCAATTTCACCAACAGGTTGTATGCGTCTAATATATTCATCAATTAAACGTACTTCCCATCTAAAATGAACACCATAATTTCCAGTTTCTTTACCATTATAGTTTTGGATAACGTGAAGAGGTTGATGAAGATCACCAATATAATGTCCTAATTCACCCATATTGAATAAGGCCTCTTCAAACCTATTATTTTTCATCAAATAAATTATGCGATTACAAAGCTTATCAATATACCAAGGAGCATCTCCCATTTTTTTGATGATATCTTCACCATATTTATCATAAAACTGCTTACGATCTCTTGGGATTTCATCAAATGGAAAAACATCGTAATAATCTGCATCTATAAAATGATGGTGATATCTGGATCTATCCATATATTTATCATAATCAGGCACAGGTCCATACAATTTTAATTCATCAGAGTGCTTCATCAAAAAACGACCAAAGGGTCCCTTCAGCTGATGAGATGCTAAATAATTAATTCGACGATGTCCTTCGTAGCCCCATCCTGATAAAATAGGTGATAAGATAAGGACTAGAATGACAAGCCATATATTACGGGCTCGCTTCATTTCAATTAATTCTATACTTTTTTCTTTTTGTGACGATTGGCGCGTAAGCGTTTTTTACGCTTATGAGTATTCATTTTACGCCTTTTACGTTTTTTACCGCAGGGCATTCAACCTCTTTATTTTTTTAAACTTTCATTTACATGGGAACGCATATTTTTTGCCGGCTTAAAAGTAGGCACATGCCGCTCAGGAAGAAAAATAGCTTCTCCAGTTCCAGGGTTTCGAGCTTTTTTTGGTTTTCTATGTTTAACGCCAAAAGTACCAAATCCACGTAGCTCAACACGTTCATTGCGACCAAGGGACTCGATAATTGTTGACATAACACCATTCATTACGGCTTCAGTCTCAACTTTTGTTAAGCCCGTTGCTTCAGAAACGGCATTCACTATGTTTTGTTTTGTCATGGTATCTACTCCATTCGCCAGCGATAGGCTGGCAGTTCATCAAACCAACTACTAGTGGCTTGCTCTAGATTTGATGTAAACAAATCTAAAAATGAATTATTTTTTTTATTAATCTGAATTGTCCTAGGTTTTCCTTTTATTTTACTCATTGACCCGGCCAATGCAATGGCATCTTCATACGTACCTAATAGGTCAATGAGGCCTAATTCTTTTGACTGTAGTCCTGTAAACACGCGACCATCCGCAAGCTTGATTAATTCCGACCTTTTAATTGATCGATTTTCTCCAACCGCCAAAACAAACTGACTATGAATATTTGTTACCATGTCATTTAAATGTTTCCTATCAGCGTCGGTCACCTCTCTTGAATAAGAACCTACATCTTTCAAACCGCCACTTTTTACCGTTTCAAATTTTATCCCAACCTTGCCTAATAATTCAGTAGCAATAGGATAGTTCATGATTACACCGATACTGCCAACAATCGTTCCAGGGTTTGCAATTAGCGTATCACTTCCAAGCGCAATATAATAACCACCAGATGCTGCAACAGATCCCATACTCGCAACTACCGGTTTAATCCCGCGCAATGACTTTACTTTTTCATAAATTTCTTGAGTTGGTGCAACAAGACCGCCAGGAGAATCGATTCGCAAAACAATCGCTGAAATGTCTTTGCGATTTTTAAATTTCTCCAATTGTGATACAGTTGATTCTGAGGTAATTATTGGTCCATTAATTTTAATAATACCAACCTTTTTACCAGTACCTTCTAATGAAGAATTAACTGATAACGCTCCTAATCTAAAAATAATTATTGAAACAATAAAAGCACCCAACCCCCACCAGAGCCAATTTAAATTTGTCTTTGGTCTATTCACTATTTTTTTACCCAAAGCGTGAGTTTTTGACCAGGAAATATATGTTGACCATATTTCATTCCATTCCACTGGCGAATTTTTGCAGCACGTGTGCTATAATCCTCAGCAATATGACCCAATGTATCTCCTCTGCGTACTTTATAAATTACTTTATTATGACTATTTGAAGACATTTGACCTCTTGAAGATCTAGGAATATTCATACCCGGAACAGGAATGGTTAATTTTTGGCCAATACGTAAATTGTTTCTGTTTCTTATTTTATTTACAGAAGCTAAGCTGGATTGAGAAACTCTATATTTTCTTGCTATATACCATAAGCTCTCACCGTTTCTTACTTTGTGAGTAATAAATTGAGGAGCAAATCTTTCATTCTCAGGAAGCGCATTATAATTTCTAATAAATTTTTTCTTTGATCCCTGAGGAATCTTTAATTGGTAAGCTTCGGCCGGAGTAGCAGATTGACGCAATTCAGGGTTAAGGCCTTGTAATGTTTTAAAAGATATTCCTGCGGCTTTTGCAAGTACGGTGAGGTCTGCGCTTTTCTCTATTGATACTGTATCGTATCTGTATGCTTTATCGCTATTCATTTTTTTAATAAAACCAAAATCTTTTGGATTTTTTGCCATAATTGTAGCTGCTAGAAAATAAGGCATATAATTTCGCGTTTCACGAGGAAGTGAATGTAATTGCCAAAAATCAGATGTTTGATGCAATTTAGTTGCGCGTCTAATGCGACCCTCTCCAGAATTATAAGCCGCTAAGGCCAAATACCAATTATCAAACTCTTCATACAAATTACTTAAATATGCGCACGCAGCTCTGGTCGCTTTTTCAGGATCACGTCTTTCATCGATATACCAATTTCTCTCTAAACCAAAAATCTTTCCTGTTGAATAAATAAATTGCCACATTCCAGTTGCCGCTGCTTTTGAATGGGCTTTTGGGTTGAGACCTGATTCTATCATTGCTAAATATAATAGCTCTGGAGGTAAATTATTCTCCTCTAATATTTTTGAAAGCACAGGACCATATACCTCAAGCCTATCTAACCATATTTCAAACTGAGGACGGCCTTTGGTTTTAAAATATTCAATGAACTGGTCAACTTTTTTATTGCGAACCAAAGGAATATGTCCATCTCTATCTTCGACAACAATAAATTGAGTTGCACCCATTTCTACCTCTAGCGGCTCAGAACGAGAAGTAACATCCATACGCATGCTCTCAGCCGTTAATAATGCATCAACTTTATCTAGCGTGTCGAATCTTTTAGTATATAATGAAACAAGAGACTCTTCAAATCGATCAAATTCATCCCTATCCTCATCATCCATTTCTCCGTACTGATCAGCTTCAGAGAGTAAGTCAAAAATTCTATTCAAATTATAAACCACCTCTAAAGTATCATTCATCACATCAGAAATAAATGCATCAGATAATAAAATTTTGGCTTCTTTCAATAGATCAGGTAATCTATTCTCATTTGAAATAGCCCTATTTTCAGTCTCTGAAGTAGCTTCAGAGTTATAAATTGACCCTCTACCATTAGATTGCTGTGCAAAAGCAATAGTAAAGCACATAAGCAATAAAATCTTAATCGGTGTAAATCCTTTGTTCATATATATTTAGGGTGATTCAAGTGGCGAAATTAATTGTAGCTCACTCCTCAGTCAAGCCTTTTCCTTGATTATTAATTATTGCCGTAGTGCTATATCCTTTAAGATGCGGTAATATTATAACCTTTCCACCGTTCTTTATAACGCTGTTTGATCCAGCTATTTGATTTTTTTGATAATCACCACCTTTAGTTAGTATATCTGGGAGTAATAATTTTATTAACTCCTCCGGTGTTTCTTCGCTGAATATAATTACAGCATCTACATAATCTAATCTTAAAAGGTTCTTGGCGCGGACATTTTGATTATTGATAGGGCGATCACTTCCTTTTAATAATGTTACCGAATCATCTGAGTTGAGACCTACAATTAGATAATCACCAAGATCTTTGGATTGATGCAAATAACTTAGATGACCTTTATGAATTATATCAAAACAGCCATTTGTAAAAACTATTTTATTGTTAGCTGATTTAAGCTTCCCAATCTTCTCAATTAAAGTTTTTCTTTCAAATAACATCTTAACTTTCAACCAGCCTTACTACTTCTTGCCTCAGATTGATTGCAAAGTCATTTCTATCATCATAAGTAAGGTTTTTTGTTTCAATAGGTTCTCCAAACACTAGTTTTACTGTATTTTTTGATACTGAAGAAAATTTATCTTTCAATAAAGCTCTAGTACCAATAATACCAATAGGAACAATAGGCATGTCTAGACTGATAGCTAAGACTAGGCCGCCTTTTTTAAAAGGGAGTACCTTACCATCTTTTGATCTTGTTCCTTCGGGGAAAATAATTACAGAGCGCGGATTTTTTGACATAGATTTTTTTGCTTTATCCATAGAACCCATCGCTCTATAGTGATTTCTTCTATCAACAAAGATATGACCACCAGCTTGCATTGCCCAACCAAAAATTGGAATATGTTTAAGTTCAATTTTTGCAATGGCTACCATCTGAAATGGTACAGCAGCAAAAACTATGGGTATATCAAAAGCAGACATGTGATTTGCTGCAAAAAAATAATGTGATTTTGGGTTTAGTTTTTCATAGCCTTCAGTTTCAAATTTGATACGTGAAAACAATAAAATACTTTTGGACCAGGTTCGAACAATCCATCCCATAAACCTCCCCCTCCATTCGAAAATGGATACAATTACACCCATACTACCAAAAACCAGAGTCCAAAGGATTACATTAAATGCAATCCATGTATAGTACAATTTTATTTTAATCAATAGTCTTTAGCTTCATATAATCCTGCAATGGCTCAGGAATAGTAATTGATCCATCAGGATTTTGATAGGTCTCAAGCAGTGCTACTAATAATCTGGGCGTTGCTAGGCCGCTACCATTTAAAGTGTGTACAAATTGTACTTTGCTATCTTCAGATCTTCTATATTTTATATTTCCTCGACGGGCTTGAAAATCCTCAAAATTACTGCAAGATGAAACTTCTAACCATTTTTCTTCAGCTGGTGCCCAAACTTCAAGGTCGTAGCATTTTGCAGCAGAAAAACTTAAATCTCCAGTACAAAGCTCAACTTTCCTATATTTAAGATTGAGTGACTGAAGAATCATCTCCGCATGAGAGGTTAAATCCTCAAGGGCTTTATAGGAATCTTCAGGGCGTACTAACTGTACCAGCTCAACTTTATTGAATTGATGTAGCCGTAAAAATCCCTTTGTATCTTTTCCATATGACCCAGCTTCCCTTCTAAAGCAGGCTGAGTATGCAGTATATTTTTTTGGTAAATCATTTTCATTTATAATTTCATTTTGATGAATATTGGTAATAGGCACTTCAGCTGTAGGTATTAGCCATAGATCATCTATTTCAGAATGATACATGTCTTCTGAAAATTTTGGCAAATTTCCAGTTGTTAGAACAGAGTCGGATTTAACTAAGAATGGTGGAAATACTTCTGAATATTGATTCTCATTTGTATGATAGTCTAACATAAAGTTTATTAACGATCTCTCAAGCAGAGCGCCTTTTCCTGTATACAAGGGGAATCCAGAGCCTGAAATTTTTGCAGAGCGCTCAAAATCAAACAGCTCTAATGATACACCAAGCTCTAAATGTGTTTTTAAAGTAAAATCTTTTTTTATATCACTACCCCAAATTGAAATTACTTTATTGTGATCTTCATTTTGTCCTTCAGGAACAGATTCATGAGGAATATTTGGAAGATTTAAGAGCAATCCATCAAGTTTTTCTTTTTTAAGTGATAACTCGTTTTCAAGTTCTTTGATTTTTTCACCAACGCTTCGCATAGACTCTATTTTATCATTCGCACCCTGTCCTGATTTTTTTAGCTGAGCAATTTCATCTGATACCTTATTTCGATTTGAACGTAAATCATTAACCATTTTAAGGTTATTACGATATTCCTTATCTATCGAAATAATTTCATTAAGCCCTTTAACATCACCCTTGGATAGTAGGCTCTTTTTTACCTCTTGAAAATTATTTCTTATATGTTCAATTGATATCATAGATATAAAATTAATTCAATATAGGTAGCAGACTACTATCTATTTCATTAAGCTTTGGAAGTGATACATCTTTTTCTGAAAGAAATTTTTCAGCATCCCCTAAATCAATTTTTAAACTTTTATCATTCCAATGAATTCCATATTCATCTTCAGGGTGGTAGTATTCCGTACATTTATACTGAAAAATAGCATAATCAGATAAAACAAAAAATCCATGGGCAAATCCCGGCGATATATAAAGCCTCATATGTTTTTTATCATCAAGAGTAGTAGAAAATGATTTCCCAAATGTTGGGGAATCTTTTCTGATATCAACAGCTATATCAATAACAGCGCCTTTGGCCACCCATACTAATTTTCCTTGGGGATATTTTAACTGATAGTGAAGCCCTCGAAGCGTCCCTTTTTTTGATAATGATTGATTTTCTTGAACAAAATTATTTGGAACTAAATTTGTTTCAAAACTATTTGAACGAAACGATTCAAAAAAATAACCGCGCGAATCTTCGTTTAGTTTTGGTGTGATTGTATAAAGCCCACTTAATGATGTCTCATTTATTTTCATTAGAAATTTCTACCCACATTGTCATAATCAAAATCTAACAATTTTAATTTTTCTACACTGAAAATATTTTTTGCATCAATTACAACTGGAGTTTTAAGAAGTGATTTTAGCTCATTTAAATCCATACCTCTAAATTCGTTCCATTCAGTCAAAACAATGCATGCATCGGCATCCTTCACACAATCTTTCCAGGTATTGCTATAATTAATATTTTGATGGATTGATTTGAAATTTTCTATAGCAACTGGATCATAGGCATCAACAACTGCTCCTAACTTTGATAATTCAGAAACTATATATAAAGATGGTGATTCACGAATATCATCGGTATTGGGTTTGAAGGATAAACCTAATACTGCAATTTTCTTACCAGTTACTTGATTATTCAATAAGCGTAATAATTTATTTAAAATACGTTTCTTTTGATTTTTGTTTGTTTTAATTGTAGCATCAATCGTATTTAACTCTATATTTTTTTCTTTGCCAAGCGCATAAAGTGCCTCGATATCTTTTGGGAAACAAGACCCTCCAAACCCTGGACCGGGATGAAGAAATTTAGAACTTATCCTGCCATCTTGACCCATCGCTTTTGCAACCTGATGCACATCTGCTCCAACTTCTTCGCATAAGTTTGCAATCTCATTAATATAACTTATCTTTAGTGCCAGAAAAGAGTTGGAAGCATATTTTATCATTTCAGCAGTTTCAACCGAAGTATCCATTATAGGGGTCTCATTAATATATAAAGGCCTATAAACTTCTTTCATTTCTTTAAATGCTTTTTCTGTTCGGCAACCTATAATAACTCTATCAGGAGATAGAAAATCATTAACCGCCGCCCCTTCTCGTAAGAACTCAGGATTGGAAACATAGTCAAACTCAACATCGGAGTTTTTAGATTTTATTATTGATTCAATCCATTTACCGGTTCCAACGGGAACTGTACTTTTCGTGCAAATTATTTTATAATCACTGATATGGTTTGCCACTAAATCAACCACAGATTTTACTGCTCTTAGATCAGCTTTACCATTTTCATCTTGCGGAGTGCCAACTGCAATAAAAATAATATTTGATTCAATTATATT
>Ga0208766_1001734_pt1 | contig 11547 bp, 8 predicted proteins | sample ETN01SmetaG_3_FD_185792 | JGI IMG/M metagenome (GOLD analysis project Ga0208766, IMG submission 185792) | Marine microbial and viral communities from oxygen minimum zone, Eastern Pacific Ocean - ETNP2014F12-01SV263 (SPAdes) (version 2) | ecosystem: Environmental > Aquatic > Marine > Oceanic ...
GACTATATTATAAACTTAAGCCTAATTGAAATATTAATGGAAAGTGTCCAAAAATATCTTGAAGAGCACAATACTATGACGTTAGCCACCGTCGGTAAAAAAGGTATTTCAGCTGCTGCAGTATTTTATGCTGAAACAAAAAAATACGATTCTTTGCTCTTTGTTAGTAACCCTAAATCAGAACATATAACCAATTCATATGTTGAAAAAAAATGCGCAGCCACCATCCAAAATGACGGGCTCGAATGGGAAATTATTAAAGGACTACAACTAAAAGGCCATTTAGAATTAGCCGAAAATAGTGAATGGGATATCTACTTTGAGAAATTCCCATATGTTAAGAATAATAAAATCTTAGCGAAACCTTTAGAAAAAGCTATATTGTATAAATTTATCATTTCTTGGATTAGGCTCATAGATAATTCAAAAGGATTTGGAAAACGTCTTGAATTTAACTTTTAAATCAATCCGCAAAAAGACTATTTTTATGAAAATACCAAACCAAAGAGACAAAAACAATTATCAATACTCCAATTATAACAAAACCTAGAGTATTACCTATAACTGGAAAAACAAAAAGAACAAAAAGACCTACGAAAAAAGTCCAAAAAAGTAAATACAATAGATATACATGGGGTGCTAATTCTGGATCTCTGGCTGCATCTAATGTGAACAAAAGTCTCCAATTCATAATTTTCTTAAAAGAGTATACTAATTATCTTTTGGGGTACGTATTGAATCTACAAAACCTTGATCTATTAATCCTCTACCAACCAGTGCAGTATAATTGGCTAATAGGATTACCACAATTCCTGAAACTATAACTATCAAATGCGAAATAAAGCCTACATTCTTAATATTGCTTATCAAATATGTACCCTCGGATGCAAGAAAAAAGCTACTTGCCCCATAGGCTGCCGTAAAAGAAATCGCATATAAAATAACATTATGACGGTTCATAAGATTTACTTTATTACTATCTTTCCTATTTTTCCTTTTCTCTGAACGAAGGGTTTGTGCCGAAAGAGAATATATAACTAACATAATTGTAATAATCATAAATACTAAATCAAACACAAAACTAGGTTGTCTTTCTCTAGAATATAGCATAACTCCTAAATGGTATGCCAAGAAACTCCAATAACCAATAGCAAAATAACCTGAGAAAACCGAAACCATAGGATCTGACCAATTCTTAGAATTCATTCTATTTAATAAATAAAAAGTTAAAGAACCTAAAAGAATTAATATTACTAACCAAACAATCTTGAATATCATACTGAAAATAACGCCTTGTGATTCTAATATAAAAAATATACAAAAACCTATTAATGCCCAAAAAAGTGGAGATATTGCATTTAGATATTTTCCAAAATTAGATTTAGTTGTGCCTTTAACGTTTACCATTTTTTTAAGTGCAAATTCCTTGAACGGTACACGCATCCACCAAGCTTGTGCAAATTGCCAAATTATGAATATAATGATTAAACTTAATGATAAGAGATTTCGCACACTCTCGCCATATTCTGTAAACTCAAATGTATAATATATTATGACAGATATGAAAAAAGATAAGCCCAAAGGAATCAAAAGAATCTTTCGATAACTGCCAACAGAATAATTCTTTACCGATTCTAAACGCATTAAAAAAGCTGTAATTAAATAACCCAATGAAAAACCAAAACCCAAAACTAAAATTAAATTTATGAATAATTGGTTTGAGCTTCTACTAAAAAACCCTAAAAGAAGTAAAAAAATAGATAATGAAAATGCATGTGGTGCTGTTTTTCTAGAAAATATAATTCTTAGAATATCAATATTTGTAATTGTTTTATATTTTTGAGAATCTATAATTTCTGAGGATGGCGATTCCTTGTCTGATTCAGCTTCTTCTTCCATTACGTCTAGGTCCTCTTGAATTAAAATTCTTTTCAGGTAAATAAAAGCATGTAATTCTCGAAATTTCTAAAGCATAAGCTGTTTTTGCTAATTTACCTCCGTGAAGATTAATTGCTTTTATTCTTGTCATTCTACCCTCAAGCCGGATAGTTTTACCTACGCGGAATTCTTCTTGGGATTCGAATTCTTGTTTGATTGAAAGCGTAGAATCGCCATCGTGTATCGCAAATCTAACGCGAGCATGAGTAGCTCTTTTAGCCCAAACTATAGGGTTATCTTGTGAATAGGCTGAGGGAGGGCGTTTACTATCTAGTTCAAGACCTGTAATCAAAATCAATCCATCTGGATGAGGGCGAGTTTCTCCCACATTAATCCTAACTCCTCTGTCCACATGCATGAATCCATTCTCAGTTTTATCCTCATTAGAAATACGCAATCTCAATTCTAATGGAGGTTCTTCCTTAATCTCTGTGGGACCTGTAGAATTACACTCTAAGCACGTAACAACTCCTTGAAAACTAAAACCCTTTTTAGATGATGTACGACTTTTAAGAACTTTATGTGGGCATTCTTCTCCACATACTTCACAAAATATCCAGATTTCTTCCATTAGTGCTTAAAATGCCTCATGCCCGTAAATACCATAGCCATTCCATGCTCATTTGCAGCATCTATAACTTCTTGATCTCTCATAGAACCTCCAGGTTGAATAACTGCAGTAACACCTGCCTTTGCAGCCTCATCAATTCCATCTCTAAATGGGAAAAATGCATCAGAAGACATAACTGTATCTTGTGCATTGGGAATTGATTTGAAAGTTGCAATTTTTACTGAATCTATACGTGACATTTGACCAGCACCAATACCTACTGTACTTTTTTGTCTAGAAAAAACTATAGCGTTACTTTTGACATGCTTGACTATTTTCCAACCAAATTGTAGCCCGTCGGATTCCTCTTTAGTTGGACTACGCTCAGTTACAACTTTACAATCTGAAATATCTATAGTTGCTTCATCCGATTCCTGCATGAGCCAGCCTTGATCTAATGAGCGTAAACTAAAACTTCTTTCATAATTATCAAGTAAACCTGTTTCTAAAACTCTTAAATTTTCTTTTTTAGAAAGAATCTCACGAGCTTCGGAAGTGAATGAAGGAGCTATCACTCCTTCTTTAAATGATGAAATAATATTTTTTGACAACTCAACGTCAACCTCTCGGTTTAGAGCTATTATTCCTCCAAAAGAACTCATTGGATCTGTATTTATTGCTAATTCGTAAGCCTCTACTAAATTATCTGCACTAGCTGCACCGCAAGGATTGTTATGTTTAACAACGATAACTGTTGGTTCTTCAAATTCCGTAACCATTGCCAAAGCTGCATCAAAATCAAGAAGATTATTATAACTTAACTGCTTACCCTGTATTTGTTCAGCACTTGAAATAGAGGGAGTTGTACTTAATAAATCTGAATAAAAAATTGCAGATTGATGAGGGTTTTCACCATATCTTAATGGAGGACTTCCTATTCCTGTAACATGTAAAGATGGTGGAAGGCCGTCTTCACCAAATCTAACTCCTAACTCAGATTGAATAGTCGCATCATATTCTGCAGTATGACGAAAAGCTTTCAACGCTAAATCGCGTCTTTGTAATAAATTTAGGCCACCTTGCCTAATTTCATCAATAATCCAGTCATAATCATCAGTATCAGTAACAACTGCAACCCTAGAATGGTTTTTAGCAGCCGCCCTCAATAAACTTGGACCTCCTATATCTATCTGTTCAATGACTGAATCTAAATCTAAATTTTTTGATATTGCCTCTCTAAATGGATACAAATTACAAATTATCATGTCAAAAATCCCAATATTATGTTCTTCTACCTCTTTATTGTCTTCATCTCTAGCAAGAATACCGCCAAAAATTAAAGGATGAAGTGTTTTTACACGGCCACCCATCATTTCTGGAAAATTCGTAACTGAGTCTACTGATGTTACATTTATCCCTTCATTCAAAATAACCTGAGAAGTTCCACCTGTAGACACTATTTCAATATCTAATTTGTTTAATTCTTTAGCTAAATTTACAATCTTATTTTTATCGCTAACGCTGATTAAAACACGAGATACTTTCCTTCTCTCCATATTATCTGAAATACTTGTCATTAATATCAGAAAAATTAAGTACTATCTGGGAGTTTCTTAAGGAAATCCCCAGGAAGTTCTTTGACCAGATAAACTGTAGTCCCTGCCTTCATTATTGCACAATCTGCCTCTTCGGCAGCTCTTACATCAACTAGCAATACTATCGGTTTACCAATTATGTGACGGCCAGCTTCTAATGCATTTAATCTTGTACTTGAAAGATGAACCATATTTCTATCACCGGGATACAGCCCATGTTCTAGATATTCTGTTGAATCTTCTTTTGAACAAGCAAAGTAAAGATGCTCAGGATTTTTATCAGTTGGTAGGTCTAATTCTAAATCTAAAGTGTGGGCATAAGTTGCTCTTAATCTACCATTTTTCAATTCATATCTACCCTTAGGATCTGTCTCTACGACTGCTTGTAAATGTTTAGTTTCAAGATAATGAAAATGGCGTCTTTGTGACTTGACTGCATCAATAAATTCTGAAGCTTCAAGCCATCCTTGTTTGTCCATCTCAAGATCAAATCTGTCTGGAAAATGACGTAATACTCCAGCCATTACTCTTCCAAATTGATCTAAATGTCTTGGGGACATTACTAAAACTCCATCCTCTCCGCTTAAGGGGCACTTTTCACCTCTGAAAAAGCCATGTCCATACTTAACTTCCTCTTTCAAAGGAACTGTTGGATTTCTACGCATATATCTCCATTACAACGGGTCTGTATAATATTAGTTCTGATACGAACTATTTTCGTTGAAAAGTTGTCTGAACTGAACTTATATTTGAAGAATCTATAATATTAGAACCTGTTAATTCTTCATTGGTAGGTACATCTAGTTCTATCCGGCCAGCTGAAAAAAGATCATGCATCTTTTGCTCTTTATCACGGCTACTCCAAAAAGCAGCTTCATCTCTACTTCCTTTGGTAACAAAAATAAAAACTTCACCGGGACGATTACGCCCCGTTCTACCCCTTCTTTGAATCATACGTATAGCTGATGAGACTGGTTCAAAGAATACTACAACATCTGTAGAAGGTATATCTAAACCTTCTTCACCAACTGAAGTTGCAACAAGAATATTAAATTCATTTTTCCTAAACCGATCTAATATTTTCTTCTGTTGTTTCTGAGTCATCCCTTTGTCACCTACACGGGACCCCTGGCCAACAAAACGAACTGGTTTAGCTCCTTCTACTTTTTCTAAATGTTCTACAATTAATTTTGCTGTATGTCTTATTTCTGCAAAGATAATAAAACGAGAAGAACCAGAATGTATCTGGACTTCAATTAATTCAAGTAAACGCTCTAATTTTGGATGATCTGTAGGATTTGAATTTGCAATTTTCTGAGCTATCTTCCAATCTGAATTTGATACTAACCACTTATTAGCACGACTGCCTTTCTTCTTATCTTTAGCATCTTTTTCGATTCGTGAAGTATAATCTAAGAATTGAAGCATACCCTGGGTTTCAACTGTCAAAATAGCATGTGCAACTTTCATTGCCATTGCTTGAGTTGTCATCATAGTGAATGTTTGAGGAGGAGTATTAGGCTTAGTTTTCATATAAGTTATTTGCAGTTTCTTTCCAGCTTCAATCAGCATCGTAGTCGATACTTTTCTTGGCCTATCTATAATTCCTTGTTTGTACAACTTACCGCAAAGATAATTCTGTAATTTTCTTAATTGATTTGCAATATCTATAACACTAATTGGCATTTCAACACGAATCCATCGTGTTTTAATTGGTTGAATATAAGAAATTACATCAGGATCAGTATCATCTCTATTCTCTACTGCTGAAAGACCTAAATCACGGCATAATCGAATAATCTCTGGCTTTGAACTACCAGGTGATGCAGTCATACCTATTGCTAAATGATCTTTAGAAACTGAAGAATAATGACGGCCAATTGAAACATATGCATAATTTCCAACTGCCCTATGTGCTTCATCAAAAATCACAAGGGAAAAATTCTTAAGATTCATACGCTCATTTTCTATATCTTTTGAAACAACCTGAGGTGTTGAAACTATAATTTTGGAAGAATTCCACAAGGGTTCACGGAGTTTGGGTGCGATAGCTCCAGTAAAAAGATTAATATCTACATCCAAAAATTTATTGAGAAAATCAGCATGCTGTTGAGCAAGAGGTTTTGTAGGGGCCATCAAAAGAATTTGACCACTCTCTAATCTTTCTAGGATTACTCTAAGAGCTACAACAGTTTTACCCATTCCAGTTGGCAAAATTACAAGTGTGGATTGTTCAAGACAGGCTTGTGAAATATTAGCCTGATATTGTCTATCTTCTAAGGGGCTATCTTTCAATAATTTGTGATTAAAAACCTTCATTATTGGAGTTAAGCTTTTTTGGAAGCTTTCTTCGGTGCTTTTTTCCGTAGTGTTTCTATCAATTTACTTGCAGTCCCTTGACGACCTCCAGACAATTCACCATAGTTAGCAACATTTACTAAATTACAAGCTCCTGCTTCCTCAAGATCTGCTTTCTTAGCTAAATTTTTAATAAAATTAATTTGTTTAGGACTTGGTGGCTTAGGCACTGAATCTGTTTTATCTCTTAAAGCTCCAATCAATTGACTTGCAGTACCTGATTTGCCTCCTGATAATTCTTCAAATTTAGAAGCGCCAACTAATTTACAAGCTGATTTTTCATCAAGTTCTAAGGATTCTGCCAAACTCTGAGCATAGGACAACTGTTTAACAGATGCTGGAAGTGGAATATCCTCTGTAGCATTTTTGAGAGTATCAATAACTTCCCCTATCCTTTCACCATTCATCTTTACTGGATCTTCATTATCTAATATTTTTTCTAATTCTGAATCGGAAACTAAGGCAGCTAATCTATGATAGTAATCTAACTGACGTTTAGTAGGTGTTTCTTTCTTTTTCTCTACAGCTTTATTATGAAGCTCCTTAAATGAATTAACAAAACCATCCCATACTATTGCGCCATTTTGCTTTCCTGTTTCTATCTGGTCCAATTCAGATTCCATTGTTGAAGTGAATGAAGGTGAAAATAAACTAATTTTTTCTTCTTCAGAGTTATAGAAAGGTATTACTTCATCACAGAGCAAAATACCCTGATCAGTTGGTTTTAGTCTTCCCTTGTCATCACTACAATATTTACGATCTAAAAGTTTCTTTATTGTTGCCGCATAAGTTGAAGGTCTTCCTATTCCTTCTGATTTCATCAAAGCTACCAAACCATGCTGAGTATACCTTGCAGGAGGTTTAGTTTTATCCTCAATTAGTTTAGGATTTTCATCATCTGCATCTAATTTAATGGCTTTTCCCTCTAATATTTCAGGTTTAGGAGGTGAAATAGAAGGCGTTTTCTGTATTGCTTCAAAAGCAGATTCCCAACCGGGAGTGACTCTCCACTTTGTATCGCCATCTAAAGGTCTTTCAAAAGTTTCAAGATTCGCTATTAATTTCATACTTGTCCACTCAGAATCTATCATTTGACTCGCAATGAACCTGGACCAAATAAGACGATAAAGACGCACTTGAGATTCATCTAAACCTCCTGGTAAATCAATAAGGGGATTAGTTGGGCGTATTGCTTCATGGGCGTCTTGAATACCTGATTTCGGTTTCCCCCCACCAACTCCCTTGCCTACTAATTCTTCACCCCATTCCGATATTATTTTTTCGTGTGCCTTCTCGCGGGAAGATGCGCTTGTTCGTGTTGAATCTGTTCTCATATAGGTTATGTGTCCAGCTTCATACAAACCTTGGGCAACTCTCATTGTATTGCTTGGCCTCCAACTATACTTACTACCTGCAGCTTGAAGTAAAGTATCGGTTGTAAAAGGCGGTTTCGGACGGCGCTTGTAAGTATTGAGAGATACATTCGAAATTATTATCTGTTTCTCAAAAATTAGACTATCAAATACTTTCTGGGCTAAATCTGTACTATTTGTTCTGTGTGTATCGCTTTTTCCTTTCTCATCCTTCCAAACTAATGGATCGTCTCTATCATGGAAACGTACTCGGAAGTCTATTCCTGAAGCTATAGCTTGAACGGCCCAGTAAGGTGTTGCTACAAATTTCTGAATATCTTTTTCCTTGTTGACTATAAACGCCAAAGCCGGTGTTTGAACACGACCCATTGAACTAAGGCTCCAAGACCTAGCAAATCGTGAAGCTCGATAACCTATCAAACGATCCATAAATCTTCTGACTTTGGCTGCATCGACAAGGTTCATATCTACTGAACCTGCTTCATCTAAAGCATCTCTAATCGCAGTCTTAGTAATTTCATTAAAAGTTATTCTTTTGATTTCTTTAAACTCAGAAAATAATTCACTAAGTCTCCAAGCTATGAATTCACCTTCTCTGTCAGGATCAGTAGCTATTAGTACTCTTTTAACTTTCTTACTACGAGCATCTGAAAGGATTTTTTTGACATTTTTTTCAGCTCTTTCAGTCCAGCTCCAAGGAGGATCAGGTAATGCTGACTCAGTATGCTTCCACAATGCTTTACTTCCATCTTTACCTTTATTTGGTAAATCTTGAACATGACCATTTGAAGCCCTAACTAGTATGTTTTTACCCAAATATTTCTGGATTGTTTTGGCTTTTGCACCAGACTCGACTACTACTAAATCCATTATAGGACCGCCAGAAAGGGTGAATAAATATCTTTTTCTGATACGAAAAAGTAACGGGGCCCTAAGGGCCCCGAGATTATATGGAAAAATACTAAATGAATTATTTAAGTTTTAGAATGACATCTCAAACATTAAAAATAGAAATGGTATAAGATTCAATATGGTACTAGAAAAATTGAAATCTGAAAATGTTAAAATTGCATTAGTTGGTGCATCAAACGATAAAGAGAAATTCGGAAATAAAATATATCTAGATTTGAAACTAAAGGGATATGAAGTAATACCAATTAATCCTAAAGAAAAATTTATCGAAGGCGATGAAACTTACTCATCATTAAATAAAATGGAAAAATTACCAGATATTGTAAATTTCGTTGTGCCACCTAGTATTGCTATAATAGTCGCTAAAGAAGCCGTAGAATTAGGAATTAAGTATCTATGGTTTCAGCCAGGTTCCGAAAGTAACGAATTAGAAAATTGGCTCAAAAGTTCAAACGAAATAAAATACCTAATAAATTCTTGTATAATGGTAAAAGCCCTATAATCTAAGAAATTAAACTTTTAATTTCATTTAAGGCTTCTAAAATTTTATCTGGTGAACAAGCACCCTGTGCATACGATTCTTTACCTCCGCCACTGCCTCCAACTAAAGATAAGGCAGATTTGAGAAGCTTACCACAATTTTGATTAACTGAATTAGATTTTGCAAGAATTACCATACCTCTATTCTTTTGAAAACACCCGACTGCGACCAGTGCACCATCCTTAGAAGTAATTTGGCGAACAAAGTTTTGAACTTCTCCCATGTCAGTCTCACCCATATCTTGTGAATAAAATATTACATCACCTATTTTCTCACCTTCAAGTTCGGATGATTTGAATGTTGCCAACTCTTTTTCAAGAGATGAAACTCTATTTCTAAGCTCCTTCCATTCTTTAACAAATTTTTGAGCAGCTAAAGGTGCCTGATCTACAGGAACTCCTAACTCTTCTGCAGTCTCTTCTAAGAGAGCTCTCTCTTTTTGAGATGCTTTGATTGCGTCTGGCCCTGCTGAGAATTCTATTCTTTCCACACCATCCTGTATCCGCTCGGTCCTCAAAACCTTGACGGCGACTACATGGGAAGTTGAAGAAACATGAGTACCTGCACAAGCTTGAGCATCAATTCCAGGTATTTCAACAACCCGAACATTACGATATTTAGGAGCTCCACCTTGATATAAAGTGTCTCCATATTTGCTATCAGCCTCTTCTCTACTATAAAAATCAGTACTTATTTGATAATCTTCAATAATTAGCTCATTAACATGCGCTTCTATCTTTTCAATTACTTCCAGTGATATTCTTTTATGATGTGTAATGTCCAGTCTTGCTCTATCTGGATATTTTGAAGCTCCAGCCTGCCATACATGTGTTCCAAGAATTTTTCTGGCGGCAGCACCAATAAGATGAGTTGCAGTATGATGGCGACTCAAACCAGATCTGTGAGAATCATCAACGACTCCAGATACTATAGTTCCAACAGGAGGTAATGGACCTTCTAAATTATGGACGACTACATCGCCTATTTTTTGGGCATCAATCATTTTGCTTTTCTCATTACTCCATTCTATGTGCCCTATATCGCTTAATTGACCTCCGCCTTCTGGATAAAAAAGAGTGCTTTCTAAACAAATTTGATTGGAAGATGAATACAAAACCTTAGAACTAAATGTACGTTTATCCATATCTTGATAGAAATCTAAATTAGTAGGTTCAATTCCTATAAAATCTAAATTCTTTTCTTTTTCCTTTGAATCGCCTTGATGCCTATCAGCCACCATTGCGAAAAAACCATCTGGAACGGTTATTGAATATCCTTGATTTTCAGCAAATTCGCTTACAACGGAAGGTGGTAAGCCTTGTGAATCGTAAAGCTCTAATAATTTTTGCTGGTTAATGCCGCCTGTATCTAAAGCTCGCTTAACGGCACGACGGCCTCGTTCTAATGTTTTATTAAAACGCACCATTTCTAAATCAATCATATCTAATATATGAGATTTATTAGCCTTAAGTTCAGGATATGTTTTAGAAAAATTATCTATATGGTGAGATACTAGCTCTGGCAATATTTCTGAAACTCCTAAATCTCTCAATAACAATACCGTTCTGCGAAGGACCATGCGGGCCAAATAACCTGCTTTAACATTACTAGGGACTATTCCGTCACCAAACATAAAAACTAAAGATCTACAGTGATCTACTATCGCAAATACTTTTTCTAATGGCTCAATTGTAGAAGTGAATTCAGAAAGTGATAAATTGTGGCCCAATACTTTCAATCTCTCCAGGACCATTTGCCTTAATTCAGTTAGATCTGAACCATAATCTATAGATAAAACACCACAAAGTTTAGCATTTTCAGTGATTAAAGAATTAGCATTTTCCAACGTTTTTTCAAGGTTCGCTCTCTTTGTCAAGTAAGATACAACTTCTGGAAAAACAGCTTCATAGATTGTAGAGGTTCCTTGAGAGGCCCAAACTAATCTTTCAAGGCCATAACCTGTATCAACTATGGACCTAGGCATTCTCCTAAATTTAATTCCTTTAAGCTCTATATCACCTTCAGGATCTTCTTCCAGATCCATGAATACAAGAGTAGCTAATTCAAGACCACCTGCTAAAATCTCAAGTGCTTCACCTCCATTTCCACCACCAACCCATGGATTTTCCTTATACGTTATTTTGGAGCCTTCTAAACCAAGACTAGTATACAACTCATGACAAAGTTCAACTGTGCGATTTTGCCAGTATATCTTCTCTTCTTCATCATTAAATGCATGGTGAGCCATCATCTCAAATGTAGTTAAATGACGACCACTTC